>JADMIO010866751.1_pt1 | contig 11391 bp, 13 predicted proteins | sample 8958161 | NCBI WGS metagenome assembly JADMIO01 (sample SAMN16585339, study PRJNA669376) | soil metagenome | isolation source: Crop rotation soil | place: USA: Cullars Rotation, Alabama | collected 2011
GCCGCGACTTCAAGTCACGTGAATTCCAAGCTTCGGATCCCACTGTGCTGGAAAGCGGTGAGCCCGCGGACTCGCCGGGGAGGGCGCCATGAACGCCGTACTGACCAACGGTCTCCTCGTCACCGCCGTTGCCGCCACCGCCGCGGTCGCCCCAGCCTCGACCTCGTCGGCGTCCGGGCACTCGCACGCCGGATTCGAGGTGCACGCGCCGTTCGTCAACGCGAACTTCCACACCATCGATCCGGCAGGGTGCTTTGTCACCGACGTCTTCGTCTTCGTCAACAAGCCGACCGACGCCGACGAGGAGAGCCCCGGTGTCGCGCCGGACCGCATTACTGAGGTGAGCGTCTTCCGGTACGACGCGTGCACCGACACCAACCTCATCAACGCCACCGGTGTCATCGACACGCTGCCGGCCGGCGCGTTCACCGAGTCCAGGCGCCTCGACCGGGCTCACCTCGAGACACCGGTCACGCTCACCGATCCCGTCACGCTCGACACGCTCACCGTCGACGTCGATCTGACGTGGACGGGCACGAGCGCGATCACGCGCCGCCATAGCAACACGAACGACCGCGTCAACGGCTGCCACGTCGTCAACCGGTTGAAGGTCTCGAGCCGTACGGCGGACGCGACCGGCACCATTTCCGACGGGACGACGAACCTCACGGCATCTACGTCGGAGTTCGCGGAGATCGGCTATGTCATGCAAGGCGCCGAAGCGACCGGCTGCTAGCGCTCACCCGCGGCGGCAGAGCAGGTGCTCGCGTTCGACGCACTCGAACCATCCTTGACGCGCGTGTCAGGGATGGCCAAGATCCACCGAACTATTCGATCTTGGGGGTCTAGTGAAGATTGCTCGGATTCTGGCCTGTCTGGCCATCGGCGCCGGCGTGATGCTCGTCGGCCAGGGGACCGCCGGCGCGACAACCGCCTGCTACTACTCGAGTGGCTCGGGTTCCGCGTCGGTCGAGGCGCGGATCACCGTCGGAAGCAGCGGTATCACCGGTACCGCGGTGGCGACCAAGTTCAACAACGCGGGTTGCACGGGCCAGGCCTATCTGGCACCGGCCGGCGACGTCGTCGTCAGCGGCAGGCTGTACTACCGCAAGAACTCGGCGTCGACCACGACCCAGTGCGCCACCTTCGGTCCGAGCAGCAGCAGCGCCATCTCGCTGGGCTCGGCCACGGCGACCTACGCCTGGGCATACCCCTGTGGACACGGCCAGTACTACGTCTCTGCTCTTGCGAGCGTGAAGATCAATGGCGTCAGCCATGGCGGCGGCACCACCAGCAATTGGGTGACCGTCTAGCCGTCACTCCGCACTAGCCATCCTCGGCCCGGCCGTAGCCTCGCGGTCGGGCCGAGGCCTGCAACCGCCTAGTCGGCCACCGCTGCGATCGGCCGCTTGTCCTCAGCGGGCTTGTCGTCGCCGAGCCGCTCCTCGATCGAGCCGAGGATCTTGCGGAGCAGGCCGTTGAGCTGGGCGCGTTCCTTCGCGGTGAGCGCGCTGAGCAGAGCAGCGTCCTCGTGTGCCGAGGCGATGACCGCTGTGTCGAGGGTCTGCTCACCCTTGTCGGTGAGCTCGACGAGGACACCGCGGCGATCGTTGGGGTCGGGCACCCGGCGGACGAGGCCGTCGGCTTCCATGTTGTCGAGCCGGTTGGTCATCGCGCCGGACGACAAGAGGAGAAGCTTCGACAGCGCCCCGGCCGACATGCGCTTGTCCTCGGTGCGGGTGGCCAGCCGCAGCAGCAGCCGCATCTCCCCGTGGTTGAGCCCGTGGGCCTCGAGGGTCTTCTCGAAGATCCGCGACGCGTGCTTCTGGATCGTCGACATGCGGTCGATGACGCCCTCGACGTCGGGATCGATCTCCGGGTAGCGCTCCGTGATCTCGACTACGCAGTAGTCCACCGAATCGCCCATGGCCGCAGGATACCTCTGGCTCGAATCTCTTTGCAATAAGTCTCTTGACATCGAGACATCGGAGTGAAAGTATCTCGACATCAAGAGATCGAGCGAGGGAGGGACCACCATGTACGACCCCTACGCCATCGACCGGTTCCGGTTCGACCAGGCCCACCGGGAGCGCCGGGTCGCCGCTCTCCGCCCCCGCCGGCGCGAGGCCCGCGCAAGCCGCCGCCTCGCCGTCGCCGAGGTCCGCGAGAGCCGGCGCACGCTGGCTCCGTGCCTCGACTGAGGCCCGCACGATCCAGCAGCCGCGACCCCGCCGGTCGCGGCTGCTGTCGTCGTACGCCGAGAACGCCCCGATCAGGCCGGGTCGTGCCACGCCTCGTCGTGGCCGAGCAGCGCGTCGGCCTCCTTCGGCCCCCACGTCCCCTGCGCGTACCGGTAGAGCGGGGCGGCGTCGCCGAGGATCGGCTCGACGATCCGCCACGCCGCCTCGACGGTGTCCTGCAGCGCGAACAGCCATGCGTCGCCGTCGAGCGCCGCACCGATGAGCCGGTCGTAGGGGCGCATGTCCTCCCCCGGCGTCTGGGCGAAGACGAGCTCCTCGGCCTGCGGGCGGAACCCCGCGCCAGGCTTCTTGCCGCTGACCGAGAGCGTCACCGCCGACTCCGGCCAGATCCGGAAGGTCAGCTCGTTCGAACCGTGGAACGGCTGCAGCCCGAAGATGTCATGCGGCGGCTGGCGGAAGCGGAAGTTCACCTCGGTCGCCGTCACCGGCATGCACTTGCCGGCGCGGATGACGACGGGCACGCCCTGCCAGCGCCACGAGTCGACGTGCAGCCGCACCGCCGTGTACGTCTCCGTCGTCGAGTCCTTCGCGACACCGTCGACGTCGAGATAGCCGTCGTACTGCCCGCGCACCGTGTGCGCGACGTCGAGCGGTGCGATCGACCGCAGCGCCTGCGCCTTCGAGTGCCGCCACAGGTCGGTGCCGTTGCCCGACGGCGGCTCGGCGATCGCGGTCGCGAGCACCTGGAGCATGTGGTTCTGTACGACGTCGCGAGTCGCGCCGGTGATGTCGTAGAAGCGGCCGCGGTCGGAGACGTCGAACGCCTCGGCCATCGTGATCTGGATGCTCTCGACGTGCTGCCGGTTGAGCAGCGGCTCGAAGACCGAGTTGGCGAACCGCGTGAAGAGCATGTTGTCGACCGGGTCGATGCCGAGCCAGTGGTCGACGCGGAAGATGCGGTCCTCGCGGAAGACGCGGTGCATCGTCGCGCTGAGCTCCTGCGCGCTCGCACCGTCGTTGCCGAACGGCTTCTCCACCATGACGCGCGCCTCGTCCGCGAGGCCGGCGCCGGCGATGCCCTCGGCGATCCGGCCGAAGAGCGGCGGCGGCACCTCGAGGTAGAAGAGCACCCGCTTGCGGTCGCCGAGCTTGTCGGCGATGGCCTGGTACGTCGCATGATCGGTGAGGTCGCCGTCGATGTAGTCGAGCAGCTTGAGCATCCCGGCCGCTGCCGTGTCCTTCGGGTCGATGTTGTTGAGCGTCAGCGAAGCAGCGGCGTAGTCGCGGAACTGCTCGAGCTGCCAACCGCTCTTCCCGACACCGATGACCGGGACATCGAGTACGCCGCGGCGTACGAGCCCGACGAGGGCCGGGAAGGTCTCGAGCTTCGCGAGGTCGCCGGTGGCGCCGAAGATGACGACAGCGTCGATGTCAGCCATGGTTCATCCAATTCGGTCGAGGATGTGGTCGCCGACCCGCAGCGCGTTGGCCATCGCCGTGAGCGACGGGTTCACCGCGCCGATGCTCGGGAAGAAGCTCGTGTCGACGACGTAGAGGTTGTCGAGGTCGTGCGCCTTGCAGTTGACATCGAGTGCGGACGTCGCGGGATCGGCGCCGAAGCGCACCGTGCCGGCCTGGTGCGCAGTCGCCCCGATCGGCATGCCCTTGTGCAGGTAGATCGAGTGGTGGTGCAGGTGCTCCTCCATGCCGAGGTCGCCGAGCATGCCCTGCAGCTTGTGCCGCAGCCGCCGGAGCCCCTCGATGTTGTTCTTCTCGTCAAGGGTGAGGTGGATGCGGTCGTCCTTGTCGACCGTCACCCGGCTGTCGGGGTCGGGCAGGTCCTCGCCGCAGAGCCAGAAGTCGACGGCGTGCTGCGCGATCTCGGCGAACGGCTTCTCCGGTGAGAGCTTGCCCGCGAACCGCGGTGCGTTCGCGCGGATCTGCTCCTCGTCGCTCTTGCCGAGCATCTGGATGCCGCCGAGCGGGAACTCCCAGTCGTCGGCCTTGAAGTACCAGTCGTGCAGCGCGAGCGTCTTCTGGAACCGCGTGTGGTTGGGCTCCTTCGACAGCGCCATCATCGCGAGGTTGTTGTGCCGCATGTAGTGGCGGCCGACGACGTCAGAGCTGTTCGCGAGCCCGTTGGGGTGCTTGTCGTTGTTTGAGCGAAGCAGCAGTACGGCGGAGTTGCACGCTCCTGCGGCAACAACGACGACATCGCCAGTGAACGTCTGCTGCTCCGCGTGGTCGGGATCGCCGACGTTGGCGACGACGCCGGTGACGGTGCGGCCCGACGCGTCAGTCTCGAGCCGGCGTACGTCGGCCTGCGTCACCATCGTCACGTTGTCGTAGGCGAGTGCCGGGTCGACGCAGATGACCTGCGCGTCGGACTTCGCGTTGACGAGGCACGGGAAGCCGTCGACGCGGTTGCAGCGGATGCACGCACTCGTGTGCGTCGCGTTGCCGTGGATGTCCTGCGTGAGGTTGACCCCGATCGGCAGGTGGAACGGATGGAGGTTCAGCTTGCCGAGCTGGTCGCTCAGCTCCTGGATCCGCGGCTCGTGCTCGACCGGCGGGAAGAGGTAGTCGGCGCTCGCGTGCCCCTCGGTCGGGTCCTCGCCGTGCCGGCCGTGCACGAGGTAGAGGTGCTCGGCCTGCGTGTAGTAGGGCTCGAGGTCGTCGTAGGAGATCGGCCACGCCGGTGAGATGCCACCGTGGTGACGGATCTCGCCGAAGTCCTGGGGCCGCAGCCGGAACAGCGCAGCTCCGTAGAACTTCGTGTTGCCGCCGACGTAGTAGTTGACCTCCGGCGGGAACTCGTCGCCGTGCTTGTCGTACCAGAACTCCGGCGCGCGGTACTTGCCGCGGACGAAGACCGCGGTCGAGCTCCAGTTGTCGATCTCGCGGGGCAGGTAGTCGCCGCGTTCGAGGATGAGCACGCGTTTGCCGCTCGGGGCGAGCCGGTGGGCGAGCGTGCCGCCCCCCGCTCCGGTGCCGATGACGATGACGTCGTAGTGGTCGGACCCAGGCATGGGCTCCCCCCGACTCCAGCGGATTGCGCGGCCGTCCCGCCCACCCTCGTCCGGGGTACGCCGCCCGTCGTCACCCCGGGCGGGTGAGGGTCTGGCTCGCCCCGCGACCCGTCGGCAGCCGTGGTCCGGCCCCTGTTGGGGAGCGGGAAACTGGCGAAACGAAACGGTTGCGTTTCGGATCGACGTGGTCTATGGTCCTGCGAAACGAGTCCGTACCGTTTCGCAGGCCCCCCGGCCGGCGCCCCTGACCCGGCGTACGGCATAAGGACATAAGGAGAAGCCGGTGACCCCGACCCTCGCCCCGAACACCGTCGGGCGTCCCCGGGACGAGACCCGCGACGCCGCGATCCTCGCGGCGACGCTCGAGGTGCTCAGCGAGGTCGGCTACGACCGGCTGACCATCGACGCAGTCGCGGCGAAGGCCAAGGCGAGCAAGGCGACCGTCTACCGCCGCTGGAGCGGCAAGGCCGCCCTCGTCGTCGACGCCGTCATGACGACGAAGCCGAAGCCGGCCGCCGACGGCGAGCCGCCGTGCTACTGGCCGGACACCGGCTCGCTGCGCGGGGACCTCCTCGAGGGCGTCCGCCACTTCGCCGAGAAGCTGTCCTCCGACGAGGGCAAGCTCATGGCCGCCGTACTCACCGCGCAGATGCGCGACCCGGAACTCGCCCAGGCCATGCGCGACGCGACGTATGAGGACAAGCGCCGCAGCTGCCGCATCCTCGCCGACCGGGCCGTCGCCCGCGGCGAGCTGCAAACGAGCGCGGGCGCCGACACGTTCGTCGAGGTGCTGCCGGCGATCATGTTCAACCGGCTGCTCATCGCCAACGAACCGTTCGACGACGCGTTCATCACCCACGTCGTCGATGACGTCGCGCTCCCCCTCCTCGGGATTCCGAAGGCGGCGACGACATGACTTTGATCACATCGCTCCGATGTCGGGAGTTCACCGGCGCGTAGGCGATGAGTAATTCGCTCGCGAACTGTCAGACCTGTCAGCAACGCTGAGACAAGACCACACAGACAGCATCACCAGTCGGGGTTAGCCGTGCGTGCCATGAACCCGCACGCACGGGGAAAACGGAGCTTCACTCATGACGATCAACGACATCACCGACCGCATGCAGGCGGCGGCGTCAAAGCGCGACCATCGCTGGCTCGCGCTCGCCATCATCGGCGTCGCCCAACTCATGATCATCCTTGACGCGTCGATCGTGACGATCGCACTGCCGCAGGCCGCCGCCGATCTCGGCATCAGCGACGCCAACCGGCAGTGGGTCATGACGGCGTACACACTCGCGTTCGGCGGGCTGCTGCTTCTCGGCGGCCGTATTGCCGACTACGTCGGGCGCAAGCGCACGTTCCTCATCGGCCTGCTCGGCTTCGCCGGCGCATCCGCTCTCGGTGGCGCCGCGCAAACGTCGACGCAGCTCTTCGGTGCACGCGCGCTGCAGGGCGCGTTCGCCGCGCTGCTCGCGCCGGCAGTGCTCTCACTCATCACGACGACGTTCACCGAGGCGCACGAGCGCGCGAAGGCGTTCGCCGTGTACGGCGCGATCTCCGGGACCGGTGCGGCGATCGGTCTCATCGCCGGTGGTCTACTCACCGACCTCGTGTCGTGGCGCTGGACGCTGTTCGTCAACGTCCCGATCGCCATTGCCGTTGCGCTGGCTGCGATTCCGCTGCTGCACGAGTCGAAGGCGCCGGGGGACCGGCGGTACGACGTCATCGGCGCGATCGGCGCGACGGCCGGGCTCGTCCTGCTCGTCTACGGCTTCACCGAGGCGGCACGGCAGAACTCGTGGACCGCGGGTGTGACGGTCTCCTTGATTGCCGGCGCAATCGCGATCCTCGTCGCGTTCGTCGTGTGGGAGGTGCGGTTCGCCAAGAACCCGCTGCTGCCGATGCGGATCGTGCTCGACCGCAACCGGGGTGGCGCGTACCTGAGCTTCCTCCTCGCGACGCTCGGCATGTTCGCGGTGTTCCTGTTCCTCACTTTCTACATGCAGAACGTCCACGACTGGTCGCCGCTGAAGTCCGGAGTCGCGTTCCTGCCGTTCCCGCTCGGGGTCATCACCTCGGCGACGATCGCGTCACGGACGCTGCCGCGGTTCGGTCCGCGTCCGCTCGCGACGCTCGGGTTCTCGATGGGCACGCTCGGTCTCCTGTGGCTGACGCAGCTCGATGCGAACTCGTCGTACGTCACGCACCTCGTCCCGTCGATGCTGCTCATCAGCCTCGGCATGGGACAGGTGTTCGTGTCGATGTCGTCGACGGCGCTGATCGGCGTACCGCAGCATGACGCTGGTGTCGCCTCTGCCTTGGTCAACACCATGCAGCAGGTCGGCGGGTCGCTCGGCGTCGCGTTCCTCAACACGATCGCGACGAACGCGACCATCGCCTACGCCACCTCCCACGGCGGGTCGTCGCCCCAGGCGATCACCCACGGGTTCACGGTTGCCTTCGCCTACTCGGCCGCGGTCTTCGCGGTCGCGGCGGTCGTCGTCGCACTCATGATCCGCGCGAAGCGGACCGACGTCGCGCCGGCGCCGGGAGCCCCGGCAGGGGAGCACGGCCCGGCGGGAACCGACGCTCCCACCCCGGCGTTGGTCGGGTAGCACCACCCGGGTCGGGGACCGGCGCCACCCTGTCGGTCCCCGATCCGGACACCGCGACCGGGTGTTCGTCCCTCGCGACACCGGGTCACGGCCGTGGACACGGGTGCCGGCTTCCCTTGGCACCCCAAGTGGCCCGGGGACCCCGGAGATCCAGTCGGGGACGGGGTTCCCGGGCCCACCACTGCGGGTGCTGGCGGCTCGCGGGGGGGTTTCACACCAGCGAGCCAAACGCCGTACGCCGCTTCCCTGGTACCGAGGCGGCGTACGGCGTTTCTCGCGTTCCGGGACCCGGCGGGGTCGGAGCCGCGGTGAAGATCGGGGCGTACAAGGTCACCTGTTGGCCGCCCCTGCAGGTGACTTCATGCACCCCGATCCTCGCTGCCGGGCGCCGTCCACAGGCATGCCGAGCGCCCTCTCCCTGAGCGGTCTCTGTGGAAGACGCCGGCTCAGCGTCCCGATGCCGTCTCACCGCGGCGCGACCGTCCTTCTCGTCCAGCACCGACGAGGAGGACCGATGACGACACAGCGCCTGGACCCGCCCACCGCCCGTACGACGCCGAGCACCGACATCGTCGACGAGCTCGAGCGCTCGTTGCGGGCACTCGCCGAGGGGCTCGTCGCCTGCCAGCCCGACGAGTGCCTCTACTGCTACCTGCTGCGAATGCTCGACGCGCTCGGCTGCGACAACACGCTGCGCTGGGCGGAGCGCTGGCGAGACCAGCAGTCGGCGTCGTACACGTGGCTGCTCGGCTGGCTCCGACGCAACGGCGGCTACTGCGACTGCGAAGCCGTCATCAACGTGTTCAAGGACACCCGACGCTCGCTCCGCCACCGAGAGCTCCGCTGCCCACGGTCGTTCGCGACGGGTGACCGTGCCTGCTGAGGCTTGACCGATGGCGACAGAGGGGAGGCACCATGACTGCCGTGAGCACGCCGACCGTCGTCCCGCGCACCCTGGCGGAGCACTACGCGCTGGAGTACGACGACGGGCTCAAGCGTGAGCTCATCGACGGGACGCTCATCGTGAGCCCCGGCCCGCGCGCACGACACGCTTACGCGTGCAGCCAGCTCGGGTTCATGTTGCAAGCGGTCGTCCCGACGGGCCTTGCCGTACTCACGAGTCCGACGAACGTCGACGAGGAGCCCGCGACCAACCTGCAACCCGACCTCATGGTCGTTCCGCTTCGCGACATCGACCTTCCTGCGACCGAGTTCCGTCCGCTGCTCGTGGCCGAGGTTCTCTCACCGAGCAGCCGCCGGATCGACCGCGTGCTCAAGCGAGCCGTCTACGAGCGCATGGGCATCGCGTCGTACTGGATCGTCGACCCCGAGGAGCCGTCCGTGCTCGTTCTCGAGCTCGACGGCAGCGGGCGGTACGCCGAAGCCGCGCGGGGAGGGGGCGACGCCGAGGTCGCCGTCACCGCGCCGTACCCGGTCACTATCTCGGTCGCCAGGCTTGGGCTCGCCGGTCGCGACTGAGGGGGCCCGCGGGGGTTCGTCGGGTGGCCGCGGCGGCGTACGGTGGCCACATGCTTGATCACCTGTCGATCCAGTGCAGCGATCTCGAGAAGTCGAAGGCGTTCTACGACTCCGTGCTCGGAACGCTCGGCGCAAAGCGCATCCTGGACTTCGGGGAGGCCGTCGGCTACGGCGTCGACTTCCCGTCGTTCTGGATCGGCGCGCAGACCACGGGGGACGGGTTCCGCGAGTCGCACATCGCGTTCACCGCGTCGAGCCACGACGAGGTCCGCGACTTCTTCGACGCGGCGATGCGGCTCGGCGTGGAGTCGCTGCACGGGCCGCGGCTGTGGCCGGAGTACCACGAGCACTACTACGGCGCGTTCGTCCGCGACCCCGACGGCAACAATGTCGAGGCGGTCTGTCACGCCCCGCAGTGACGGGGTGGGAGGATCCCGGACGTGAAGTTCACGCTCTCGCTCGCGATGTGCCCGCCGACCCATGTCCTGCCGCTCGCGTGCGCAGCCGAGGAGGAGGGCTGGGACGGCGTCGCGCTACCCGACTCGGTGTTCTTCCCCGAGCAGGTGAGCGCCGGGTACCCGTACACGCCGACCGGTGAGCGGTTCTGGGCCGGGGACACCCCGTGGGTCGACGCGTTCGTCGCGATCCCGGCCATCGCGGCAGCGACGAAGAACCTCCACCTCTACACCAACGTCTACAAGACCGTCCTGCGCGAGCCGCTGCTCGTCGCGAAGACGGTGTCGAGCGCGGCGGCGATGTTCCCCGACCGCATCGGGATCGGCGTCGGGCTCTCCTGGATCCCGGAGGAGTTCGGCTGGCTCGGCATCGAGATGCGCACCCGCGGCAAGCGGCTCGACGAGACGATCGAGATCATGCGCCTCCTGCTGCGCCCGGGGGAGCCGGAGTGGGTGGAGTACCACGGCTCGCAGTTCAACTTCGACCGCCTGCTCATGGCACCGGCTCCGACGTCCCACGTGCCGGTGTACGTCGGTGGGCACTCGGCACCGGCACTGGCTCGAGCGGCGAAGTACGGCGACGGCTGGATCGCCGTACAGGTGACGGCGGATGAGATCACCGACATCGTCGGCCAGCTGCGCAAGCTGCTCGATGAGCACGGGCGCAACCTCGAGGGCACGGGTGCACCGGCGAAGGACTGCGAGCAGTCGTGGCCGTTCGAGATCAAGGTGACGCCGATCGTCATGAACACGCCGGACGACATCAGCGCGATCGAGGACATGGGCGTCACCGACGTCATCACGATCCCGTGGATGTACTACGGCGCGATCGACGGCGACGTCGAGGCGAAGATCGACGGGCTGCGGCGCTACACCGAGGACGTCATCAAGCCGCTGCGCGGCTAGCGGTACGACGCGTCAGGCGCTGCGGCGGAACCAGCGGCGCTTCGATCCGGCGGATGACTCGACGGTCCGCACGATGTCCGGCTCGTCCTGCGGCACCGGGACGAGGAGTGTCCGCCACAGCCGCGGGTCGTGCGCGTCGTACGACGCGAGGTCGATGACCTCGGCGGAGACGGGCGCATCGACGCGGACGATCTCCTCGACGGAAGCCTCGTCGACCTCGTCGGCCTCAACCAGGTCGGACTCCTCGACGATGAGGTCGTCGCGGTGCATCTGCCGGAGCAGGGTGTCGACGCGGTCGAGGAGTGTCGTGCGGTACTTGTGCGCCAACTCGTAGCGCTCGATCGTCGCGAGCTCGTGCGCGCTGAGACTGGCGAGCCGCGGCAGGATGTCGATGATGCGGAGGTCGTCGTAGTCGGCGATCGGCATCACTTCGGTGACGACGGTCATGGCCCTGCCCCCCCAGGCTTGTCGAGCTCCCCCTTGAGATCAACAACGCAAGTGAACGCCGATTGCTACGGCCGGCGCGAGACTTCCGGCCGATTTGGCGCGATCAGACAGGGACGTGTGGCTAATCCGGACTAAAGACGGACCATCGCGCTTTACCGTGCGTAGTCGGCGATTACCGACAGCGACTACGCCGGGACGGTACGGCCACTGAACGCGACGAGCCGCTCGAGCGCTGTCGCGTCGGCCGGCGGGGCGG
>JADMIO010604200.1_pt1 | contig 11390 bp, 12 predicted proteins | sample 8958161 | NCBI WGS metagenome assembly JADMIO01 (sample SAMN16585339, study PRJNA669376) | soil metagenome | isolation source: Crop rotation soil | place: USA: Cullars Rotation, Alabama | collected 2011
TGTGACGCAAGCGAGGGTCACTATCTAAAAGTTCTCATGGACGAGGTCTTCGATCGCGCGAACTTCCGCAACGAGATTGTGTGGAAGCGCACCGCCGCCCATAGTGACGCCCACACGTGGAGTCAGGTCACGGACTCCATCCTCTTCTACACAAAATCCTCGGAGTTCACGTGGAACCCCCGTATGTCGCACACAACGAAGACTACATTGCTACGAAGTATCGGTACGTCGATGGTGAAGGGCGTCGGTTTCGCTTAGACAACCTGACTAGTCCAAATCCACGCTCGAACATGACTTACGAGTGGAAGGGCTTCCAGCCACCCGCTTTCGGTTGGAGCTACGCGACAGAAACAATGACCCAACTCGACGCGGCAGGTCGCATCTGGTACCCAAACGACAAGTCAAAGCGACCACAACTCAAGCGATACCTTGACGAATCGAAGGGAAGACTGGCTGACAACCTTTGGATGGATCTTCCTCCAGTAAACTCGCAGGCTCGAGAGGACACCGGGTACGACACAGAAGCCGGAGGCGCTCATCGAACGAATTATCGCCGCCAGCTCAAACAATGGTGATGTCGTCCTCGACTGCTTCCTCGGCTCTGGCACGACTGCGGCCGTTGCGCACAAGATGGGTCGACGATGGGTAGGGAGCGAGTAAAGCATCGACACCACGAATACCTACGCCATCCCAAGGCTAACGAAGGTTGTTGGGGGCCAGGACCCTGGCTGCATCACAGCAGCTGTCGGGTGGGAAGGCGGCGGGGGCTTCCGTGTCCTCGACGTGGCCCCATCGATGTTCGAGGAGGCCGGCGGGCAAGTCTTCCTGAGCGAGTGGGCGACCAACGGCAAGCCCGCTGAAGCCACTGCCGCTCAACTTCACTACGACTACGAAGCGCCCTTCTGTGGCCGACGAGGGAGGTCTCGGCTCGCCGTCATCGACGGATTGGTCAATGAAGATGTCGTGCATCTCCTAGTCCGGGCGCTGGCAGAGGATGAACGCCTGGTCGTCTGCGGTACGGCAGTCGATCCCACGGCCCGTGATGCGCTCCGAGAACTCCGGCCCGGCTCAACGGTCCGCAAGATCCCACAGTCGATCTTGCAGGAATATCGCCAGATGACACGCTGGGAGCAGGTGAGGCTGTTCGACGTCGAGGCCGAGCAAGCCGCCTCGCCCGTCGCGGAACTGGTCGCGCGATGATTGCCCCAGACGTTGCCAGCGATCCCGTCGACCAAGATCGGATCGAGGCCATCGCCGCCCGCCTCGATCTGCGCCAGCCGAACAAGGAGGCGCTGGAAAGCATTGTCTCGGCCATTGCCGGCCATTACGAGATTGATCGCGAGCCGCCACCATGCGAGGGCGTGGTCGATGTCGCAACCGGGGTTGGCAAGACCTACGTGCTCGCCGCCGCGATCGAGTACCTCGCGGGCGAAGGCGTGCGCAACTTCGCCGTCATCACCCCAGGGCGAACCATCCTCGACAAAACGGTCGGCAACTTCACGCCGGGGCATCCCAAGAGCCTGCTCGCCGGGATGGAAGTGCGGCCGGTCGTCGTCACCAGTGAGAACTTCGCGACGCCCGCTATGCGGGCGGCGATGGATGATCCTGAGCAGGTCAAGCTCTTCATCTTCACCGTCCAGGCACTCCTCAAGCCGGAATCGAAAGTCGGCCGGCGCACCCACAAGTTCCAGGAGGGGCTCGGCGAGGCGTTCTATGCCCATCTTCAGGGGCTCGCTGATCTCGTCGTCTTTGCCGACGAGCACCACACCTATTACGGCCCTGCCTTCTCCAAGGCCGTGCGCGACTTGCGGCCGCATGTCCTTATCGGTCTGACGGCAACGCCCCACAAGAAGACGCCGGCTGATCAGATCATCTATCGCTACCCACTTGCGGCCGCCATTGCCGACAAGCTCGTCAAGACACCCGTGCTTGTTGGTCGAAAGGACGATCACACCGATCCTGAGACGAAGCTCTTGGACGGCGTGCGACTCTTGGAGCTGAAGGAGCAGATGATCGAGCGCTGGCGGCAAGAGTCCGGGGCCGAGCCCGTCGCTCCCGTGATGCTCGTGATCGCCCGAGCATCGCTGAAGCCGAGGAGATCGAGCGCATCGTCGCTGACGACTCCTTCGCCGGCGGCCGCTACGTGGAGAAAGTCCTCACCGTGCATTCCGAGGCCGCTGACGAGGCCTTGGAGCAACTCGACCGGCTGGAAAATGCGGACAACCCCTACCGCATCGTCATCTCGGTGGGGATGTTGGAGGAGGGCTGGGACGTCAAGAACGTCTACGTCATCGCCTCACTGCGCGCCTCCGTCTCCGACATTCTCACCGAGCAGACATTAGGCCGCGGCCTGCGGCTCCCCTTCGGGCGGTACACCGGCATCGAGTTCCTCGACACCTTAGAAGTGCTTGGCCACGAGCGGTACGAAGAGTTGCTGCGGAAAGCCGGCGTCTTCAACGAGCAGTTCATCGACCGCAGGACCCGAGCGCTCCTCCGCCGCAACGCCGCGGGACAGCTCGTGCCCGTGATCGAGACGACGGAGGTCCAGGTGCAGATCGCGCCGGTTGCGGACGTCACGCCGGAAACCTTGGTTGCGGAGCCGGCAGCCGGCACGGGCGCGGTGATGATTGAGAGCATCGAGGACGTGGCCGAGAAGGCGGAAGAACTGCTGACGCTGCAGACCGCGCTCGCGCCGCGCTCCGGTCCGTGCCGCTTGCACATACCGCAGCTCAAGATGACGGAGGTTTGGAGCGGGTTCTCCCTCGCCGAAATCACCGATATGCAGCCATTCCGCCAGCTTGGGGAGAGCATCGCGGCTGATCCGGCTGGCAGCCTGCGGCGCGTGACCCTCGGCGCGCGGATCATCACCGGCGCGGGCGCTGCGCCCCTCCTCCGGGTACTCCTGGGCGACAGCCCAACCATGCGCCTCGCAATAGAGCCGGGTGGCACGGGCCTGCGCGTCGAGGCTGTAGCCCTCGACCTGTTCCTCCGAGGAGACGCGCTCGTAGAGACCAGCACAAGTGGGCGCAATTGCTGAACCCGTCCTTCCTCGCGCTTGTGTTACTGTCACGGCTCGCCCTCCTCGCTCGGCAACCCCATAGCCACTCGGAATTCGAAGACCTCCGCTGGCTTGACGCCAAGGGCGGCTGCCAGCTTCTTGATCGTCCCCGGATGCGGGCGCCGCTGTCCATGCTCAACTTGCAGCACTGTCCGTGTGGAGACTCCTGCGTCCTTCGCGAGGGCCCGAATGGTGAGCAGCCGCTCTCGCCGCAGTTGTTCGAGTGTCCGGACCGCCATCTCACTTCCTTGGCACCACCCACGGTAATATTCGATCACGATTATACCACAGTAGGGAAACATCCGTGGCGAGACTTCGAGTCGATCGAATGGGATTCCGCTCAGAGATACTGCCTCGGCATTGCTGTCACGCCTGGGAGAGAAGGCGACATTGTGTCGGTCGCGTTCCACCCACGAACGCACACTCGGGTCTCCGCTCTTCAGCGGTTGACGTGCGAGCTGCCAGTCTGGAAGGGTCTTTCAAAACCGTGCGAGGCGGGCAGACACACTCTGCTCGCTATGAGGGACGGCCTTGTCCGCGACGACCTCTTCGAGGCTATTGAACCTCTGCTGTCGAAGGAGCCGCTGAAACAACGGCTGGGCGATCTCTGAGTCGCCAGCCGCCGGCAAGTTCGACGCAATGCGGGTGGAGGCGCGACCCTACTCGCGGTCATGGCTCGGGCTGCCGACGTTGACTTCCATAATGGAGGCTGGTACAAGGCAATCCACAGATCGTTGCCCGCCACTGTTCTCTCGAGGTCGTCGATGCTGGAGATTCGGAACGTCAGCAAGCGGTTCCCTGGCGTGCGTGCGCTGCACAATGTCTCGTTCGCCGTCGAACGCGGAGAAGTCCATGCGCTCATCGGCGAGAACGGCGCCGGCAAGTCGACGCTGATGAAGCTGCTCAGCGGGGTCTACCATGATTATGACGGCCAACTCCTTCTCGACGGGCAACCGTTAGTACTCGCCAGCCCAAGTGATGCCCAGCACCGCGGCATCGCCACCATTCACCAAGAGCTCAATCTCATTCCGGAATTGACGATTGCGGAGAATATCTTTCTTGCTCGGGAACCACGCACCGCCTTCGGCTGGCTTGATGTCAGTCGCATGGAGCGGGATTCACAGGCGCTCCTCGAGCGCCTGAACCTGCCCATTCCTCCAGACCGGCCAGTCAAGTGGTTGCGAGTCGGCGAGCAGCAACTCGTCGAAGTCGCCAAGGCACTTTCGCTCGACGCCCGGCTCCTCATCTTGGATGAGCCAACCTCGGCGCTGAGTCAGGCGGAGATCGAGCGGCTCTTTACCGTGATCGCGGCCCTGAAACGGCACGGCGTCACGATGATCTATATCTCGCACAAGCTGGATGAAATCTTCCGGATTGCAGACCGCGTCACCGTGCTGCGCGATGGGGAATACATTGGGACACTCCCGCTCCAGGAGGCCAACCCACAGCGGCTGATTCAGATGATGGTCGGGCGGAGTCTGACCGATCTCTATCCGAAAGAGGTCGCACCGGTGAAAGAGGAGGCGCTGCGGGTGGAGCATCTTAGCCTTCTCCCGGATGGCAAGCGAGGCGGCCGCACCCTGCGGGACATCACCTTTACCGTGCACCGCGGCGAGATCGTCGGCGTCGCGGGATTGATGGGAGCCGGCCGCACCGAGCTGCTGGAAACGCTCTTCGGCGTTCATCCGCCAAGCCGGGTGCGGGGGGAGATCTCGCTGGCAGGGAGAGCCCAGTTGATTGCATCCCCACGTGATGCCATTCGGGCAGGGATCGCTTTCGTCACCGAGGACCGGAAGACACAGAGTCTGATTCTCAAGCTTTCAGTCGCGCACAACATCACGCTCGCCGCACTCGACCGATTCTTGCGCGTCAACATCATCCGTGAACGGGACGAGAGCGAGGTTGTGCAGCGCTCGATCAGGTCGTTGCGGATCAAGACCCCGACCTCTGGCGTCGACGTTGACAAGCTTTCCGGTGGGAACCAGCAGAAAGTGGCACTCGCCAAGAGTCTGTTGACACGACCGCAGGTCCTGCTCCTCGACGAGCCGACGCGTGGCATCGACATTGGTGCCAAAGCCGAGATCTACGGACTCATCAGCCAGCTGGCACAGGACGGCGCCGCCATCGTGATGGCGTCATCGGAGTTGCCAGAGCTGCTGGCGATGTGCGATCGCATCCTGGTCCTCTGCGAAGGGAGGCTGACCGCGGAGCTGACGCGGGCCGCAGCGACCCAGGAACAGATCATGGAAGCGGCGACGGCTCGGCAAGGTGTGACAGCGGCCTAGCAACGGAGCTGGACCATGGACCAGGCACAGGTAGCAGCAGAGCGGCGCCCGGCGCCGCAGGAGCAGATGAGACGCGGTCTGGATCTGCTGCTGCGCTTCCAGAGCGTCTTCGGGCTCATCGCCATTCTGGTGCTGGCGGCAGTCCTCTCGCCCACGCGCGGCGGCAGCAATGTCTTCCTCGAACCCCGCAACTTGCTCAACATCGTGCGCTTCGCCTCGGAGAACGGGATCATCGCCATCGGGATGACGCTGGTCATCCTTACCGGAGGGATCGACCTCTCGGTTGGCGCCGTCCTCGCGCTGTGTGCCGTCGGCGCTGCGGCGTGCATGACCCGCTACGGCTTTGGCACGGCCGAGACGGTGCTGGTCGTGCTCGCCCTGGGTGGGCTCGTCGGCGTCGTCAATGGGCTGGTGACCACCAAGTTCCAGATCCAGTCTTTCATCACGACCCTGGCCATGCTCGGCGTAGCGCGTGGCATCGCCTCCCTTTGGTCGGGGGGGTATGCCATTCCGCTCGCCTTCGGTGATGGGCCAGGGATGGCGCCGTCGAGCTTCAAGGCGATATTTGCCGGACAGGTCAGTCTGTTCGGGCTCGAAGTGCCGACTCCCGTCTTCTACTTCCTCGCCGTCGGTTTGGTCGCCTCCTTCGTGTTGCGCCGCACTGGCTTTGGTCGTCACGTCTACGCGGTTGGTGGCAACGAGACAGCGGCACGCCTCTCGGGGGTCAATGTTGACCGCGTCAAGGTGATCGTTTTCGCCATCTCTGGGTTACTCGCCGGACTGGCCGCGCTCCTGCACGCGGCCCTGGTCAACCAGGGCAGCCACATCGATGGAAGCGGCTACGAGCTCAACGCGATCGCGGCCGTAGTCATTGGCGGCACCAGCCTCGCCGGCGGCATCGGCACCGTGGCCGGCTCCATGATCGGTGCCCTCACCCTCAGCATTCTTGACAACATTCTCGGACTAAGGAATATCCAGTCGGAGTACCAGGCGATCCTCAAGGGGGTGATCATCGTCATCGCGGTGATCGTCCAACGCCAGCGGCGGTAACGAGACAGCGATGTCGCGGCAAAGCGCCCTCGCCCCGAGGCAACGGCGTGTTGAGCGGATGCGCTCTTCTCATCCGCATTTGCGCTGGGAAGCAAGAACCAGAGCGCGGCCACCGCCGTAGGCCGTTTGATATGGCTTAGTGCGTGGGGTCGCCCCATTGTCACGCCGAGTGCAGACTACGGAGGGTCGCTGATGACCGCATGGAAACGATTCCTGATCGCCCCGCTGGCGCTGCTGCTGGCCATAAGTGGGGCCCCGGCAGTCTCCGGCCAGAGCACACCTCAGGCAGCTCCCGCCTCAGGGACGTGCCTACCCGAAGGGGGCATCCCCAAGAAGGACAGTTACCTGATCGGCATGTCGCAGGCGAACAAGGGTGAGCCATGGCGGCAAGCCATGAACGATCAGATCGCGGCCGCTGCCGCGGCCCACCCGGAGCTCAACGTCGTCTTCGCCGACGCTGCGCAGAACAACGCAAAGCAGGTCGCCGACGTCGAGAACTTCCTGCAGCAGGGGATCGATCTCCTCATCATCTCGCCAAACGAGGCGGCGCCCCTGACCGATGTAGTGGCCAAAGCGTGTGCGCAACACGTGCCGGTCATCGTGCTCGATCGCAAAGTCAATGGCAATCAGTTCACCATGTGGATCGGCGCTGATAACGTCCAGATTGGACACCGGGCGGGAGAGTACGCCGCCAATTACTGTGCGCAGAAGAACCTCAACCCCTGCAACATCATCGAGATTCGCGGGCTCGAGGGGTCGACGCCAGCGAAGGAACGGGGCGACGGGTTCCGGGAAGGGATCGCGAGTGATCCTAACGCCAAGATCATTGCCCAGCAGAACGCCGACTGGCTGCGGGAGAAGGCCATCCCCGTCTCCCAATCCATGTTCCAGGCCAACCCGGACGTCAACGTGGTCTACGCCCATAACGACCCCATGGCGGAGGCGGCCATCATTTCGGCACAAAACGCCGGGCTGAACCTGGACGACCTGCTGTTCATCGGCATCGACGGGTTGCCGACACCGGATGGCGGTATTCGATCGGTGCTCGGAGGACGCATTGATGTGACCTACGTCTATCCGACCGGTGGTTCACAAGCGATCGACTACGCCGTCAAGATCCTCGAGCAGGGCGTGGTGCCACCGGATCAGGTCGTGCTCGAGACCGAAGAGGTGACCCCCGCCAACGCCCAGCAGTTGCTTGAGAAGTACGGGGGCAGCAGCGCGCCGGCCACCCCAAGCTCCTGATCAGGATAACTGTGCAAGCTTGAGAGCCAGGGCCAGGCGGTGAAGTCCGCCTGGCCCTGGCTCAGAAACGATAGCTTGAACCTCGGCGTGCCCTGTGGTGAAACTGCAAGCTGCTGCCTGTCTGTACTGTGGGTCGCGTGGACACCAACGGCTTGATGCGGCCATAGCCAGTTTTGCAACACGCTTTTACTGCCGTGGCAGGCGTCAACGTTGATGGTGCAAAAGCCTTGCGCGGGGGCCGGGTGGCAGACCTTCTTCCGCGTCCCCTTCTTGCGCGCGCAGCGGCCGGAGCAGCACGGCGAGTCCCCGGCTCGTCCACAGCGGACACCAACGATGGCGCAGGTGACGGCGCGGACGTCCGGGGCGGCGCCTAGGCGGAGAGCGCCGGCCACCGCCGCACTCATGACCGCGCGCATGACCACGCGCCGGGACGTGCCCGTCACCAACGACCGCGCCACAGCATCGACCGTCGCCTGCTGCATCGTAGCCATCCTCCTCAACCCTCCCGCTCGCTCCGTTGCGCCGATCTCGTCTCCGCGCCCGTCGAGCATGGCGGCGGGCAAGAACGAGCGCGACCGGGAAATCACCCATTTCGCAGCGGAGCCTGGGGTGAGGGCGGATGGGTGAAATCACGTAGGACCTGACAGCGGAGCGTCTGGAGGAGCACGCTGCGGGCGAGGAGTTCGTCGGGCTGCCACTCGCTGAGGAGGTCACCTTGCCCTTAGTCAACTCGACGCAGCGGGAGCTGGGATCGCCGACTCCGGCTGACGCCGCCCGGCGGGGCGGCCGCTTCCATTAGTCCTAAATTCCTTGCGAATGCGTTTTATGCCTAGGGTAGCAATCTCTCATTGGCACATCACTTGCAGTCCCTCCCTGCCGAGAGGATGCCGCCGGTCACGGGGGGGTGGCGTTCTCCGCGGTGAGGAGGTGTTTCGTGGATGCTCATCGGTTCGATGTCGCAACGAAGCGGCTGGCAGGCGTGCTCGTGACGCGAAGTGCGTTCGTGCGCGGCTTCGCCGCAGGGAGCCTGGTCCTGGGCGGGCTTGCCACGGCCAGCCCCACCGTGGAGGCGAAACGGAAGAAGAAGGCCCTCTGCCACTGCGGCAGTACCCCGGGCGGGGTCTGCACCACCGAGCGCGTGAGCAAGAAGCAACGGAAGCGACATCTGCGCGATGACCAGTGCGACTACTTGGGCGCGTGCCGCAACACCATTGATGCCTGTGCCGCCGTCCCGATTACCCTGCCCCAGGACGTGCTCAACCTGATCAACCTGACCTGCCCGCTTGCCGGGTGTGGGATCGGGCTGACGTGCGGGGCGGGCAACGTCTGTCTACCCCTCGATCTGGGTCAGCCCTGTTCCCACAACAGCGAGTGCAGCACCGGCAATTGCGACAACCACCAGTGCGCGTTGTGCGTGGAGGTCTGTGGGCTGGGCAACGGGAAAGACCCCCAGTGCTGCGCCAGTGGCGCTAACTGCGTGGCGGACGTCTGCGTCCTCTAGTCGCAGCGCCCCTCGGACAGGGCAGTGATGCCGTCTCGGTGCGTCGCTGCCCGCACGTCTGGCTGTTGGCGACGTACCCGGACTACGTACCTGGACAGGGGACGGCGCACAGCCGGGGCTTGTCGGGGCAGCACCCAGGGACGTGGGCGCAGACTTGGCCTGTGGCACAGTCGCGGTTGCGCCGACAGCCTGGCGAGACGCAGCCGTTGCCCTCCGGCGTGCTCGCCGAGGCGGCCAGGCAAAAGCCCTTGCCCGAGCGCAGCGGGACGCACGCGCAGTTGGCCCCGACTGGCCCACACGTCGGTGGGCCCTCGCCACCCCCACCACCCGAGCAAGTGCCGGGATCGGGACAGAGATCGAGACAGGCCCCATGCCGGCAGGTCTGGCCCGCGGTGCACTGCCCGTGACAGCGCCGGCGCTCGGCATGGAGCAGCCGGGCCCGCATCGCGGTCGGTGTCAGGGCGAGAGCGATGGCGGTCACGCGGGAGAGCAGGCCGCGCCGGCTCCGCGTCGTCCGCCTCACGTCCGCCGTCCCCGCTCGCCGTCGAGCCTCGAAGCGCTCAGCCTGCACCCGGTCTCCCATCGCGATCGCTGGCGGCAGTTTTATGATCATCTTAGACTCCCTTATCGGTTTGTCAAGCGAGGAACCGGGTCGGGCAGAGGACCGCCCGGGCAGGCCAGCACTCGTCCGTCGTGGACTTGACCTGTGGAGCGTGCGACCTGCGGCTGGAGCGGGGGCAGCGGGAAAAGGAGCGGCAAGGTGGACGGCCGAATGGTGCCGGAGCAGTGACGCTTCGTGCAGGACCTGATGGACTTGGGCTGGTACCGGGTCGGGGCAGAACCAGCCGATGCGGAAGGGCGCATCGTCTGGCACTTTCGCCACGGTCATCACACGGATGGGGCGCCAGGCCAGGAGGTACGGGTCCGCGCCGCCACGGAGGTCGCGGCCATGCGCACGTTGCTGCAGCACCTGCAGCGGGAGGCGTCGGCCCGGGAGGATCTGGGCGACCTACGGCGTGCCGGCAAGCTGCGGGGGTGGGGCCAGAACGGCGCCCAGCCCCGACAGCGGCTGGGGTGAGCCGCTGGCAGGCTACGGCGGCTGCCGGGCGCCATCACCTCCAGGAACACCAGCTCGCCGTCCACTGGGAAGCGCTTCTCTGAAGCGCCACGCGCCGAGCCGCGCTTCCTGGGAACCAACCATCATCTCGCCGACATCCGCCTTCCCCGGCACCTCTCCCTGCGAGCACTCATGGCTGGAGTCACCTTTCTTACACAACTCATACGTATTCCTTACACAGCCTCGCTAGAATCGAAGGATGCGAGGGATCAATAAAGTCATCCTCATCGGCAACGCCACCCGTGGTGCCGAGCTGCGGCACACCCAGACCGGCAAGCCCGTCTCCTCCATCCGCGTGGCCACGATGTGCACAGCCAAGGTTGAAGGTAGGCGGCAGGACCACGCTGCCCACGGATGAGGATGGCAAAGAGCATCGCGTAGCGGAGATCCTCACCTGCAGGTCCAATGTTGGCGCGGACACGGAACTTAGGACGAATGAGCGATCAGCCGCTTCCTGCTCGTGTTGCGCCTCATCGGCCATACGCGGCGGCTGCCGAGTGATCACGGTGCACTTGCTGCCCATGAACCTGCCAGGAGAACGGGCAGTCAGCTCCGTGGCTGCTCACGGACTTGCCGCCGGTACCCTCTGGCACAGAACTGATCGTATCGTTTCATGGCTTACACCAAAGTCAGCAGCCAGCGAGCGCAGGCTCTTGGAGTGGGACAGGACTCGGATTGCGGCTTCCTGCTCGGGCGTCAATTTGCGCACCCGTGTGTGATACCGAGGGCCAGTCGAGCCATTACGCCGCGATGGCCGGCGAGGAACCGATGAGGATGCCGGACGGAGGTCGGGGAAGGGGATGCGGCAACGCCCATCGTGGACGAGAGAAGACGCGGAACCGATCCCCGTCGCTTCCGCCTGATAGACGTCGCACTTGACAGTCCCAAGCGAAGAAGGGTGCGAAACTGGGTTGTGGCTCGACCGCTGCAACCCAGTCGTCTTTGATGTGGATCTGCACAAAGAGCATCCGCGCCAAGGCATTGCGCTGCGCATCATCGGCTGCGCGCCATGCAGCAGGCAGGTCAGTCAAGAACGTCGCGGCCTGTGCCAGGATCCCTTCCCACTCGTCGACCCCACGCAGTCGCTCTCGCTGCTGGATCAGCCGCTCCCGGCGCTCCAGATACTCCTCTCGG
>JADMIO010792890.1_pt1 | contig 11389 bp, 3 predicted proteins | sample 8958161 | NCBI WGS metagenome assembly JADMIO01 (sample SAMN16585339, study PRJNA669376) | soil metagenome | isolation source: Crop rotation soil | place: USA: Cullars Rotation, Alabama | collected 2011
CCCGGAGGCCAGGCAAATAATGAAGACCTTTCAGGACTCGTGGCAGGAACATACAGTGTTGTTATCACAGACTCTAAAGGATGTACTGCTGCTAACAGCGCAACGATAACTGCTCCTCCTGTATTGACCAGCAGCAAAACGCAGGTTGATGTAAACTGTAATGGTGGTGCAACAGGATCAATAGACCTTACCGTAACAGGTGGAACTTCACCATACACCTATGTATGGACAGCCAGTGGTGGCGGTGTTGTACCCGGAGGTCAGACAAACAGCCAGGATCTTACTGGTCTGGTTGCTGGTACATACAGCGTAGTTATTACAGATTCTAAAGGATGTACAGCCGGTAACAGTGCAACGATAACTGCTCCTCCTGTATTAACGAGCAGCAAAACACAGGTTAATGTAAACTGCTTTGGTGGTGCAACGGGATCAATTGATCTTACAGTGACAGGCGGAACATCTCCATACACTTATGTATGGACAGCCAGTGGCGGTGGTGTGGTACCGGGTGGCCAGGCAAACTCACAAGACCTGACAGGTCTTGTAGCCGGAACTTACAGTGTGGTGATCACTGACTCTAAAGGATGTACTGCAGGTAACAGCGCAACCATTACCCAGCCTGAATCAGCATTAACAAGCAGCAAAACCCAGGTTGATGTAAATTGTAACGGTGGTGCAACAGGATCGATCAATCTTACGCCATCAGGCGGAACTGCTCCATATACATTTGTATGGACAGCCAGTGGTGGTGGTGTTGTACCCGGAGGCCAGGCAAATAATGAAGACCTTTCAGGACTCGTGGCAGGAACATACAGTGTTGTTATCACAGACTCTAAAGGATGTACTGCTGCTAACAGTGCAACTATTACACAACCAAGTGCACTTACTGCAACTGATGCCAGTGTAAATGTTAATTGCCAGGCGGCAAATTCCGGAACAGTGACAATCACATTTAGTGGTGGAACCGGTCCTTACCAGATCAATTTTGATAATGGCGGATTTGTAACTCAGGTATCTCCAAAAACATATACCGGTCTTGCAGCAGGATCACATACCTGGGTAGTAAGAGATAACAATGGTTGTGAAGTATCTGGTTCAGAAACAGTAGGACAGGATGTTTGTAAATTCTATGGTTGCAGCCCTGGATTCTGGAAAAACCACCAGTCTCTGTGGGATGGTGTTGGTGACAATGCCACACTGATCGCAAACATGGGAGCCAGGTTATTTAATGTTAACACAAACTTCCAGTCTTACTTTGCACTTAGCAATGCCCAGATGGCAGCAATAGGAATTTCTACAAGTTCAACCATGCACGCTGTGATCTCGCAGGGTGGTGGTAAGTGCGTTGCATTTGCAAGACATGCTGTATCAGGTCTGCTGACAGCAGGATCAGGATTGGGCATTGACTGGGGAAGTGTTGTACCGCATACTGTGGAAGGCTTGTACCAGGCTATCAGGAATATCTTTATATCTGCCGGAAGCTGTAATTCAGCAACAGCTACTCAGATCATAGATATTGCAGGTGATGATGAAAGTAAATGTGGCCAGTTCTTCTCAATACTCAACCAGTTGAACGGACGGATCTCAAACGGCCTCAATTCACCTTCAAATGCGCTGAATGGTCTTTCCGTGACTTCATTCCCGAATCCTTACAATGACCAGGTTTCATTCAAAATTGAATCACCTGTTACAGGTAAAGGATCACTGGATGTTTATAATAACCTAGGTGTTAAGATAGCCACCGTGTTCCAGGGAACAGTATTCGAAGGAAAATCTCAGACTATCCAGTTCAATGTACCTGCACAGTACAGGAGCGCGTTAACTTACCGCTTCAATGTAGAAGGTTATGTTGCAACAGGTAAGCTGATAAGATAGTACCAGTTAACTGTTTGGTTTTAAAATTCAGGATGCCCCACGTGGGGCATCCTTTTTTTTTGGGGGGAATGCTTAAAGAATTTAAGATGTAAGATTTAATATTTAATATTTTTTTCAGGTCGGGTCTTTATTCGAATACCCGGGTTCTTTTAAATTCTATATAACGTTTGAAGATATTCCTAAAGGGAAAAATTATGTGGCGATCCGCTGTTTATTTCAGTTTTATGGAACTTGGTGGACTTGGTTACACATAATGAAAGAAATCTTTTCAAAAAGTTTGGTTCTAAAAAAAAAGATATTACTTTTACAATCCCTCTCCTGTCCAAAACCACATCTCCAATCTTTATTCTTCCAAAGAAAGACCAGCGTTACAAACCTGAAATACACCATAATAACTGCCATCCTTCGAAAGATCATTGTTGAACAACTTTGATTACACTTTATTTACACCGATCCTGAACATCCTCTCGAATTCCTTTGCCTTAATAGCTGTTTACTATTATTTACTTAATAAATAATACCACATGGAAAAATTATACATGGACCTTATGACATCACAGGCTCGTTCGTCCAATTCTTACCCCGGTTATTCCACCAATCTTTTTACACCTAAATTATATTTTATGCGATTATTTACACTAAGGATCACCTTAATTACATGCCTTGCTATGATGGGCATGCAGTCATTTGCTCAACCTAACACGATCTCATTAGGTGGTACCTATACGCAGGACTTCAACAGTATGCTTATTTCTGCAACCGCCACCCTGCCTACAGGATGGAGGGCAGATGGCGATAAATCAAAACTTACGGTTGGCCCATGGTCAGGCGCCGGTACTACCACTGAACGCATCGGAGGTGCAAATATGAACAGTGGTTCACCGGACGGTATCTATAACTTTGGCGCCGGCACTACCAGCAATGGAAATGGCGACCGCTCTGTTGGGGGTATGAACACCAACGGCGCGTCAGAAAAAGCCATAAATATCTACCTGGACCTCCAGAATACAGGCGGCCCTTCCATCGCGGATTTTACCATCGCTTATGCTGTAGAAAAATACCGGAATGGAGATAATAAGAATGGCGGCGCAGTTCAGCTTTTTTATTCGCTGGATGGAACCACCTGGACCAGCGGAGGCGCAACTTTCCAGACATTATATACGGATGACGGCAACCAAAATGGATATGCCACTGCCCCCAATGCGGCCCTTACGCGTTTTGTGAATTCATCCATTCACCTGCCCGTTGCCCTGGCAAGCGGTGCACATATTTATTTTGCATGGAATATTTCCGTAGGCGCCGGTGCCGGAAATGGAAGTAACAAGGCACAGGCAAGCGGGGTCGATGATATAACTATCCGTGCAGCAGCAGCAGGTCCTATTCCTACACCATATTATTTCCGTTCTGTTACTTCCGGCAGCTGGGCAAATGTGAACTCATGGGAATGGTCTGCAGATGACATTACCTGGAACCCCGCTCCCGCACCGCATGCACCAGATTATAATGATCTTACTATTTCGATTCGCAATGGTCATACAATTACCGTAGGCGCAGACGTTACAACAGACCAGACATTTGTAAATACCGGTGGTATACTTACAGTAAGCAATGGTGTAAAGCTTTCACTGAATGATGGTACCGGCTTCGATCTTACTGTTGACGGAACCATGAATGGCGGTGGTAATCTTACCGTTCTTTCAACCGCGCTGGGAACTGCATCAATAGGAACTTCTGGCGGAACGATCACCACCAATGCAACGGTTGAAAGGTATGTGCCTGCACGCCGTGCATGGAGACTGGTTTCTGTTCCAACTACTACTACGCAAACCATCAGGCAGGCATGGCAGGAAGGCGTAACAGGAAACCTTAATAACCCTAACCCGGGCTATGGCACTACCATCACCGGTGGAACGGTTGGTAACGGATTTGACCAGAACGCATTGAATAATCCTTCATTAAAAACTTATACAAATCCCGGAGGCAGCATTCTTGAAACCAACTGGAATGGTGTTTCAAATACAAACGTGAACCTGATAGGCGCACAACAGGGATATATGCTGTTCGTTCGCGGATCAAGGGGTGTTGATATCACGCAGTTGCTGAATACAGTTCCTGATAATACTGATCTGCGTACAAATGGGACGCTTAAGCTGGGTAACCAAACGATACCGGTTGCAGCTACAGGATACACTGTTATTGGTAATCCTTATGCAGCACCGATCGACCTGATGAACATCGCGAAGACAAACAGCACCAATGTAGCAGATAATTTCTATGTATGGGATCCGAAAATGACGGGTACTTACGGTGTGGGTGCTTATGTAAATATCAGCTGGAATGGTACATCATACGATTTCACGCCAACACCAACAAGCCCTGTTTCAAGATGGATACAGTCCGGTGAAGCATTCATGGCAACCACTGCCGGTGCAGGTGTTGGAAGTCTGGTGATCACCGAGTCTGATAAGCTTGCATCAGGAAGCGACAACGTATTCAGGACAACATCAACCGTTAGCCCGCAGAACCTCAGGGTTAACCTGTTCGTGGTAAATGCAGATGGTACAAAGGATCTGCTCGATGGTACCTTAAGCAGCTACAGCAGCTCATTCAGCAACGCAGTTGATAAATTTGATTCTAAGAAGCTTGCCAACTTCTATGAGAACATTGGTATCTCCAGGAACAATGATGTCTTCATCACTGAAAGAAGGCAGACCATTGGAGAGCCAATACAACTAAGGATGTGGCAGATGCTTTCAACAAATTACGAATTGCAGGTGGTTGCAGAGAATGTTGACAACAATGGATTGACCGCTTATGTTTATGACAATTTCCTGAAAACAAGCACAGCGCTTGATCTGAATGGTACTACCACATTGAAGTTCTCTATCACAGCAGATCCTGCTTCAGCGTCAGAGACCCGTTTCGTGATCATGTTTGCAAAACCAACGGCTCCGGTTAGTGGTGCTGCAGGTGTAACTGTTTATCCTAACCCGATAAGCAATGGAATGATCAATGTAAGGTTCAATAACCTGGATGCCGGTACCTATACCATCCGTTTGGTTAACAGCCTTGGCCAGGTGGTATTGAACAGGAGCATCAACCATGCTGCGGGAACTTCAACAGAAACGCTGCAGGTGAAAGGTCTTGGCAAAGGAGTTTACCAGCTTGATGTGGTGAAACCTGATAATTCTAAAATATCTAATAAAGTAATTGCTAATTAATAACCCCGTTAAAAGCATACTATGAAACAATATTCGAACTGGATGATGACCGCAACCATATTCCTGGTAGCAACCATATTGCCGGTGCTGGCACATGCACAGGGGCCTGACCCGGATGCGCCGATCGACGGGGGGCTTAGCCTGCTGCTGGCAGCAGGTGCGGGATATGGGGTTAAGAAATACCGTGACCACAAAAAGAAACGGCAGGAAGAAGAGAAATTTTGATTAACAGATATACCTTCTGCAGTTCCCATGAGGGGGCTGCAGAAGTTTTTTTGTTTTATTTGGAATCTCATTTTTTTAAGAATATCTTTAGCGTCTGTTATCTCACCTCCTGACCGCGAAGCAGGACGCTGCCCTTCAACGCGACTATCCCAACTCCTCAGAAAAACACTGGCAACCTTACTTATAAATTGAGTATTCCCTCTTTTTTATAGCCAAAACGATACATGATGTAGTGAAGCATTTGACTTCGATATCCATTTTAAAGCCAACCAAGTACCCGGCTTAGGATTATTGATTTTTGATGCACCATACCTCAGGACATATCACCCCCGCGAATCTAAACGTACAGGCTTTTGTGCGCAGGGTATGGGTTGTTATTATTTGTGTATTACTTATTGGGCTTAGTTTAGTAAAGGGACAATCTATTTCTGTAACGGGGGTGAGTCCTAATTCAGTTTGTGCCGGATCCACTGTTACAATAACTTTTTCAACAACGAGTGGAAATGGTGCACCACAAAGATTTGATAATTCAACCGTTTATACAGTTTACTTAAGCAATAGTTCTGGGGGAGCATTTGCGGCTGTCGGTAGTACTTTTTCAACAACAGGAGTTTCATATACGGGAGGAAACTTTGGCGTAACAACAGGAATTACTACTACTATCACAATTCCAACTGGAACTCCCACTGGATCAGGATATCAGATTTCGCTGGGGTCTACTAATCCGACATTTATCGGGAGCGCAGGAGCAGGGGCATCACCTGTATTTACGGTGAATGCATTACCAGCGGCCAGCATTTCTTATGCATCACCTTTTTGTACAAACGTATCCTCTGCGTTTCCTACTATTAATGTCGTAAGCGGAGGACCATTATCAGCAACGGGATTCAGTTCTACAGCGGGGCTTTCTTTAAATCTAAGTACAGGCGAAATTAATCCGTCAACCAGTACTCCAGGCACGTATACCATTCAATATTCTTTTACCGGAGCCAGCGGTTGTGTCAATTCTGCCAGTACCTCCGTAACTATTAATTCGCCGCCTACTGTAGCTAATGCGGGTCCTGATCAAACAGGTGCCGCTACATGTGGTTTAACATCCGTAACACTGGCGGCCAATACACCGGTCACTGGCTCTGGCAGCTGGAGTATTATCAGTGGCGTTGGAGGAACAATAACAACTCCAGCCAGTCCTACGTCAACGTTTACAGGAATAGCCGGTAATTCTTATATATTAAGATGGACCATCAGTAATGCCCCCTGCACTTCATCAACTGATGATGTAAACATTACATTCAATCAAAATCCAACAACTGCGAATGCAGGTCCTGATCAAACTGGTGCGGCTACCTGCGGACTAACGACAGTACCGCTGGCCGCAAATACACCGGCGATCGGAACCGGAAGCTGGAGCATCATTGCAGGAGCAGGAGGAACAATCAATACGCCTTCAAGTCCAACATCAACTTTTACTGGTGTTGCTGGGAACACATATACATTGAGATGGACGATAAGTAATGCACCCTGTACATCTTCTTCAGATGATGTGTTGATCACTTTCAATCAAAATCCGACAGCTGCAAATGCAGGTGTTGATCAAACCGGGATTGCCACATGTGGTTTGACAAGTGTAACACTCGCTGCTAATACACCAACAGTTGGAACCGGTAGTTGGAGTATCATTGCGGGTGTGGGAGGATCTGTTACAACTCCAGCAAATCCAACCTCAACTTTTTCGGGCGTTGCCGGAAATACTTATACATTAAGATGGACGATCACAAATGCTCCGTGTGGTACATCTACTGATGATGTGGTGATAACATTTAACCGCAATCCAACTACCGCAAATGCAGGAGCTGATCAAACAGGATCGTCAACTTGCGGACTTACTTCCGTAACGCTGGCAGCAAATACACCTGCAATTGGAACCGGTTCGTGGAGTATCATAGCAGGCGCAGGCGGAAATATAACAACACCATCGAGCCCCACCTCAACGTTTACAGGAGTTGCAGGCAATTCTTATACATTGCGATGGACAATTAGTAATGCACCATGTAATGCATCGATAGATGATGTTGTAATTACTTTTAACCAGAATCCAACGATCACCGCACAGCCGGTATCACAATCTGACTGTAAGGGGAACAACGTTGATTTTTCTGCAGCTTATTCTCCTGCGGGAACCGTTACCTATCAATGGCAATCCAATACAGGCGCGGGATTTAATAATATCGCCGGTGCATCAGGATCAACATCTTCTTCACCAATAACTTATTCAGCAACTAACATTGGGGTAGGCGGTGTAAACTTAAATGGCACACAATACAGGATAATAATAACAGATGCGAACGGCTGTAGTGCTACTTCTTCAGCTGCTACCTTAACGGTAAATGAAATTACCGGAATCAATCCTATTGCGAATAATGTAACGATATGCGAGGGAGACAGTTACTCGTATACAGTCACTACATCCGGATCAGTTCCTCAATCTTATCAATGGACGAAAGATGGAGTTTCATTAACCAATAATGCTGTTTACAGCGGAGTTACAACCAGTACTCTTATTATTTCAAATGCAACAATTGCTCAAACGGGAAGTTATAAAGTAACCGTTGTTTTCCCGATCACGGTCCCGAATAATAATGGTGCCGGCGTAACAACCTGCAGTGAAACTAGCAGCAGTTTAACCAGAAATCTTGTTGTTAACTCAAGCCCATTGGTGGAAGCCGGCGGTCCGGATAATGTTTGTCAATCCTCAACACCTGCTGCGATTACCTTGAGTGGTGCATCTATTTCCGGTGGAGCAACAACTGGCTCCTGGGCAATTACCAGCGGAGGTGGAACATTGAGCAGTACAGCTGTTACAGCAAATCCGGAACTGGTAACTTATACCCCCGCTGCAAATTTTACAGGTACGGTTACCTTAACTCTTACTTCTATTGATCCTGCCGGGCCGTGTGTTGCAGGCAGTGATACGAGAACCATCAATATAAAACCCACGCCTTCTGCACCATCAGCCACCGGTTTTGAAAATTGTTTGGGACCGGTCACCATTGATGGAAGCGATGTATCAGGATGTGGAGGAACGTATACCTGGTATAATGTTTCATCGGGAGGCAGTCCTATTGCTACGGGTTTACCATTCACTTCAACTATATCGGGTGATGTAACATACTATGTTTCCTGCACCGTTAATGGTTGTGAAGGTCCGAGAAAATCAATTACGATCACTACGGTCAATGTTTCCTCAGGAAGCATTTCTGCAAGCCAGGTTATTTGCTCAGGAACCATACCCGCACCTTTTACCGGTACCGCCGGATCGGGGCCGGGAAATTCTTTCCAGATTTCTTATCAATGGCAGTCTTCTACGGTTTCTTCAACGGGCCCCTGGACAGACATTGCCGGGGCAACGGGCCAGAATTATACACCAACAGCTGCTATTTTCACCACCACTTATTATCAACGGAAAATAATAGCGGTTCACAATGGTAACAATGGTACTTCATGTGAAGGTTATGCAGGTCCCTTAACCGTAACGGTAACTCCACCTACTGTTGTTGCAGGCGGCCCGGATGCAGTTTGCCAGTCATCGGCACCAGCTGCTATCCCGTTAACGGGTGCATCGTTTGGCGGAAGCGCCGTTAGTGCCGCCTGGTCCCTGACATCAGGCAGCGGTACATTAAGCAGTACGGCACAAACTGCATCACCACAAACAGTAACATTTACACCAGCACCAAATTTTTCCGGAACAGTAACGCTTACTCTTACAACAAACCCAGCTGCTTGTGCCTCCGCTACAGCCATAAGAACAATAACGGTTAATCCATTGCCGGTAATCAGTGGAACGCTGAATGTTTGTATGGGATCAACATCACAACTTACAGCAACCAATACACCCGCTGCAGTAAATCCATGGGTGTCATCTAACACGGGTGTTGCCACAATAAATAATTCAGGACTGGTAACACCGGTGTCAGCAGGAACTACAACGATCACTTACACTGATAACAACGGATGCATTACAACTGCAACTGTTACGGTAAATGCCTTGCCGGTCATTTCCGGTACACTCGCAGTTTGTGTTGGCTCAACCACGCAATTGACAGGATCGGGTACGCCAGCCGCTGTGAATCCGTGGGTGTCAGCATCTCCTGCAATCGCAACTGTAAATAATACCGGCCTTGTTACGGGAATGTCGCAGGGTACCAGCATAATAACATTTACCAATAACAATGGCTGTAAGCAAACGGCAACAGTAACTGTTAACCCTAAACCGGCACCTGTAATTACGCATAACTAACAAAAAATAGAATTATGAAACACAGCAATCAGCAGCAAACAACCATCGCAGTTTACAAAACGGCGAATAGCTGGCTTAATATATTCCCCTGGCTCCGATTGCTGGGTAACCCAACTGCTTATAAAAAAATTGATCATAAAAAACTTCCGGTTATGAGAACAGGAAAATTAATTAAGTGGGCATTTATGCTGATGTTAACAGTGTTCGGAACAAATGCCTTTGCGCAATATCCAAATACCGGCAATCAGACAGTCTGTATTAATGCTGTGGAGCCATACGGCGTCCAGTTGAATGCGGGTTCAACCTATGCATGGTCTGTTACCCCACTGGCTGGCGGTAATGGTACCATAACAGCAGGTGCAACACCTAACCTGATAACAGTGACCTGGACCACGGCAGGGACTGCAACCTTGCAGGTGACCGAGACCAATGCGCAGGGTTGTATAGGAAACCCTGTATCTATAGTAGTAACTATTACACCGAATAATACAGTAACGGCTGCATCCTCATCACCGACACTTTGTATTGGTACAGCGATGACGAACATCACGCATACCACCACCGGTGCAACGGGTATAGGCGCTGCAACAGGCCTGCCTGCGGGAGTTACAGCGGCATGGGCTGGTAATACAATAACGATAAGCGGTACACCAACTGCAGCAGGTACATTCAATTACAGCATTCCATTAACAGGAGGTTGCGGTAATGTAAGTGCAACAGGAACGATAACGGTAAATGCGAACAATACAGTAACTGCTGCATCCTCATCACCGACACTTTGTATTGGTACAGCGATGACGAACATCACGCATACCACCACCGGTGCAACGGGTATAGGCGCTGCAACAGGCCTGCCTGCGGGAGTTACAGCGGCATGGGCTGGTAATACAATAACGATAAGCGGTACACCAACTGCAGCAGGTACATTCAATTACAGCATTCCATTAACAGGAGGTTGCGGTAATGTAAGTGCAACAGGAACGATAACAGTTACTGCGAACAATACGATCACATTGAGTTCAGCAGCTGGTACAGATGCACAGACAGTATGTATCAATACTGCGATCACCAATATTACGTATGCAACAACCGGTGCAACAGGAGCGAATGTAACAGGTCTTCCTGCGGGAGTAACGGGCAATTTTGCAGCAGGCGTTGTAACGATAAGTGGTACACCGACAGTGGCCGGACCATTCAGCTATACAGTTACATTAACGGGAGGTTGCGGTGTTATCACTGCAACGGGAACGGTCAATGTTACACCGAATAATACAGTAACGGCTGCATCCTCATCACCGACACTGTGTATTGGTACAGCGATGACGAACATCACGCATACCACCACCGGTGCAACGGGTATAGGCGCTGCAACAGGCCTGCCTGCGGGAGTTACAGCGGCATGGGCTGGTAATACAATAACGATAAGCGGTACACCAACTGCAGCAGGTACATTCAATTACAGCATTCCATTAACAGGAGGTTGCGGTAATGTAAGTGCAACAGGAACGATAACGGTAAATGCGAACAATACAGTAACTGCTGCATCCTCATCACCGACACTTTGTATTGGTACAGCGATGACGAACATCACGCATACCACCACCGGTGCAACGGGTATAGGCGCTGCAACAGGCCTGCCTGCGGGAGTTACAGCGGCATGGGCTGGTAATACAATAACGATAAGCGGTACACCAACTGCAGCAGGTACATTCAATTACAGCATTCCATTAACAGGAGGTTGCGGTAATGTAAGTGCAACAGGAACGATAAC
>JADMIO011852161.1_pt1 | contig 11389 bp, 9 predicted proteins | sample 8958161 | NCBI WGS metagenome assembly JADMIO01 (sample SAMN16585339, study PRJNA669376) | soil metagenome | isolation source: Crop rotation soil | place: USA: Cullars Rotation, Alabama | collected 2011
CTTTCCCCTCTACACGTCCGTGCGTAGATGGTCCGATCGCATATGTAAACTGGACCTGCCGCTTTTTCCGGGTTATCTTTTCTGTCGCTTTGATTACTCCGACCGACGATCGGTGTTGATGACGCCGGGGGTAATGAGTATCGTCGAGTTCTGTAAGCAGCCCCATCCCGTCGATGAAAGCGAAATTGCGGCGTTGGAAACCGTGGCGCAATCAGGTCTGCTTATGCAGCCGTGGCCGTTCCTGAAAGTAGGAGAACGCGTGACGATTCAAGACGGGCCGCTGCGTAACGTAGAAGCGTCTGTCGCCAGGTTGGGAGATGGGTGCAAGCTGATCCTGTCCGTCACCCTATTGCAACGCTCAGTGGCCGTCAGTGTCGATCGTTCCTGGATTCGGCCCATCGCGGCGTGAAGCCCCAAGCCAGAGAAAGACCGTATAGTTCTGCTTTGTTCATTCGTTGTTTCTTGTTTCAGCCGCACGGACCTGATCCTCACCTACGCCCTTAGATAGATAAACGAACCAGAGCCCCATGAGCTTCACGCGCATGACCCGCATGATTAGTTTCCGCGTTTCCGAGCGGGAATTCGAGCAACTGAGTAACAAAAGTAAGGCTCTTGGAGCTCGCAGCGTTTCCGACTACGCTCGAGTTACTCTGTGCGCTGCCGCCAACGAAGCTGATGGCCATGACGGAAGCGAAATACTTAATTTGAAAGATCGTATCCACCAACTCAGTCTCGAGGTACGCCGGTTGTTCGATTTAATCGAGCAACCACGTGAAGCTTATTTCGAACACTCAGGAGATTCTTCACGACAAGATAGGGGATCCCACAGTGACTAACGTCTTTCGCGCAAGTCAGCTGATGCGACTGATTGCCCTTGGGCTGGTCCTCTTCGGTGTGCAATTGACGCCACAGAGTCTCCCCCAGAGTCCTCAAACGAATGTGTCGGCCCCTTCAGCGGCCAACCACGACGGAATCCTGACTGGGGGATCGCTACGCTTGGGCCCTGGTGACGTGATTCAAATTCACGCGGTGGAAGCCGAGGAAATGTCGGATAAGCCCATTCGCGTTCTTGCCGACGGCTATCTCAATTTGCCCACTGTCGGAAGAATTAAGGCAGCCGACCGAACACCGGAGGAACTACAAGCGGAAATCGTGATTCGCCTAAAGCGCCTGATCGTGAATCCGGATGTTAGCGTGAGCGTCGTCGAGACTCACAGTCATCCGATCTCCGTACTCGGCGCCGTGAAGAATCCCGGTGTATTCGAACTACAGGGTCGCAAGACTCTACTTGAGGTGTTGTCGCTCGCCGGCGGGCCGCGAGACGATGCAGGGTACATCGCGAGAATCACACGGCAAATCGAATTCGGGACTCTTCCGCTGACTAAAGCCACGCTGGACTCAAGCGGAGAATTCAGCGTTGCTGAAGTACCTCTGCAGAAAGTCATGGATGCGCGCGATCCCGGCGGAAATATTGTGATGATGCCGAACGATGTGGTCAGCGTGCCCAAGGCGCAAATGGTCTACGTAATCGGGGATGTTTTGAAGCCGGGCGCCATTGCCATGGGCGACCAGAATGGCGTGACCGTTTTACAGGCAATCGCGATCGTTTCAGGAATGAATAAGACAGCCAAATCGACCGAAGGCAAGATTTTGCGCGTGACTCCCGGGTCCACGCTACGAACGGAATTCGTCGTCGACCTCAAAGCCATGTTGGCCGGCAAGTATGGCGATGTTCCTTTGCAGCCCGAAGATATTCTTTACGTTCCAAGTAGCCTCAAGAAAGATTTCGCGTTCAGAACTTTGGAAGCCCTCGGCGGAACCGGAATCACGAGCATGATTTACCGCGTGCCCTAATCGGTAAGCCAGTGAAAAATTCAAGATCATTGCCGGGTCCATCCGTGAACGGTTTAGCGCGTCAACCGGAAATTGTTTACCCGCCGGTTGAGCCGCTTGCACCGTTGAGCGACGCATCGTCAGGTAGCGGACTTGTCGAGTATTGGAAAGTAATTGTCCGTCACAAGGCAACGGTAATTCTGTTGATTTGTTTGGGCGGATTGATAGGCTTTCTGACGACCCTCCCCGAGGTGCCCGTCTATCGTGCACACGCGACTTTGGCCGTTGAGCCCACTAACAACGGCGTCGTAGATTTCAAGGACGGCAATTCTCAAACCGGCACGACTATGGATCCCTTGGCCGATATCTTGACCCAGGTAAAACTGCTCGAAAGCCGGTCTCTTCGCGAGCGCGCCATCAAGAAAATGAAAGCCGAGGGTACGGGTCCAAACTACGTTGCTCCGCTGGGTCAACGCTTGAATGTGTGGGCCAGCGCGCTCCATCTTAAATCTGCCACTCCTGTCGCATGGGAATCAAGTCTGAACATGGCCGCAGGCAGCTTGACGGTTCGAGCTTCGGGCACCACCCGCATTATCGACGTTTCATCCGATTCGACCGACCCGAGAGTGGCGACGGATTTCGCGAATACCATCGTGAACGAGTTCATCGAACAAGACCTGGAAAGCCATATGACGGATTCGGCGCGGACCAATGTATGGCTGACGCGGCAGTTAGATGAACTGAAAATCCGATTGGAGAGCTCTGAAGATCAACTGCAGGCCTATGCCAATAGCGTTGGTCTGCAACTAGGCGGGAGCGACAATAAGGACGGGACACGTGAAAATGTCGCGGACGCCAAGCTTCGCCAGTTGCAAGGAGAAATGCTCACCGCACAGGGCGAAAGAATCAAGGCACAGTCAAGAACGGAACTCATTGCATCGGCACCAGTGGATTCGTTGCCTCAAGTGCTGGACGACACGAGTCTCAGAGACTACCAGACTCGTCTCGCCGACCTCCGACGTCAGGTGGCTGAACTTCGCGTCAGCCTAACTCCCGAAAACGTCAAAGTCCAGAAGCTTCAGGCGCAGATTGCCGAGGTTGAAGCGGCCCTGGCTAGCGAGCGAGCAAACATCGTAATCCGTATCAAGAATGAATACGATGCCGCGAAACAGCGGGAGCAATTGATCACAGATGCGTACGAGAGTCAGTTACAGGTCGTCGATGGACAGGCAACCAAGGCCGTTCATTACGATATCTTGAAGCGCGAGACAGACACCAACCAGCAGATCTATGAGGCCATGCTTCAAAAAGTGAAAGAGGCTGGCATCATGTCCGCTCTGAAGTCGAGTAACTACCGGGTAGTGGACGCGGCAACTGCACCGCGGGCTCCTTACAAGCCGAATCCCCCGCAGAGCGCGACGATGGGCTCGCTCGGCGGCTTGGTGTTGGGAGTTCTATTTGTGCTTGTAAGGGAGAGAGCGGATAGGAGCCTGCAACAACCAGGCGACGCCTCGCAGTACCTCAACCTCCCAGAGCTCGGCGTTATTCCTTCGGATCGTAGTCAGTCAGCACGCATTTATGGCGGCGGCAGCGGTAGAAAAACCTTGATTCCCACTCCCGAGAATGCACAGGAAACGGCGTTGGCCACGTTTACCCGGCGTCCCTCATTGATGGCGGAATCCTTCCACGACACCTTAACCTCAATTTTATTTGCCGGGCAAAACGGCAGTCAGCCACAGATTATCGCTTTGTGCAGTGCGAGTCCCGCGGAAGGTAAGACGACGGTCACCAGCAATCTCGCTGCGGCCTTGGCTGAGATCAATCAAACAGTCTTGCTTATTGATGCTGATATGCGACGTCCCCGCCAGCACAGCATCTTTGATTTGCCTAACTCGCAGGGGTTGAGTTCTGTGTTGAAGGGCCATCAGCCGATCACGGAGCTGCCGAACTCTCCTGTGATCATGAAAACCAAGGTTCCCGGCCTGAGTCTCATGTCGAGTGGACCTGCCATCGCAAACGCCGCCAATTTGCTTTATTCTCCGCGCCTGGCGGAATTATTACGCACTGCGCGTGGGGAATTTGACTTTGTCTTGATCGACACAGCTCCGATGTTGCAATTGGCTGACGCCAGGATTATCAGCCAACACTGCGACACGACCATTCTCGTGGTGCGCGCTGGCAAGACGACTCGTGACGCCGCCCGCGCGGCTTGTACCAAGTTCCAGCAAGATGGCACTCCAATTCTAGGTGTGATCCTAAACGACTGGGTCCCGGGCTTCAATGGTTACGGGTACGACTCGAAGTATTACGATCGCTACGCAAAGTATTACAACGTCAAAAAGAAGTAGTCCAGAGTTATGTGCGGAATTGCCGGAATCGTAAGCTTCACCGAACCTATCGACTCACGGAGTCTTGATGCGGTGACACATATGATCGAGGCACAGTCTCACCGCGGACCGGATGGCACCGGATGCTATCACGACAGCCACGTTGCCTTGGGCCACCGGAGGCTTTCGATTATTGATATTTCCGCAGCCGGACGACAACCGATGTCAAACGAGACACGGTCGGTTTGGGTTACCTACAACGGTGAGATTTACAACTACGCGGAATTGCGCCGTGAACTGATCTCGGTGGGGCACTGCTTCGCTTCAGAATCCGACACCGAAGTGTTGGTTCATGGATATGAAGAGTGGGGCGAGCAAGGGTTGCTCCGACGTTTGCGTGGCATGTTCGCCTTTGCGCTTTACGACGCGCCACGGCGGCGCATGGTGATCGCGCGCGATAGGCTGGGGGTCAAGCCTCTTTACTATGCGGAAAACGAACGGACCGGCCAGGTTGTATTCGCTTCCGAAGTCAAAGCATTGCTCAAGGCTAGACGCCTGGCAGCAGAGACGGATCGCAAAGCACTCGCGGGTTTCCTGCTATTCGGCTCGGTTCCTTCTCCTCAGACCATCATTCGCGGAGTCAGGTGCCTTCTGCCAGGACACTATCTGGTGGCCGAGCCCGGACGTCTTCAAACCCGGCGTTATTGGGATCTTGAATTTACTTCCGACGCGGACGGGACGATCGCACCACTTTCCGAAGTTCTACAAGATGCGGTCGCGCGCCACTTGGTAAGCGACGTACCTGTGGGAATTTTCTTAAGTGGGGGAGTAGATTCTGCAGGGTTAGTAGCACTCGCCGGCGATCCGAAGCAGCAGTTGAGGACCGTGACGATTTCCTTCCCTGAGTCCGAGTTCAGCGAAGCGTCGGAAGCACGTCGCCTCGCACAGCACTTCCGTACTCAGCATCACGAACTTAACGTTTCGAGTTCAGATTTCATCTCAGAACTTCCTAAGATCCTGGACGCCATGGACCAGCCGACCAACGATGGCGTGAACACGTACTTTGTGGCCCGTGCGGCGCATGAAGCCGGATTGACAGTAGTTCTTTCAGGTCTCGGTGGTGACGAGCTATTTTGGGGCTATCGACATTATCGTTGGGTTTCGAATCATCGGGGGACCCTGGCGGCCATTACGGCGCTCCCCGAAGCTCTACGCGCGGGCCTGATAAGCGCCGCAGTCGTTCTGGGGCGCGCATGTGGTAAAGAGAGTTGGATGCGACTTGCCGCTTTACGATCGGGGGCACACGCGGAGAGCCTATATATGGCTTTTCGAGGTTTCTTTGCCTCGGAACAAGTGCAGCGCCTTTTGGGGAATAACGAATCTGAAATGAGGTCGTTATTTGAAGACAGCCTTGCGCGAATGCGGCCGCCGATCCACGCCTCGCGATCGAATGGTTTGAACTACATCGAGCTCAAGCGCTATTTGCACGATCAACTGCTGCGAGACAGCGATGTGTTTGGTATGCGGCACTCGGTGGAGATACGCGTGCCATATTTGGATGATCACGTGGTGGCACAAGCCGCCGCGACGCCAGAAGGTCGAAAGACAAGCCAAGCGATGAACAAGCCTTTACTCGTCGCCGCTCTGGGGGACGCTCTGATCGCCGAGGCGGCTCGCCGTCCCAAGCGAGGCTTCTCATTCCCGATGGCTAAATGGATGCACGAGCGGACGGACACTATGCGCGAGATGGCGATGTCTACTAAGATTCTCGAACGCGACGTCGTCGGCAAGATGTGGTCTGCCTTCGACCAGGGGCGCCTGCACTGGTCGCGCGCGTGGTCCCTGGTGGTTTTAGGAGCGAGTGTATGACAGCCGCGCCTGACGCAACCACAAACGAAGTACTGATTATCGAGCCGACGCGCGGGTGGCTCAAGATCAATTTCCGCGAGATCTGGGCGTATCGCGAGTTGCTGTACTTTCTGGTGTGGCGGGATATTAAGGTCCGCTACAAGCAGACGGCCCTAGGTGCCGCGTGGGCGGTTCTACAGCCGGTCCTGACGATGATCGTTTTCAGCGTATTCTTCGGAAGGCTTGCCAAGGTTCCTTCGGATGGAATCCCCTATCCGATCTTCGCCTACGCGGCGTTGCTGCCGTGGCAATTGTTCGCGTTCGCCTTATCCGAATCCGCCAACAGTTTGGTGGGCAGCCAGAACCTGATACAGAAAGTCTATTTTCCGCGACTGGTGATTCCTTTTGCCGGCGTTCTGGCAGGGCTAGTCGATTTCGCGATCGCTTTCGTCGTTTTGTTGGGAATGATGGCTTACTACGGAATTCATCCGACGGCGGCGATCCTCGCGGTTCCCGTTCTTATCGTGTTCGCCGTAGTTGCGGCGCTATCTGTGGGCCTATGGCTTTCCGCCTTGAACGTCAAGTTCAGGGATGTACGTTACACGATCCCGTTCCTGACGCAGTTTTGGATGTTCGCGACGCCAGTAGCTTATCCCAGCAGTCTTGTTCCTATCAAGTGGCGAGCTTTGCTGGGGCTGAATCCAATGGCAGGTGTGGTGGAAGGATTCCGTTGGGCACTGCTCGGAAAGTCCACAAGTCCAGGTCCGTTGCTGTGGGTGTCGGTCGGCGTAGTAATCCTGCTGCTGATCGGTGGCCTCGGATATTTTCGGCGCATGGAAAAGACATTCGCGGATATCGTCTAACAACCGCCGTGGTGAGTACTTCATGAGTGAGATTGCTATCAAAGTTGAGGGCGTGAGCAAGTTATACAGTCTGGGAGCACCTGAACGTTACCGGACGCTGCGCGACACACTTACCGACGCGATGATGACGCCCTTCCGCCGCGGTGGATCGGCGCGTCGCGAAACCGAAAAGCTGTGGGCGTTGAAGAACGTTTCCTTTGATGTCAAGCACGGCGAGGTTGTGGGCATTATTGGACGAAACGGGGCGGGGAAAAGCACCTTGCTCAAGATCCTTTCACGGATTACCGAACCAACCAGCGGCCATGTCGAGATCCGCGGACGTGTGGGTTCGCTGTTGGAGGTCGGCACAGGGTTTCACCCTGAACTCTCTGGCCGCGAGAACATTTTCCTTAACGGTGCCATCCTTGGAATGAAAAAGGCCGAAATCCTGCGAAAGTTTGACGAGATTGTGGCCTTCGCCGAGGTCGAAAAATTCATCGATACCCCTGTGAAGCACTATTCCAGCGGCATGTATGTCCGGCTCGCGTTCGCGGTAGCGGCGCACATGGAAACGGAGATCTTGGTTATCGATGAGGTGCTGGCGGTTGGAGATGCGCAATTTCAGAAAAAGTGCTTAGGAAAGATGGGCGAGGCTGCGGAACATGGACGGACGGTTCTATTTGTAAGTCACCAACTGGCCATGGTTGAGAATTTGTGCCAAATCGGAGTGCTATTAGACGACGGAGGAACGAAATTCGTAGGTCCTGTTCGAGATGCGATAGCTCTCTATGCCGCTCACACAGGGTATTCCCTCGCGAAATCCGCGCATCGACGCGGCAATGGATTATTACGCCTCGAAGAGGTTCGTTTCTTGGACAACCGTGGTTTGCCACTTGACGCAGTTATCTGCGGAGAAGAAATGGTCCTGGAATTACGTTTGCAGAATTTTTTGAGTAAGGCCTTGCGTCACCTGCACATCTCAATTGGGATTGATAGCGCTTTGAATCAACGAATAACCACGTGGTCGACAAACTACGTTGGCGGCGATTTCCCGGTGACCCCAGCCGGAAATTTCTCAGTTAGAGTGCGAGTCCCGCGAATAGCATTTACTCCCGGAACCTATTCTTACAATCTCTTCATGACAGTTAACGGCGAGGTTGCGGACTGGCTCTTACCTGTAGGTTCTTTTAGTGTCGAGGCAGCAGACTACTACGGGAGTGGACAACTTCCGGACAATCGCGATGGTGTTTTCCTGAGCGAGCACTCCTTCGATTTGCTCGAGATGGAAGCAATGACCACCAGGCAGAACCTAATCACCCGGTAAGGCCAGACCAACTAGGCTTAAATAGCCTGGAAGCACACCGCATGATCGCATTCATCACTTCGCTCCGTGCCCGCGCACTCGCAGGGGATTGGGATCACCACGTCCTGTTGCTTGAGCGGGCTGTGCGATCGATGCTCGCGCAGACGAGAGGCGAAATCTGCGTCGCAGTGGGATGCCACGACCTTCCAGACTCGCCGCTGCTCAAGGAATCGCGAGTTCATCTTCTCCCGGTGAAGTTTTCCCCGCCATCTCGGAACAATGACGACATGTGCGTGGACAAGGTGTTGAAACTTTCCGTCGGGGCGCGCTGGGCACAGGTAAACGGATGTGAGTATGTCGTGTTCACGGACGCCGATGATTTAGTAAGCAACCGAATCGCAGCATTCGTTGCAGATCATCGCGGCGAAAACGGTTGGTACAGCCCAACGGAAATGTTCTACACGTACGGGGGGCGGTTTACGCGATTTTTTAATATCCCAGCCCCAGCCTCAGGACCCTGCGTCATCATTCGAGCAGACCTGCTGAAATTTGCGAAACCTCCGTTTTGCGGTGCATGGACAGAGTTAGTGACGAACGGTGGCGAATTAGATTACCTGAAGTTACTCGGCGGTCACGGCGAGATGGTCAACACACTTGCTGCGGTGGGTCATACGCATTATCGCGAGCATATGATGAACGAAAACCACGCGCTTGCGCCGCTTCCATTTCCTGCGAATGTAGTCATCAATCATAGCGATTCGACCTCATTCGTTGGCGGTGGATTCGGCAGTTATCAGTCCGTGGGATTTCGAACCCTTCTGGGAAGATATTTGAGCTGGCTGCCGTCAGTCCGACTAATGACTCACTCCCTACGGCGTGAATTTCTGATTCCTTCGAAAAATGAGATTCCACGCAATTTGCGCATCGGCGGCTCAATTTTCTGGCGATGAACACAGAATCCCACTCCGTGAGAACCTTCAAGAGACTGACGCGAGCAGCAACGCTTCGGCTGTGCTCGTGGTCCCTGCAGGCCCTGAACCCTGGGGTGCGGGCTGAAGTGTTAGAAAGCGTCAAGGAAGACGTGATTACACCCGTTTCCGTTCCAACGGGCCAGATCCGCTTTCATACCCCATCTCCACTATTAGTTTCGCGAGCAACCTCCATGCTATCCAAGGAAACAGATACGATTCGATGGATAGACGGTTTCGAGGATCGCGCTGTGTTTTGGGACGTCGGAGCGAATGTGGGCGTCTACAGCTTGTACGCTGCCGCGCGAAAACGTATTTCCGTGCTTTCTTTTGAGCCACTAGCCGCTAATTTCCATGTGCTCACGAACAACATCAATTTAAATCAGTTGTCGGACCTCATAACCAGTTATTGCATTGCTTTCTCCGGAAACACACGGCTTGGCTTTCTGAACATGGCATCGCCCGAAATGGGTGCGGCCATTAGCCAGTTCGGTCGGCCAAGCGAGATGTCTCAATACTGGGACGGGCAGACGCGAGCTAGTATGCATGGGATGGTGGGATTCACGATCGACGACTTCGTCTCACAATTTGACCCACCTTTTCCCAATCACATGAAAATCGATGTGGACGGGCTTGAAGTGCCAATTTTGGCTGGAGCCCGCAAAACGCTTAGCGACCCGCGGCTAAGATCGCTAGTCGTCGAGCTAAGCCTGAGCCGAGATCGCGAGCGTAGTGAAGCACGGTCGTTCCTTGAAGAGGCGGGATTTCATTTCATCTCGCGAGGAGTCACGCAGGGCACCGAAACGGAGTCTGCAGCGAATCATCTCTTCGAAAGACTAGAACGGCCAGTCGTTAGCGCTGTAGGTTGATCGCAAGACCTGTAATGCAGTGCCGAATTTGTGCCGTTGATAGCGCTTTCGAACTTGGAGAAGTGGAATATTACTCAGGTTTTTCGTGGAAAATCTTTGAGTGTCCCAGTTGCTCGTGTCGGTTCACTAGGCACGATGAGTCGATTTACAATTGGCTCCATTCCCGGACTGGATCGATATACTCGCTGTATCAGGGTCTGGCCGAAAGGTGTAAAGTCCTGTTCGACCAGGGTAATTTGGACGGACTTAGGCGAGAGTTATTCAAGGCCGCCAAATACCAATTCGTCATTGAGAAGCTGTCAGAACAAACTTGCGAGAGCAAGCTGCTCGAAATCGGATGTGCACGAGGTTATCTCACGTCGTATTTCATCCTGGCCGGCTATGACGTCATCGGATCCGACGTCTCTTCCGATGCGATTGCGGCGGCAAATACCGCATTCGGAGATCGTTTCTATTCGGCCACTTCGAATGTGGCCGAGCATCGAGCGCCGTACGATGCGATTTACCACGTCGGCACGATAGGCTGTGTCGGCGATCCATTGAAGCTCACACAAGAGCTGCTGAAAATGCTTAAGCCGGGCGGACAATTGCTTTTCAATGCGCCTAATGCCGACGCCTGCCGCCTGAGAGGGCAGCTGTGGATTGATGCAGCTCCACCGCCTGACCTGGTGACGTTATTTCGACCCGGGTTTTGGCGAAAGCACTTTTCCGATGTGGCAGACGTGGCCGAAGAAGTGGAGATATGTCCACCCGATCAATCGTTCAGAATTGCTCTTCGAAGGCTTTTCGGACCGCGGTGGTCAAAGCCTGCTCCCATGATCCTCGATGCGAGTTCTAAGAATTACGAGAGCGGTCGACCGGCGAAGCTGGAATTGGGTGACAAGTTGTGGGATGTAATTGAGCGAGGCCTCTCGAGAATAGCCAGACTCTCGGGGTTAGAATGCACTACCCCGAGCCAGCCCAGCCCCTTCGGGCTGTTCGTCACGATGACCAAGAAGTGACCCGAGACTCAGGATAGCTTCCTGATGCAGCAATCTCTAAAGAAGATCGCGAAAACTGTCGCACGACAGACGATCGGGCGCTGGCCCGCGCCGGCCTCGCGATTGACCGGGCAGCTTGCCAGGGATGGTGGTAAGCGAGTCCGCGACGTGCGCTTTCGGCCATGGGCAACTGACCGCGGGGATCACTTTGCCCAGTGGCTCCTTCACGTGAGGCCTGCTTTCCGAAGGATTTTTCTCAGCGGTGTGGAGGGGCTGCCGCAACCACATGCCAAACAATTTGCCCAGCAATGGGCGGAATTTTGCGGATGCCGATACGGTCTGTTATTGCCGCATGGCACTGATGCCCTACGCATTGGATTGGCGGCCGTGCTCGATCATGACGGGCTGGATTACGGCGG
>JADMIO010904425.1_pt1 | contig 11388 bp, 6 predicted proteins | sample 8958161 | NCBI WGS metagenome assembly JADMIO01 (sample SAMN16585339, study PRJNA669376) | soil metagenome | isolation source: Crop rotation soil | place: USA: Cullars Rotation, Alabama | collected 2011
CCGCGACTTCAAGTCACGTGAATTCCAAGCTTCGGATCCCACTGTGCTGGAAAGCGCCAACCCACGCCGGTGTTGTAAGCGCAGAATGAGATCTCACCTTCCTGAGTGCCGTAGGGAATCACGCACATCTCAGTGCGGCGGAAGTCGTAATTGAAAAGATCCTGAAACCACATGCCTTCGACGCAGAGCACGCGCCAGATGTCGCTGGCGTCGGTGTGCTTCTGGGCCATCCGATCGTTACGATCGGAGTTGGAGTTTGTTGACGAAGGCTTGAAGAGATTGATGATCTGCGAAATCGGAAATCCCTGCGGCGCTTTTTCGGCGTTGAAGTTTCGCATGATCGCCATGCCGAGCTGCGCGTAAGAGAGTTTGCGCCCGCGCGCGGTGTCCGTGATCACCGCGACGTCCTTCATAAACTGTTCGTAGTTGAAAAACTCAAACAGCGACTTGAATTCGCCCGTTTGTTTATTCACTACGAGCAACGTGAAGATGCCGCAGTTGGGGTGACAGTTACACGACGACCAGCCCCACGGCGCATCAGCGCCCTGCAACATATCCATCACGCTCGTGAAAGCCGAGTAAGATGAGAGTGGGAACCAGTCGCGCAGCGGTTGAATGTGTCCGCCTAACTGGTTCTTGAGATCGTGAGTCATGCCGGCGAGCGTGTAGCGCCACTTCTTGCGCAACTCATCCGAGATGTCTTCATCGCGTCCGGTAAACGAAACCGGCTGGAATGCGATGGTCTGGACCTTGTCGATGTTCTTCGCAGCAAAGTCGACGATCTGACCGATGCCGTCGTTGTTTATGCTGTTGACGATCGTGACAACGAGCGTGACTTTGATACCAGCCTCAGCGAGATTCTCGATCGCGCGCAGCTTGACGTCAAACAAGTTGCCGACACCGCGGTGCTTGTTCTTCTCTTCACTCACACCATCAAACTGTAAATAGACGCCGTGCTGTCCGGCGGCCTTCGCGGCCTTGCAGAACTCGAGATCTTCAGCGAAGCGAATGCCGTTTGTCGCAGCGAGTATGCGATAGAAACCGATCTTCTTTGCGTAGGCGACGGCGTCGAGATAATAAGGCGAGAGCGTCGGCTCACCGCCGGAGAAGAGAATGATGACTTGTCGTCGCGGTTTGAAAGAGACTGCGCGATCGAGAATCGCTTTCGTGTCTTCAAACGTCGGCTCGTGAACGTAACCAACCTGGTTCGCGTCCATGAAGCACGGGTTGCACATCATGTTGCAGCGGTTGGTCAGGTCGACAGTCAAAACTGCGCCGCGTCCAAACTTGATATTCGAAGTGCCGTGACGGTGTACGTCTTTGTCTTCGGCAGCGCGGAAGTCGCGACCAAAGAAGAGCGATTCGATGCGCCGCAAAAACTCCGGGTCAGTCGACATCACATCTTCAAACTGTCCATGCTTCGGACAGTCTTTGCGCATCACGACCTGGCCGTTGTCTTCGACGATCTGGGCCTTGATCTCGCCGGGATGTTCGTACATCAAAGTGTCGAGCGGGACCGAACCGGTGATCACGGCGTTGCGAACTTCTTTAACGCAGGTTGGACAAAGACTATCGGTCTCACGCGGGAAGCCGAGTGGCGGAGCAGTGCGTTCGTAGGATTTGAGCAGTGGACCAGGCGCCCAGTTCGGACGAATCGCTTCGCCTTCGGGCAGTCGTTGGTTAACAGACTGAAAAGCCCTCCATGCAACATCGGAGAGACCGGAAATGAGGCGGGAGCTTTTTACCCCCGAAAGCTTACTCTTTTCGGCTTCCCCTCGGCGAAACTGATCACTAAACAAAGGCTTTTCGTCTCCTAATCACTCAAAACAACCCAGAACAGTCGAGCATCATAAACAGGATTTGCAGGATCCACAAGACGCGATTATCCTGAAAATCTTGTAAAAACAGCAAATACCTGTCAAAAATGCCAATTCATCCCACAGCCGTCATCGAGGATCAGGTCGAAATCGGCCCGGATTGCGAGGTCGGAGCCTACGCTGTAGTCAAGCGGTTCACCCGGATTGGCGCCCGAAACCGGATTTTTGAGCACGCGGTAATCGGCGGCGAACCGCAGGATGTGAAGTTCAAGAACGAGACCAGCTACCTCGAAATCGGCGACGACAACATCATTCGTGAGTTCTGCACTTTTCACCGGGCGAACGGTGAAGGACTGACAACTCGCATCGGCTCGCGGAATTTTTTTATGGTCGGCGTTCACGTTGCGCACAACTGTGTGATCGGTGACGACAACATCTTCGCGAACGAGGTCGCGCTCGCGGGGCATATAACGATCGAGGATCACGTTTTTCTTTCCAACAACGTCGGCGCGCACCAGTTTGTGCGGATGGGCCGTTACGCGATGATCGGCGGCAAGTCGAAGATCGTGCAGGATGTGCTACCGTTCTTCATCACTGACGGTAATCCGGCGCGCGTCCGTGGTGTCAATAGTGTGGGATTGCAGCGCGCAGGGTTTTCTGAAGAGGCACGACGCGCATTGAAGAACGCGTACAAGTTGTTGTTCAGATCGAAGACGCCGGTTGCCGAGGTCTTGGACCAGTTGGCCCAGGTCGACGATGAACACGTGGCGCATCTGGTAAGTTTTATTCGTGGATCGAAACGCGGATTCATAAGATGACAGTTGAAGAACTCGCAGAGATTGTGAGTGGACGCATTGCCGGCGATCCGGGAACACAGATTAGGCGGATTGCCGACCTGATTGACGCGGATGAGGGCGAGATTGCGTACGTTGAAAAAGATACTGCTGCCGAGAGTAAGGCATCTTGCCTGATTGTGCGTGATGCGTCGAAGTTTCCGAATCGCACAGTTATCGAAGTTGCAAATCCAAAACTCGCGTTCTCACTCATTGGCGCCGCACTTCATCCGCCGCCGCATCGCGAACCAACGATTCATTCGTCAGCAGTTGTTGCTGAAACTGCCGACATCGCGCTTACGGCTTATGTTGGTCCGAACGTTGTCGTCGGTGAGTACACACACGTCGGCGCTAATACGAGGCTCGAAGCGAGTGCGGTGCTGGGTGCGAACGTCACAGTTGGTGACGATTGCGTGTTGCATCCGAATGTTGTGTTGTATGACGGAGTCTCGATCGGAAACAACGTGATCCTGCATGCGGGCGTTTGTCTGGGTGCGGATGGTTTTGGTTACGTGCGTCACGATCTCGGATACCAGAAGTTTCCGCAGATTGGGACGGTTGTGGTTGAAGACGACGTTGAGATTGGCGCGCACACGTGTGTGGATCGCGCGGCACTCGGCCGCACGCGCATCGGGCGCGGCACGAAGCTCGACAACATGGTCCATGTGGGCCACAACTGCGACATCGGTGAGCGCGTCGTGATTGCCGCGCAGACTGGGATCAGCGGTAGTGTCGTGATTGAAGATGACGCGGTGATTGGCGGTCAGGTTGGGTTTGGCGATCACACGCGCGTGCAGAAGGGCGCGATCATCGGCTCGAAAGCGGGAATCCTACCGGGAAAAATCGTGCGGCCAGGCGTGTGGTGGGGAATACCTGTCCAGCCGCTGGATCAATACAAGCGCATGAACGCGCACATGAATCGCCTGCCGGAGATGCGTGAAGAGATCAAACGCCTCCAAGCGGAACTCGAAGAATTGAAGAAGAAATAGATCCGCGTTTATTCGCGTTCATCCGCGGCTAAGAATTTCAGGATCAACTCAGCAGCGCGAGATGAGGCGCCGGGTTCGCCGAGTTTATGTGCGACCTGTTGCAAACGTTCGCGCATCGCTTTGTTTGTTTCCGGGTCGAGAAGCTGGAGCAGGTTACGCGTTAGATTCTCGCCAGTGAGATCTTCTTGCATTAACTCGGTCGCAAGCTCTTCGCCGGCGACGAGATTCACGAGGCCGTAATGCGGCACCGTAATTAAACGACCAAGAGTGTGCCAGTTGATTGTTGATTCTTTGTAGACGATCACCATCGGCGTTTCGAGAAGTGCGGCTTCGAGTGTAGCAGTGCCGCTGGCGATTGCGGCGGCGTATGACGCAGCGAGTGCTTCGCGCGTTTGATGTTGGACCAGTTTTATATTGCCATCAGATAAGATCGCGCGCGTCTCTGCTTCTGTGCGGCTTGGTGCGAGCACGACTATCGGCTGGACCTCAGGCCGAGCTTGGTGAAGTTGCTCGATCGCATCGAGCATCGGCGGAAGTATCCGGTGTAACTCCTTGTGACGACTGCCCGGCAGAAACGAGACAATCGGTCGCGAAGGATCGAGATCGTTGCGACGGCAAAACTCATCTCGTCCATATCGCGCCTTAACTTCGCCTGACAATGGATGGCCCACAAACGCAACGTGATCGACGTTGTGCTGTTTATACCAATCGATTTCAAAAGGAAGAATCGACAGCAACAGATCCACGTCGCGCTTGATCTTGTTAACACGTCTTGGACGCCATGCCCAGAGTTGCGGACTGATGTAGTAGATAACTTTCAAACCGCGCCGGTGTAGTGCTGAAGCAAGACGCAGGTTGAACTCGGGCCAGTCAACGAGTACGACGGCATCGGGCGCACGTTCGATTGCCGCAGCTTTGAGTTCGCGGAAGGCGCGGAGGAATTTTGGAAACACGCGTCCGACTTCGACGATGCCCATGATCGCGAGTTCGTCCGAGTTGACGACTGTTTCAACGCCCGCGTCACGCATCAACGGACCGGTCGCGCCGAAAAGTTCCAGGTCAGCATGCTCGCGCAGGGCTTTGACGAGGGCTGCCGCGTGCGCGTCTCCCGACGGCTCGCCGGCAACGATCATCAGTTTGTGGCGTTTCGGCACGGCGCGGATGATAACAAACGCTGCACCGGATTTGTCTCTGCGTTCTCAGCGGCGCTCTGCGTTCTCTGCGATAAAAGGATTTTTCAACGCAGGAGGCGCAGAGACACGCAGAGAGACGCTGAGATGTGCTAGCATCCACCCGCCCTATGACTCGTTTTGTTCTGGGAACAATAATTCTGGTCATTGCCTGCCAGTTAGTATTCGCGCAGCAAACGAATCCGGTCGATCGGAAAGTCGCTAATCCGATGACCGACACTCCCAACGTCAATCCACTCAATACAGATCAGCCGGTGCAGCGTCGTCCAGCTACGCAAAATGGCGTCACCGGAACGAGCACCGACGAGATCACCGTCACTGCAAGCAAACAAAGCGGGGAAGGACCTGAAAACGCGCGCATCATTCATTACGAGGGCAACGTCGATATACGCATCGGCACGTATCGCCTGCAAGCAGACAAGGTCACGGTTTACGAAGCTGAGAATCGAGTAGTCGCGGAAGGCAGCGTCGTTTTCGATCAGGCGGATCAACAACGCATCACCGGTTCGCGCGGTGAGTGGAACTATCGCACCAAGACCGGTTACTTCGTCGACTCAACTGGTTACACAAACCAGACGCAGGACGGCACGCGTGTCTATTTCACTGCCGATCGCGTCGAGAAGATCAGTCTCGACACGATCGTTGCGACGAATGTGCAGATCACGGCTTGTGATGAAGACGTTCCGAAGTGGAGTTTTCATGCGAGCAAGACGCGCATCAAGACCGGCGATCGTGTTTACGTCTACGGACCGAAACTGAAACTCAAAGACGTTCCCGTGTTTTACCTGCCGTACGCGTCGGTATCGATCAAGCCGCGCGATCGCGCCTCGGGTTTTTTGACGCCGACGTTTGGTGGTTCCGGAGCGAAGGGCGCTCGGCTCTCGACTGCGTACTATCAAACACTCGGCCGCTCCGCTGATTTCACTTTTCGCAGCGACATTTACACGTCACGCGGCCTGGGTTTCGGCGGTGACCTGCGCACGCGCGCCAACTCGCGCTCGTATCTCAACTTCGGTTTCTACGCAGTCAAGGATCGCATTTTTGGTCCAAAGGCTGACGCCGCGCATCCCGATCAGGGCGGTTCGAGTCTTTACGTCGATGGCGTTCACTACTTCAAGAACGGCTTCATCGCTGTCGCCGACGTCAACATCACTTCGAACCTCGCGTTTCGCCAGGTCTTCTCCGACAACATTCAACAGGCGATCTCGCCCGAAGAGACTTCGCAGGTCTTCATAAACAAAGATCACAACGAGTACAGCTTCAACTTTCTGGCGCGCACGCAGGTGACGTCGCTGACGAACGCGCGTATTCGTATTCGCCAGTTGCCGAGTATCAGCATCGACAAGCGACCGGGGATCGTGAGTTTCTTCAAAAGCCTGCCACTCTATTTTTCTTTCAGTGGGTCGGCGGACGGCGTGAGCCGCAAGGAGACCGTGGAAGACGCGGTCCAGTTTGTGAATGACGTCGGCGGCAATCCGATCATCACTCCGTCGATCGTCCAGCGACTCGACTTACACCCGCGCTTCGAACTGCCGTTGAACTTTGCCGGTTGGACCATCACTGCATCGGGCGCCGGGCGCGTCACTTTCTATTCCAACTCACTCGATCCAAACACACGCGACGTGTTGGGCCGCAACCTCACTCGCAGTTATGGCGAGTTTGAGCTGGACGTGCGGCCGCCGGCGTTTGCGAAAGACTTTCATCGCGGTGACAGGTTTTTCTTTCGTCACGTGATCGAACCTTACGTCGTCTATCGAAAGATCTCGGGAATTAATAACTTCGATCGCATTATTCGTTTCGACTACATCGACGCCATCGCCGACACGAACGAGTTTGAATTCGGTATCGCCAATCGCTTCTTCACGCGCCGCTCGACTGAAAATGTAAGCAACGAGAGTGTGAGGCAGACTGAAGGAGAAAACGCGCCGCTGCTTTCGAGCCAGCCTTATGAAGCGCTCACGATCACTTTGCGCGGTAAGTATTTCTTCGATCCATTTTTTGGTGGGGCGTTGATTACGAACCAGCGCAACCAGTTTTATCCCATCAACACGCTGTCGGGATTTGTTTACGGTGGACTGCCGCGACGCTTTTCCCCCGTGAACGTTGACGCGCGCTATCGCCCGCGACGAAGTCTCTTCGTTGACTTCAGGACGGACATCGACACGAATGGCCACGGCATGCGTGCGCTATCGACGACGTTCGGGCTTTCGCGATCGACGATCCAGATATTTCAGAGTTTTTATTACACGCGTGCGATTGAGTTGGGACCGGACCAGGTGAGTCTTGCTGATGCGCGCGGTTTCGAACCGGGAACTGTGCGTGGCTCGCAGTGGAGTCCTTCGGTGTTTCTCGGCAATCGAGATCGTGGTTTCTTTGGCGGCGCGTCGTTCTTTTTCGATTTTCAGAAGCGCCCGGGAAGAGGTGACAGTTCATTGATCAGTTCGACAGTGACACTCGGACATGCGTGGGACTGCTGCGCCGCGACGGTTCAATTTTCGAGTTTCAACGTCGGCCTCCGCAAAGAAAACCGCGTGGTCTTCGCGTTCCGCCTGAACGGCATCGGCAGTTTCGGCACCGAACAAATCGGCCAGCGCTCGCGATAAGTCCTATACGTAGAATTCAAACCCTGTTATATTTCTCCCCGTCCTGCAACGGTCCTTAACGTTACCCATCGATAGGTTCATATTATGAAAATTGCTTTACCCCCTAACGCTGTTTCGAGGAGGCGTGCGCGCACTCGCATCGCCCTCACCTTCCTGGCTTGTGTTGGCCTCATCGCGTTGTTCCTGTTTCAGTTCCCGTCGCGTTCACGCGCGGTCCAGACACAGTCGAGACAATACAAATCTTTGCGTGGGGCATTTGTACCCGGCGAGATCCTCGTCCGTTATCGCAACGAAGAAACTGCCCGGATCAAAACCGGCCGCATCGTGCTGCCCACGCGAAGCGGCGAGCAGTTGCCTGCTGACGTCGAACGCTTCGATCGTTCCGGACTCGTCAAGGGCTTGAGAATGGCGCGCGTTTCTCCTGAGAACACGTTCAAGGCCATCGCCGCTCTAAAACGCCAGCCCGACGTTCTTTACGCTGAACCCAACTACATCGTGCACAGCGCCGGTGTTCCAAACGACCCGCTCTTCGGGAATCAATTCGGCATGACTAAAGTCGGCGCGCCGCAAGCGTGGGACATCACACAGGGCAGCTCAGACATTGTTGTTGCCGTCATCGATACAGGTATCGACATCAATCATCAGGACCTCGCCGGTAACATTTGGACCAACCCGTCTCCCGGTTCAGTGACAGACATCCACGACGACATAAACGGCTACAACTTCTTCGATAACAACGGCATCGTCTGGGACAACAACGACGCAGAGAGTCACGCAACTCACGTCGCCGGAATCATCGGCGCTCGTGGTAACAACGGAATTGGTGTCGCGGGACTCAACTGGAACGTTAAGCTGATGTCTTTGAAATTTTTGGACCCCACACCCATCGGCGATCTTGGCAGCATCGGCAATGCCGTCAGAGCCTGTGGCTATGCTGCGGAAATGCGACGGCTTTGGGAAACTACTGGTCACACAAAAGGCGCGAATGTTCGCGTTGTCAATGCAAGTTTCGGCGGCGACAGGTTCTCGCACTCGTTCCTGGATGCGATCAATGAACTGAATACTCGTGAAATACTTTTTGTAGCTGCGGCCGGCAACTTTGGAGATGGACATCAGGAGTTGAATAACGACAAGGTCCCATTTTTTCCTGCAAGCTATGATGCCCCGAACATGATCTCTGTCGCTGCCACCGATCAGAACGATCAGCTCGGAATTTTTTCACATTTTGGACCAACCAGCGTTGAGCTTGGCGCGCCTGGCGTATCGGTTCTCAGCACCACGCCGCCGTGCGTGCATGTCAACGTTGCCTGCGCTCCCGACTTTCCTACTCCCTTTACTCCCACTCAGGACACGTACACTGGTTTCAATGGCACTTCGATGGCCGCCCCTCATGTCTCAGGCGCTGCCGCACTACTCTGGGCGAAAGATCCGAGTCTGACTGTGAACCAAGTCAAACAGCTATTGATACTCAACGGAGATGTTGCGCCCGCCCTCGTTGATGAGACGTTGACGGGACGACGACTAAACGTCTTCAAGAGTCTTCAGGCACTACAGGAATCCGACGGCATTCCACCCAGTGCAGTCTCGAACATTCACATCAATTTCCAAACTGGACGTAGCGTCAATCTCGGTTGGACCGCGGCAGGTGACGATGGAATAGGTGGACCAGCCGCTGCTCTTTATGAAGTGAGCTTCGTTGATGGCGTGACGGACAAAGAGACTCTATTGAAAGGCGTAGTTCCCGCGACGCCCGGCACGCCGCAAAACACCCAGGTCACAATACCTTTACAGCACACGTCGGGCCTCATCAAAGTGCGTTCTTTCGATAACAAGGGGTCGACGGGAAACGTTACTGTCGCTGTCCCAGTCACCGTGTCCTCGTTGGATGCCGATCCTTATATAGTCACTAAAAATTCCAATAACACCGTGCTTTCAACTGGCGGTACTCGCATGAATATCGAGGAAGACGATCAATATCTCCCGATTTTTCTGCCGGGCGGCTTTAGTTTTCCGTTTTTCGGCACGAACTATACAAAGGTAACCCTCTCGACCAACGGCAACATCTACTTTTCCGATCCGCCTCGTCGCGCCTTTCCGCTGGCGCCGGGGAACGACGCTGACGATCCGCCGGGGTCGCCGCTTTTCCTTGGCGGTTATCAGATGATCGCCGGACTCTGGGCCGACCTGGATCTAACAACTTCCAGGCGGACCGACGCCGGTGTGTATGAAGTGCAGAGTCCGAATAGAGTCATCTATCGTTGGCAAGCGATGCCGTTCGATTGCGATCCATGCTCTCCAGTTAACTTCGAAATTGAGTTGAATTCAGACGGCACGATCAGGACTCGCTACGGTACGGGCAACACGGATCTAGTTCCGACAGTGGGAATCAGTAATGCAGAGCGCGATGCCTACCTTATCGACACGCATTCGTCGTTAGAAGATACGATGAATCTGACTAACGCACCGGAAGTTACATTCACTCCGCGAAGTCCCTTCAGCGCAACGGCTCTGCAGAGCTCCGGAGTGGAACTGAAGAGCTGGCAGCTCGTAGGACACACGTTTGTTTACGCGAAGCTGACGTTCCCCGACTCCGGATTCCGAGTGAGTAATTGGGGCACGCCAACACGCGCTGGCAACGTCTTCTCGAGTGACACGTTGGTGGAGCGCTTCAACGGACAGTCACTCCCGGCAATCAGCAGCACGGCGCAGATCTGGGATCTCGGAGCACTCGATCCCGGTGACTACACGTTTGCCTTCAAGAATTCCGGGACGACAGTCAGGACGTTAAACTTCACTGTGAGTGCGACAGCGCCGCCGCCTAATCCCATCGATGACGCGCGCGAGTTTGTCCTTTGGCAGTATCGCGATTTTCTGCGGCGCGAACCTGATCTGCCCGGCTGGGACCACTGGACCGGCGAGATCACGGAATGCACTGACGTGACGAAACGCAATCCTGGCGAGAGCGAGCCGGCGTGTGTAGAGCGCAAGCGCGCAAACACGAGCGGGGCGTTCTTCCTGTCGCCGGAGTTCTCAAACAGCGGCTACTTCGTGTTGCGTGTGTATCGCGGATCGTTGGGCCGAATGCCCTTCTTTGGTGGAGGAAACGGCGCCAACGATGAGTTCACGCGAGATACGGTAACCGTGTCGCAGGGGATTGTCGTTAACGATGCGCTCGCGCCTGATGTGATGAACGCGAACAAGCAGGCGTTTGCGAATGCGTTTGTGACGCGGCCGGAGTTCCGTGCGATCTACGACAACTTGAACAACACGCAGTACGTCGACAAGCTGTTTCAAACCACTGGCGTGACGCCGAGCGCATCGGATCGACAGGCGCTGATTGATGGATTGAACGGCGGCGGTGAGACGCGAGGCAGCGTGTTGTTCAAGGTGGTAGACGGAACGACGACCGGTGCCGGCGGTGTGTTGACGTTCAATACCACCTACGGCAAGGCGTTTTACGACAGCCTGTTCAATGCGGCGTTTGTGCAGATGGAATACTTCGGTTACTTGAAGCGAGATCCCGATCCCGACGGTTACAACTTCTGGCTCGGGAAGTTGAACCACTTTGGCAACTTTGTCGATTCGGAGATGGTGAAAGCCTTCATTAAGTCGCCTGAGTACCGCTCTCGCTTCGGCGCGCCTTAGAACTCACTTGGACACGGTCAGTACCACCTGCGATAGCGGGTGGGTCGACGATCAGGCTACAACATGGCTGCGGGTGGTTGACCCACCCGCTACCGCGTGGTGGTACTGACCGTATTCAAGCAAGGCCCTGACCCCCTTCTCACCTTCTGATTGCCCAATTGCTCCCCATTTTTCTATACTTATTTGGGCAACGCATTCCGTTGCCCCCGCTTCTTATGTGCGCCCTCGCCGGAGTAAAAACGTAGAGGTCAAGCCGCTTTCCAGCACATTGGGATCCTAAGCTTAGAATTCCACGTGGACAAGTTGTCGCG
>JADMIO011153681.1_pt1 | contig 11388 bp, 12 predicted proteins | sample 8958161 | NCBI WGS metagenome assembly JADMIO01 (sample SAMN16585339, study PRJNA669376) | soil metagenome | isolation source: Crop rotation soil | place: USA: Cullars Rotation, Alabama | collected 2011
GGCGGTTCCTGGACCGCCTGTACTACGGGAGCGGCGTCATCGCCGCTCTTTGCGTTTTTGCGATCTGCGCGCTGATGCTGGCGCAGGCCTTCGGCCGCGAGACCGGCTTCCTGGTGCGCGGCGCCGACGACATCTGCGCCTGGCTGACCGCCGCCGCCTCGTTCCTCGCCCTCGGCCACACCTTTCGCCATGGCGAGCTGGTGCGCGTCGGCCTGTGGCTCGAGCGCCTCGGCCCGCGCGGGCGCCGGGCGATGGAGATCTTCGCGCTCGGTGTGACCGCGCTGTTCGTCGCCTACATGCTGTGGTCGGTCAGCCGCTTCATCTACGAGAGCTGGCAGTTCAACGAGGTGGCGCAGGGCCTGATCAAGGTGCCGATCTGGATCCCGCAGATGACCTTCCTGATCGGCGTGGCGATCTTCTTCGTCGCCGTCATCGATGAGCTGATCCTGGTGCTGCAGAAGCGCAAACCCGCCTATCAGGTCGCCGAGGAAGAACGCCGCGCCTCCGGCGACTTCGGCGAGTCCGTATGAGCGCCCTTCTTCGCCCCCCTGTTAAGGCGGGAGCGAGCTTCGCGAGCGGGGGGTTGTTTTGTAGCTTCCCGAAAGCAAACCCCCGGTCGCCGTCGGCTCCCTGCCCCCTTGTCAGGGGGCCCAACCGATGACGCCGCTAGCCGCAGGGCTTGTTCTTCTCGCCTTCCTGCTGGTGCTGCTCACCGGCGGCGTGTGGATCGCCATCGCCCTGGGCACGGTGGCCTGGTTCGGCCTGCAGTTCTTCACCAACACGCCGCCCGACGTGAACCTGTTCCAGTCCTTCTGGGGCTCGAGCGCCTCGTGGACGCTCGCCGCGCTGCCGCTATTCATCTGGATGGGCGAGATCCTGTACCGCACGAAGCTGTCGGAGGAGATGTTCGAGGGCCTGGCGCCGTGGCTCGGCTGGCTGCCGGGCCGCCTGATGCACGTCAACATCCTGGGCTGCGCCATCTTCGGCACGGTTTCGGGCTCCTCGGCCGCCACCTGCGCCACCATCGCCAAGGTCGCGCTGCCGGAGCTCAAGCGCCGCGGCTACGACGAGAAGACCTGCCTCGGCTCGCTCGCCGCCGCCGGCACCCTCGGCATCCTGCTGCCGCCCTCGATCATCATGGTGGTGTACGCGGTCGCCGCCGAGGTGTCGATCATCAAGGTGTTCCTCGCCGGCTTCATCCCCGGCTTCGTGCTCACCGCCCTGTTCTCCGGCTACATCATCGTCTGGGCCCTGCTCAACCCGTCGAAGACGCCGCAGGACGAGATCAAGTACACGTTCCTTGAAAAGCTGAACAAGACCAAGCTGCTGGTCCCGTGCATCGTGCTCATCGTGTTCGTGGTCTGGGTGATGGTGATCGGCTGGGCGACCGCCACCGAAGCCGCCGCGTACGGCGTGCTCGGCGCGCTCGGCATCGCCTGGTGGTCGGGCGGCCTCAACCGGACCACCTTCTGGCAGAGCCTGATGGGCGCCACGCGCCTGTCCTGCATGATCATGTTCATCCTCGCCGGCGCGAGCTTCCTCTCCTCCTGCATGGCGTTTACCGGCATCCCGCGCGCGCTCGCCGAGTGGGTGTATTCGCTGGCCCCGCACAAGTACACGCTGATCGCCATCCTGGCCGGGATCTACATCCTGCTCGGCACCGCGCTCGACGGCGTGTCGATGATCGTGCTCACCACCTCGATCGTGATCCCGATGGTGGAAAAGGCCGGCTTCGACCTGGTGTGGTTCGGCATCTTCATCGTGCTGCTGGTCGAGATCGCCGAGCTCACCCCGCCGCTCGGCTTCAACATCTTCGTGCTGCAGACCATGACCGGCCGCGACAGCAACTACGTGGCGCTGGCTTCGCTGCCGTTTTTCTTTATGATGGTGCTCTGCATCGCGCTGATCACCGTCTTCCCGGAGCTCGCCACGTGGCTACCCGATACGTTGATAGGGGTCGCAAAGAAATAGGCCGGCGGGTGCAGCACGCGCGCGACACGCTGACCGTGACGCTGCACCAGCGCTGCTTCTACCTGTTCAGCGCCCTGCTGCTGGTCATCATGGCGGTGCCGTTCCTCGAAGGCTGGCCGAAGGGCCGCATCATCCTCAACCTCCTGAACCTCGCCGTGCTGATCACCGGCGCCACGGCCATAGGCGGCCTGGGCAGCCTGGTAATCGGGGTGCTGCTCGCGGTGCCCGCCGCCCTCTGCATGGCGATCGGCCAGGTCTACGAGGCGCGCGGCTGGGTGATCCTGTCCAACGCGTTTTCGGCGGGGTTCTACTTCATGACCGTGAGCTACCTGCTTTCGTACGCGCTGCGGCGCGATGTCCTCACGATGGACAAGCTGTACGGCGCGGCGGCGGCCTTCCTGATGCTGGGCGGGCTGTGGATGTACTTCTACTTCATCGTGCTGTGGTTCTACCCGGGCGCGATCACCCTGAACGGGGCGCCGGTGGATCTGCTGGCCCCGAGCAGCATGCTGTTCTTCAGCTTCGTCACGCTCACCTCGACCGGAATGAGCGACATCATGCCGGTGCATCCCATCGCGCGCACCCTTTGCACCTTCGAGATGATCACCGGGCTGCTGTTCATCACCGTCCTGATCGCGCGGCTGGCCGGAAGCTACCCGCCGCGGGAAGCGAGATAGTGCAGGGATCGGTCTACCTGACGGCCGACATCCGCCGCATCGAGCAGGCGGCCGGCGACCTGCCGCTGATGGAGCGCGCCGGCGCCGCGGCGGCCGGGCTCGCCGGGACCCTGGTCTCCGACACCGCCAGGGACATCCTGGTCCTCGCCGGCCCCGGAAACAACGGCGGCGACGCAAAGATTGCCGCGCGCATACTCGAGGAAAAATTCTTCCGCGTGACGCTCGTGAAGCGAGCCGATGAGATCCCGGTGAGCAGGAACTGGGGCCTGGTGATCGACGGCCTCTTTGGCATCGGCCTGGCCCGGCCAGTCGAAGGCGACTACGCGACGCTCGTCAAATACGCCAACCAGCAGCGCTGCCCGGTACTCGCCCTCGACGTGCCGAGCGGCATCCAGTCCGACACCGGCCGGGTCATGGGAGCGGCCGTGCGGGCCACGCACACGATCACCTTCATCGCGCTCAAGCCCGGGCTCCTGACGCTCGACGGTCCCGATTACGCCGGCAAAGTATCGGTCGCCGACCTCGACCTGCCGGTCCGCGAGCTCCTCGCGCCCAGTGCCTGGATCGCAGGGCCGCAGCTTTTCCGGAGCGTGCTGAAGCGGCGGCCCCTCAACTTCCACAAAGGGCTCGCCGGCTCGCTCGGCGTGCTCGGCGGGGCGGCCGGCATGACCGGCGCCGCCCTGCTCGCCGGCCGCGCCGCGCTCAAGCTGGGCGCCGGCCGGGTGTACGTCGGCTTTCTCGACGAGAGCTTCTCCAGCCCGGATGCCGCCGCGCCGGAGCTCATGCTGAGGCACGCGGGCGACGTGCTCGGCCTCGACCTCGACGCCGCGCTCGTCGGACCCGGCCTGGGCACGAGCGAGCACGCGGCCACGCTGCTAGGAGCGGTGCTGGCGAGCGACCTGCCATGCGTCCTGGACGCCGACGCGCTGAACCTGCTTTCCCGCAACAAGGATTTCGAGGGGACCTGCGCCCGCCGTTCGGCTGAAACACTCCTAACGCCGCATCCCGCCGAGGCGGCGCGCCTGCTCGGCTCGAGCGTGGCGCAGGTGCAGTCCGATCGCCTCACCGCCGCGCGCGAGATTTCGAGGCGCTACAACGCTCACACCGTGCTGAAGGGAAACGGCAGCCTGCTGGTGGCGCGCGACGGCCACTGGTTCGTCAATACCAGCGGCAACCCCGGCATGGCGAGCGCCGGCATGGGCGACGTGCTCGCCGGCTTCCTCGGCGCGCTGCTGGCGCAGCGCTATACCGGCGAAACAGCCCTGGTCCTCGGCACGCACCTGCACGGCGCCGCCGCCGATTCGCTGGTACGCTCCGGCACCGGACCAGTCGGGCTGACCGCGGGCGAATTGATCGACCCGGCGCGCCGGCTGTGGAACGAATGGCTTTCCCATGACTAGATTCCTGCTGGCCTGCCTGGCGCTCGCGGGCTGCGCGTCGCCGCCCGAAGGCGTGGAGCGCACCTACCTGTGCGACGGCGGCCGCCTCGCGATGGTGGCGTTCTCCGGCGAGACCGCGCGCGTGCGCGTCGCAAACGAGAGCTTCGACCTGTGGCGCCAGGGCTCGGCCTCCGGCATGCGCTACACCGGCGCGCGCGCCGTCCTGCACACCAAGGACGACGAGGCCCTCCTCGCCATCGACGGCCGCGAGCTCGGCCCTTGCCAGGAAGTGAAGCCGCAGCGCTAGCGCAGCGCCCGAATGGCGCCGCGCGCCGCGTCCCAGCGCCACGGCGAGTCCTCGGTCACCAGAACCCCGCCCAGCCAGCGCGGCTCGCGCTTGCGCTCAGGCCGCAGCACGATGCTCCACCGGTCGCCTTCCCTCGCGACGAGCCCCTCGCGCTGCATGCGCTCGAGATGCCAGAGGAGAACCAGGTCACCCAGGAAAGCCGGCTCTTCTGCTACTCGCACGAAGATCCGGGCGAGCTCCAACGGACCCTGTCGCAGCGCATCGAGCGCGGCACGCTCAGTGCGCGACAGGCCGTCGCTCGCCCACGGAAACTCTTCGAGATGCCGTCGCAGCGCCGCGCCGAGAAATCGCAGATGCGAGCAAGGCACCTGCTGGAGCCGCGAGGGGTCGGGCGCGGCGAACGCCGCCCACGCTTCGCGTGCCTCGGCGAGCTGGGCCTCGCTCACCCGCCGCCTCGAAGAGAACAGCTCTCCCGCCCGCAGCGGCTCCATGCAACCGACATACTCCGGCTCGCAGATCAGCGACAGCCTGGGATGCGGATGCGCCGCGAACCAGTCGAGGAGCTGGATCAGCTGCAGCTGATCGTACAGGTCGTGCTCGAACCAGAGCACTACCTCATCGTGGCCTGGAGCAGTTCTGAGCAGCGCGTCGCGGCGTTCGAAGTCGCTTGCGACTTCGGGCAGCGTCGCCCATCCACAGGCCGCGATGAATTCGGCGCGCTCGCGCGAAAGCTCATCCAGCCCCCTATCGGCACGCACCGGCCCTTCATGCAGGACATCGCGCCAGGGCATGACCGGACCGTTTGGAACGAACCGTCCTGCGATGGCATGCTGCAGCACACCGCCCGCCATGTCGCCGTTCGTGATGTGCAGCATCAGGCTATGGCCTCAGACCCTCTCCTGCAGGAACTGGAGGACCAGCACCTCGTCGCGGCGCAGCGCGCCGCCGGGGTTCGGCCGCCGGCCGCGCTTGGAGAGCGCGGGCGGCTGCGATACGGTCTGGCCTAGATAGTAGGCGTCGATCAGCGCCGGATGCACATAGTATTTTCGGCACACCGCGCGCGTGTTGCCGAGCCGCTCGGCCACCGCGTCGATGGCGCGGATGATGTTGCGGTCGGCCTCGCGCCGGCTCGCCGCCTCGCCCATGGTGCGCAGCTGGACGGCGGCGAGCATGGTGCCGCCCCAGGTGCGGAAATCCTTCGCGGTGACGTCGCGCCCGGTCAGGTCCCGCAGGTAGTCGTTGACGTCGTCCGACGAGACCGCCTGCCGCTTTTTCGCGTGGTCCAGGTACTGGAACATTTCCTCTCCCGGCAGATCGCGGCAACGCTGGATGATGCGGGCGAGGCGCGGGTCGGAGAGCGAGACGGTGTGGTCGACCCCGCTCTTGCCGCGGAAGCTGAAGCGCACGACGGCGCCGTCGATCTGCACGTGCCGGCGGCGCAGCGTCGTCAGGCCGTACGAACGGTTCTCGCGCGCATACTCGTCGTTGCCGACGCGGATCAGCGTGCGGTCGAGCAGCCGCACTACCGTGGCGAGCAGCTGGCGCCGGCCGAGGTCGGGGCTGCGCAGGTCCCGCTCGACGCGCTCGCGCAGGACCGGCAGCACCTCGCTGAACTCGAGCATGCGGCGGAATTTCGAGCGGTCGCGGGCCTCGCGGTACGACGGGTGGTAGCGATACTGCTTGCGCCCGCGCGCGTCGCGCGCCGTGGCCTGGATGTGCCCGTCGCGGTCGGGGCAGATCCACACGTCGGTCCACGCCGGCGGAATGGCGAGGGCGTTCAGCGTCTTCCTCAACGCAGGATCGGCAATCAGGCGTCCGGATGGCAGGAAGTAGGACCATCCGCCGCCGGAACGCTTGCGCGTAATGCCCGATACGCCGTCGGTGACGTAGCGCAGCCCCGCCTTGGTGGCGGATTGCTGAGGCGTCAGTCGGCGCGAATGCCGGCGCTGCGGATTAGCTGCGACCATTTCTCGCCGTCCCGCGCGATGAGCGCCTCGGCTTCCGCCGGCGTCATGCGCACCGGCTTCGCGCCGCGCTTCTCGAGCAGCGCCGCGACCTCGGGCTGCGCCATGACCTTGTCGAAGTCGGCGCGCAGGCGCGCCAGCGCCGGCGCCGGGGTGCCGGCGCGCGCGAAGTAGCCGACCCAGGTCTCCATCTCGAAGTCGAGCACGCCGGTCTCGCGTACCGTCGGCACATCGGGGTGGTAAGGCAGGCGCGCCGACGAGGAGACCGCGACCGCCCGCACCCTGCCCGCCTCGATGTGCGGGCGCGCGGTCGCCGAATTGTCGAAGAACAGGTCGACCCGTCCGGGAATCAGGTCCTGGTAGACCGCCTGCGCGCCCTTGTAGGGAACGTGCGTCACCTCGACCCCGGCGCCGCGGAACAGCACCGCGGCGGCTATGTGCTGTCCAGTGCCGTTGCCGCCCGAAGCATAGGTCACGCGGTCGGGGTTGCTGCGAGCGAGCGCCACGATGTCGCGGAGCGAGCCGCCCAGGTCGTTGCGCGCGACGAGGGTGTACGAGAAGGTGGCCGCGAGGCCGATCGGCACGAAGTCCTTCGGGTCGTAGGGCAGCTTCGCGTACAGCGCGGGGTTGAGCGTAAGGTTGGCCGACGCGCCGATCAGCAGCGTGTAGCCGTCGGCGTCGGCCTTCGCCACCGCTTCGGTGCCGACGAAGGTGCCGCCGCCCGGGCGGTTCTCCACGATCACCGGCTGGCCGAGCAGCGCTGCGAGCGGCTCGCTCACCGTGCGCGCCACCGCGTCGAAGCCGCCGCCCGGCGGCTGCGGCACGACGACGCGCACTACGCGGCTCGGGAAAGTCTGCGCCGCGGCGGCCGCGCACGCCCCGGCAAGAAGCAGCGCCGCCGTCAGTCGCACCGGTAGAAGGCCTCCACGTGCTGCCGGTTGATCTCCGGCAGGTCGTCCTTGGTGATCTGCTTCTGCAGCTGCGCGAGGCGCTTCTCGAGCTTGGCAGTCTTCGGATCGCGGTCGAGCCGCGCGAACTCCTCGCGCAGCTTGCGCGCGTCCGCGCTGCGCTGCTCTGCATCGGCCAGCACGATCTGGCGGCGCAGCTGCCGCCGCTGGCACTGAACCGGCTCGAGATCCTTGGTAATGGTCATGAACTCCTGCGCCGCCGGGCTGAGGGCGAAAGCCTGGAGCGGCAGAGCGAGGAGGAGCAGGACCAGCCTCAAGCGGCCTTGATCCTCGCCTTCGGCTCCGGATACGGATACAGCATGTTGAGCGCCACCGACTGGCCGCTCGCCTGCACGATGCGCACGTGCTCGCGCTTCAGCTCGCGCGCATGCCGCACGCCGCACGAGTGCGCGATCATGTCGATCTCGCGGTTCATGTTGTTGGCGTAGTTGGCTACGCGCAGGTACTTCTCCTCCACCACCAGCGCGCGCTGCAGGCGCTTGTTGTGCGTCGTCACGCCGGTCGGGCAGGTGTTCTGGTGGCAGCGCAGCGCCTGGATGCAGCCGAGCGAGAACATGAAGCCGCGCGCGGTGTTGATGAAGTCGGCGCCGACGCACAGCGCCCAGGCCGCGCGCGCGGAGGTCACCAGCTTGCCGGCGGCGATCACCTTGACCCTGCTTCTCAGCCCGGTCTCGATCAGCGCGTCCACCACGCGCGGCAGCGCTTCCTCGATGGACAGGCTCATGTGGTCGGCGAGCGCCTGCGGCGCGGCTCCCGAGCCGCCCTCGCCGCCGTCGATGGCGATGAAGTCGGGCGCGAACTCCATGCCGCGGCGGTGGATGAAGTCGGCCGCCTCGTTCATCAGCCGCCAGCCGCCGACCGCGGTCTTGATGCCCACCGGCCGGCCGGTGAGGTCGCGGATCCAGGCCACCTTCTCGAGCAGCTCGGCCATGTTGGAGATGTCGCGGTGGCGGTTGGGGCTGATCGAGTCACGCCCCTCGGGAATGCCGCGGATCCGGGCGATCTCGGCGGTGACCTTCTTGCCCGGCAGCACGCCGCCCTTGCCCGGCTTCGCCCCCTGCGACAGCTTGATCTCGAACGCCTTCACCACCTTGGAGAGCTCGATCAGCCGCTCCGGCGAGAGGTTGCCCTGCGCATCGCGCACGCCGTATTTGGCCGTGCCGATCTGCATGATGATGTCGCTGCCGCCCTCGAGGTGGTAGGGCGACAGCCCGCCCTCGCCGGTATCCATCCAGCAGCCGGCCACCGCGGCGCCGCGCGACAGCGCGCGCACCGCCGGCTCGGAGATGGCGCCGAAGCTCATCCCGCTGATGTTGACGATCGACTTCGCCTCGAACGGATCCTTGCAGAAGCCCTCGCCGAGGATCAGCGACGGCGTCGGCAGCCGCTCCTCCTCGAGCACCGGAAACGGATGGTTGACGAAGATCAGCGCGCCCGGCTGGTGCAGGTCGTAGGTCGAGCCGAAGCCGATGGTGCCGCCCTCGTTCTTCGCCAGGCGGTAGACCCAGGCGCGCGTCGCGCGGTTGAAGGGCATCTCGTCGCGGTCGCCCGAGAAGAAGTACTGGCGGAAGTACTCGCCCAGCTCCTCGAAGAAGTAGCGCAGGTGGCCGACGACCGGATAGTTGCGCAGCACGCCGTGCTTCTTCTGCGTGATGTCGCTGATGAAGAGGAACACCAGGCCGGCGACGATGGCGAACGCCACCAGCGTGCCCAGGCCGTACGAAAGCATGTCCCTGACCATTGCCCCCTCCCTAGGGCAATGATACGCCTTGCGCTATTTCCTCAGGTTTTGCATTTCTTACAGCCAGCACGTCGAGCGCGAAACGCAGCGCCACGCCGGCCAGGGGATGGTTGCCGTCGAGCACCACCTTGCCCTCGGCGACGTCGGTGACGATGTACAGGCTGCCGTCCTCCTCGACCTCCATGCCGGCGGCTATGCCGTCGCCGTAGCGCTCGGCGGGCTCGAGCCGGACCAGGTCGGCGTCGTACTCGCCGAAGGCATCTTCGGGCTCGAGCTGGACGCGTAGCGAGTCGCCCGCCGACTTGCCCTCGAGCGCGCGCTCCAGGCCATCCAGCATGCCGCCGTAGCCGCCGTGCAGGTAGCTGGTTTCGGCGGGCGCGGACAGCTCGGCGCCCTGCGCGTCGTACACGGCGATGCGCAGCCTGACGACCCGGTCGCGGGCTACGAGCGCAGCCGCCTCACCAGGTCGAAGACCTCGGCCGCGTGGCCGCGGGGACTGACGTTGTAGGCGGCGTGGCGGATGACGCCCTTCTTGTCGATCAGGAAGGTGGAGCGCACCAGGCACTCGCGCCGGACCCCTTCGCTTTCCTTTTCCTGGATCACGCCGTACTTGCGGCACACCTCGCCCTCCGGATCGGAGAGCAGCCCGATGGTGACGCCGTTCCGGTCGCGGAAGTCGGCGTGCGTCAGGCAGTCGTCGCGCGAGACGCCGAGCACCACGCAGTCGTGCTTGACGAACTCCTCCTCGTGATCGGAGAAGTCGGTGGTGACCATGGTGCAGCCCGGCGTGCCATCGCGCGGATAGAAGTAAAGCACGACATGCTTCTTCCCCTTGAACTCCGACAGGCTGACGTTCTGCATGTCGGCATCGGGAAGATCGAACGAAGGCGCCGCTTCACCGGGTTGCAGCATCTTGCGGCGATCATTCCAAAACATCTTTGCTTTGACAAGTGGTTTGATCGGCGCGCGCGCCGCGTGTAGTTGCGGCGCTACATATAATGCTGCGATGAGGTTGCTGGGTGGTCTCGCGCCGCGCACGTTTCTGCGCCGTCATTGGCAGAAGCGCCCGCTTCTCGTGCGCGGCGCGCTGCCCGGCTTCGCCGGAACGCACGATGCGCGAGCGCTCGCCGCCCTCGCGCTGCGCGACGACGTCGAATCCCGCATCGTGAAGCGCCGCGGCGCACGATGGGACACCGAGCACGGCCCTTTCGGACGAGAAATCACTTTAAGAAAAGACTCGACGCTGCTGGTAAGCGGCGTAAACCTGCATTCGCGCGCGGGCGACGCCCTGCTCCGCCTGTTCGGCTTCGTGCCGCAGGCCCGGCTCGACGACCTGATGGTCAGCTACGCCACGCCCGGCGGCGGCGTCGGCCCGCACGTCGATTCCTACGACGTGTTCCTGCTGCAGGGACCGGGCAGGCGGCGCTGGCGGGTCTGGCTGTCGAATAAGAAGATAAAGGAATACGTGCTCGGCCCCGGCGACATGCTGTACCTGCCGCCGGGCCTGAAGCACGACGGCGTGGCCCTGGACTCCTGCTACACCTACTCGATCGGCTTCCGCACGCCGCGCGGCGCCGAGCTGGGCGCGGCGTTCCTCGACTGGCTGCACGAGCGCGGCCTGCCCGACGGCCGCTACCGCGACCCGGGCCTGCGCCCCACGCGCCATGCCGCCAGAATTCCAGCCGAGCTGGTCGCGCATTCCAAGAAGACGCTGGATCGCATCACCTGGCGCCGCCGCGACGTCGAGAAGTTTGTCGGGGAATACCTGACGACGCCCAAGCCTCACGTCGTGTTTCAGGCCGGACGCGCCGCGCGGCCGCTTTCACGCTCCCGAGTCGTGCTCGACACCAGGACGCAGCTGCTCTATTCGGGAAACATGTTTTTCATGAATGGCGACGCGTTCCAGTTGCAAGGAAGAGCCGCACAGCTCCTCAAGCGTCTGGCAGACCGGCGCGGCATCCCGGGCACGGAACTGAGACAGCTTGCAGCAAGGATCGCGGAATGGCATCGTGCTGGCTACCTGCACCTCGAGAAACCCCGATGAGCGAAGGCGAGACCGCCTACGAGCGCTTCGACGATCGCGCCGGCTTCCAGGCCGCCGTCGACCGGTTGCTGCAGCAGCCGGGTCGCGAGCTGCGCGCCTTCGATCCCGACGGCGCCGCGCTGATGCTGAACGACCCCGGCCGCATCGGGCGCATCGAGCAGTTCCTGCTGGCCAGCCGCACGCGGCGCATCTACCTGGTGCTGCACGATACCGACCATGTGACGCGGCACTGCCCGCGCATGATGGCGCTCCTCGCCCGCTTCGCGCACGCCATCCAGGTGCCTTTCCAGCACATTGGGATCCTAAGCTTAGAATTCCACGTGGACAAGTTGTCGCG
>JADMIO010846094.1_pt1 | contig 11387 bp, 6 predicted proteins | sample 8958161 | NCBI WGS metagenome assembly JADMIO01 (sample SAMN16585339, study PRJNA669376) | soil metagenome | isolation source: Crop rotation soil | place: USA: Cullars Rotation, Alabama | collected 2011
CTTTCCCTCAGATTCAGGATGGGAACGGCGGCTTCGTTTCGGAATACGAAAGCGAGTATCCCGACACGACGCCCGAGCAGCGCCAGCGCATCATGGATTACTTCGCCATGGGCGATCTGCCTGTTCTACATGAGTTGGCCAAGCATTTCACAATTTGCGATCATTGGTTTTCTTCCGTACCTGGACCAACTTGGACCAATCGCTTCTTCGTCCACAGCGGAACTTCGAAGGGACTAGTCGAGATGCCAACTGGCCCATTCGATGGAGGGCATTTCCTTGGTTATAACCAGGACACGATCTATGACCGTCTGAATGAGCGGCAGATCCCTTGGAAAATTTACCACGGCGACGTGCCGCAAAGCTTGGTTTTGACCCATCAGCGAGAGCATCGAAACTCGTCTCGCTATGACTGGCTTGATCGATTCGCTCACGATGCTAACGGTCCGGAGCCGCAGTTTCCTGCATATGCCTTTATCGAGCCACGGTATTTTCACATACCGTTCGAGCGGCCCGAGAACGACGACCATCCACCGCATTCAACTGTTCCGGCCCAGTCGCTCCTCGCCGATGTTTACAACGCATTAAAGTCGAATGCCGATCTTTGGAATTCCACGCTTCTTGTTGTGCTGTACGACGAGCACGGCGGCTTTTACGACCATGTGCCGCCACCTGAGGCTGTTCCTCCGGACGGCCATCATGAAGAGTATCGCTTCAACCAATTGGGCGTCCGTGTTCCGGCACTACTTATCTCGCCATGGGTCGAGCGACAGGTTCTACCTACGGAGTTCGATCACACGAGCCTGCTCCGGTATTTAAGCGATAAGTGGCAACTCCAGCCGCTAACCGAGCGAGTGCAGCGAGCACGGTCAATTGCCGAAGCAATTCGGACGACTGACTCTCCTCGAACGGATACGCCAGGCGTGTTTGGGCATCCGCATTTGGAGTTTCGGGCAATGGCTGCGGGCGCAAACGACGACCAACCAGTCCCGCCGCTAAATGAACATCAGCAGGCCCTTCTCAATTTCAGCGAGTTCCTCGCATCCCAAACGCCGAGATCGTTTTCTGAACGAGTGGCAATGCGAGCATCGCCTGTTGATTCTGTCGGACAGGCCGAGCTAGCACGCCAACGTGTGGCTACATTCCTCGCCTCGCAAAAGTCGGCAGCAGTCGCAGTGCCATAGCACCGCCTCACCGCCTTTGCCGACAAAAAAACCACGGCTCCGGAATTGTCCAGAACCGTGGTTTACTTGGTTCACTGGCCGCTACAAGCTACCGAATTCTCAATCCAGAAAACGCCTCTGCCGTCATCAGCATCTTCTTGGCTTCGGCGAATCCACCTGCTGCCCGGACAAATGTCACGCATGCGTCGGCTGGAGTCATCTCGGCGGGGGCATGATTGTTCGCTTCGGCCTGATTAACTGCGCCCTTCTTGGCTTTTCGCTTGCCTTTTTTCATTTTGGCCCGGACGTTATACACCAGCGCCTCTTTCACGCCGAGGTGGTCGGCAATCTGTTTCGCCGTTGCGCTGCGATGAGCCTTTGCGTACTCCCGAATCAATGCGGAACTACTTTGTTTTTTTCCGGCCTTGGGTGCTTTCTTTGTCGCTGTCGCCATAATCGGCATCCTCCCTTGGGTCGATGAAAGTGGTGCAATCTTGTGCGGAATCCATTAAACTAGCTGTGCTGAAGTCGGACGTCAATCCGTTGCCGCCAGGGGTCCCCAACTACGTCACTTGCTTTGTAGCCTCACCCGCACAATTACTGCTACTGCTTACGGCTCGACAGACTGTGAACGACCATCCGCCTACGCTTCCATATATCGTCCTGGACCAGAACAAGTGTCGTAATGGTGCTGCGATGCGACGCCTTTTTCAGCGTTGCAGGCGATCCAGACTACAAATACTTCTCACGGACATGGCGATGTACGAGTTTTCAAACGTTTCCCGTCCTGATATTACGTGGAAGCGTTCGTTGGAGCACTTGTGCAAAGAGCCTAGTCTGGTAGTGGTCGGTCGAAGCGTTGGCGAAATGATGAAAGAAGAGGTTCATTCTCACCAACCCAAAACGGAGATTGTTGATCATGCCCTGACGGCAAGGTTCCAGCAATTATTGGTCGGTGTACGTAATGACGACGATGCGCAAATGAAGGCCACTCTAGACAACGTCAAACGACTAATCCGTAAAGAGAGGAGAAAACGTAATAGACACGACAGGAACAAGTCTATACTGCAAAACCGGGTGCAGTGGTGGGAAAAGTTCTTGTCACCTGCTCGTCTTCGGAGATTGCGACAACTAGATCGTATGACCCTCGTTCGAATTCTGTCGGACTTGAACACAAGCAGGCTTGTTTACAATGCCGCAAAGAGAAGGCGCTGCTCCAATATCACTGCCTGTAGGCTCACTGTGGGGCCGAGCGTGTTCTGTTATTCCCTTTATGCCCTTGAAGCGTTCGCCCTCGACTGGCTAGCGAGAGGAGGACTGCAATCGGCAAGAGCGACAGACATTTCGAACGATTTCTTCGACATGGACTATGTCGTGTCCGCACTGTTTTGCGCTGGTCTAGCAACGTATGACGGACGTGCGAAGCGAGTTCACTCGGCGCTCTTGACGGCGATGAAGGACCGATGGAGAAGACTTAACGCAATGCTGAAGGCACATCAAGCCAAGCGTTGATAATTGGCGAGCGACTGTCGTGGCCGCAGACTCGATACTGCGTGAAGGCACTCGTGTGGCATGCCGCTATCTCTTTTTGAAATTGCAGTGGTTGTGCAACGGCGGATGACGACATGATCGTATATGGCCTCGACTTCACCAGCAGCCCGTCTCGAAAAACTTCCAAAGGCGACGCAGCCAAATGGCTCACCTTGGCTAAAAGTCGCCTGACAGGAAGCCGTCTGAGAATTGAGTCGTTAACCCGCTTGAATGCAGATAATCCAAATGACTTTTCGAAATATGAAGCGTGGCTGGAAACGCCTGGTGAGTGGATGGCTGGTATCGACTTTTCGTTCGGCATGCCTCTCACCGCAATCGAACACTTCGGGTGGTTGAACCAAACGGCGACCGGTACCTGGGCTGAATATATCCGGTGCCTTTACAATCAGAACGAAGATATGATCGCATTCGAGAAGACCATCGAACACTGGGTGTACCCGAACGAAATCAGCGAGTCCGGCAAACCGATCAAGATTCAACCCAAGAGAATGGCGGACCAGCTTGCTCACTCGCATAGCCCGTTGAAGGTGAACGACAATCCGCATCCCGGTAAGATGTTTTTCAGAGGGTGCAAGGCGTTACTCGACTCAGATGTGACGATCCCTCCGGTGCGCTACCTGCCCGGAGATCAATCGAACCGAGTGGTCATTGAGGCATATCCTAAACTTGTTGCGCAGCGTTTCTTTCCAGAGCAGGAAAGGTTCAGGGAAACGCTCAATTCGCTCACTCAGTCGGTGAAGAAAGCGAAGCTAACCGGCGACGAGAAGGAGCGGACAATTGTTCAATCAGCGGATCTACGTTTGCAATTGCGAGAAATGCTGCGGTACAAGGAATCCAAGTCTGAAGAGGCAAAGGCCAATCGCAAGCGAGTTATCGAGGGGCTTGCCGATCAGAACGCATACGGTTTAACGCTTGATATTGGTGACTTCGGTGACCAGTGCGTAAACGATCCGAAGGGCGATGTGTTGGATTCTGTCCTTTGTGCAGTTCAAGCAGCATGGGCTCACTCCCAAAGAGCAGCGAACTTCGGGATACCGATGATTGAGGACGATTTGCTCAAAAAGACGATGGAACTGGAAGGCTGGATCGTTGATCCAGCCATGCAGAGCGTTGGCAGCAAACGACAGCGTATAAGCGAAGATATTTGATGTACGTTCTTGTTCTGACGGTCGAGATTTCAGCGACCGGGCACTTCTTTCCGACGCCCTCGACCGGCTTCATGCAGACCACGGCAATACCATTGTGATTCACGGGGACGCCAGCGGCACCGATCAGTTAGCTACGCAGCGGGCGGAATTTAGTGACATTTAGGTTGAGAATCGGCCTGCTGACTGGAAAAAGTATGGTCGGGCTGCTGGTACCATGATTGTACGGTCATGGTCAATCAAGTAGGTCAGTTTTACTCTGCCTGGAGTGCATTGCGAGTCGTGGAGGAAAAGGATGACCATTAACACTCAGATAAACCAAGGAGTGCCTTCAAGCACCGGATGCAGCGTAAACGGCTCCCGTTGGCGTAAAAACGCTGCTGTCAAATACGCAATATCGCTGGCGTACTTGATTGTGATTGGCTCACCACAAAATGCGTCTGTTGACGCCCAATTGAGTTTTGTCAGGCTCAGGACCTGAAGGGCAAGACTGCGCTGATCGTAGTCGCTCGGCTCGTCATCCCTTGAGGCAAAATGTAGTGCGGTTAGCTCAAGTGGGTGGGGGGTTCCCATCGCCTTTCTGTAAGGATTAGAACCGGTTGTTGAAAGTAGTATTCGCTGTCGTGAGAGCGGGACATAACTACCACGACGCACGCTGCCATCTGTCTCTGGTTTTCTGTCGAACATGCGGCTATTGCTATGGCTGTTGATCCAAACGAAGGTGACCGATGCATCTCGTGCCACTTCCCGTACCGCTTTCAGGATTGCCGTACGATCTTCCCTTCCGATTCTGACAGAATGGTGGATGACGAGGCTTGCTGAACTTGGCAGCGTGTGAGCCTGCTTCAGGCGCTCAAGCGTCTCCTTCGCCAATTTGCTCAGATGCCGAGACCGTTCACTCACCTCGAATGTGCTCGTGTTGCCGGTGTAAAACACCCACCGACCATATTCATTGAATACGTTAGCAAACCCCATGATTCGAGTGCCGTCTCTCGACTCCGTGTATGAGAGACCAATGAAGAAATCTGCATCGGGAATCCTATCCGGCAACACCCAAGGAGTAGTCCCACATTTGGCGGCGATGTTGAGAGCGAGATTCAGGTCTTTCCAGTCCGGGTTGCTGATCGTCGGGGAGTCGACCATCTGACAAGGAATGCCGGACTCAAGCAGTCTTCGCTTGATCATGTAGTAGGGCGACGACTCATCATCACTGGAATACCCAGCTTCTGGGCATTGGACAAGGAAAAGTCGGTTTAGCTTACTATCGCCAGTCCACTCTGGATTCTGCTTCAGTAGCCGTGTCGCTTCAGTGTCAAGCTCTGCCGCCGTCGACGTGTTTATCACATTGCGATACGAAAACCGTGTGCTAAATGTCCGCTCGGATCCACGATACTTGAATTTCCCTTCCATCAGCCGGAGAATCAGTTCCTCCATTCGTGTTCGAAACGGGTCAAGGCAGAGAGGAATCAGCTCTACCGAATGTTCGTCATTATCGAACGACCCAAACCGTGTGATGCCTTCCCGAACATCCGACGAAGCGTTTCGATCTCGGAACAACACTTGAGGTTCATTCAGACGGCGAACTTCGAGTGAGTGTCTACTGCGACCTTGCTCCCGCAGTTCGATGGGTGAATCCAAGAGCGAAACCTCGTATTCCCCAAATACAACTGGAAATACATTGGCGGCGACATCGACAATAAAGTGCTGAATCTTGTCAGCACGCAGGCGGGCCGCTGCCTTCTCAGAAGCGAGACTCGCCCGTTTAATTGCGGCGTGTAGATCAACTGCGATCTTTTCGCTTTGTAGCAACTGCTCTATTTGCCGAAGGGACAAGTTGGGGATCACTTCAGAGGTCGAAACGCTGTGCTCTGTATCGGTGTCGAAAAAATGCACTCGTGTGAATCCACCGTCGATGGAAGCGATGCGTCCCTTTCGCCAGCCAGACAGATTTGCAATGCATGTCCTGCCTTCAATCTCACTAGGGGACAAGTGATTCAGAGCTCTATTCAGCTTTGCAACGTTCAAGACCTCGCACCGATAATCAACCGACAAGGCATGAGTGCCAAACGACTCGGTGTGTTGAATACTATAGGCGGGATAAAGCCGAACAAATGAATGGGCTTCGTGAAGCAGGGGCAACTCATTGCCCTTGCGATGACAAGTGATGCGGCTAAATGAGGATCGGTCGATGTACCATCCTTGTGCGTCGAGAGCATTTCGGACGGTATTCATGAACTCGCCGCTGCGTTGGCGAAATTCTGGGGCGGCTACACTCGCTGATCCACTGCGAATGTGAAGGGGAAAATGATTCAGAGTTTCGGTTGCCTTCACCTGAGATGCAGCGAGAATCGCAGCTTCACGATCTTGAGCATTGCTCTGCAATCGGACGATTGTTTCGGATTTGGCGAGATGCACAAAAGGGGCGGGAAGCTTAAGCGCCTTCATCTCCCTCGCCATTGTCTTGGTGCCTTCGCTGATCGCCAGAACGAAGGCTTTGCCGTCAGGATCACGCATCATCTTAAGCCAATTCAACAGCTTCGAGTTGACTGGCGTCGAGTCGAGTGACTGGCTGTCAAGCTGGAAATCATCGGGCAGATCGAGGTCTCGCTGCACAATTCGTCCGGCGTTCTTAACGACGAAGGCATCGAGGTACGCCTCACATTCAATCGGTGTGTTGCGGCGATAATCCCGGTGAGCGACAGCATTCACAATTGCTTCATCAACGGCGACGGGCGGCAATTCTGGTTCTTCGATGAATCCGCCGTCAGGTCTGCGAATGTCGAATCGCTTGAAGAAACCTGATCCTCTGAAAAAGGAACGAGTGGCTCGGATTTGCGATGCAAGTGGACCCTTGAATTCCTTTTCGAATGTGTGCTTTCCTCGGTTCTTGTATTCGCTTACAGGAACTCCGAACCTGAGCAATCGAATATGGGCGTATGAGTACACCCGTTGTGGATTCGCTGAAAAGAAAAGGACGCCGGGAGCCGTAAGCCACCAATCCCCGTTGCGTGAAACGATTGCTCCCGCCTCCTTTAGCAGTCGCACATCATCGAATGTGTCACCGGCTTCGGCGCAAAATACTTTGCGGAACTCAGCGAGTACATCATGGTCGATGTCGCTTAAGTCGAATTCACAAACCGGGTCATTCTCAAAATTCACAAGGCCCTTCTGAAGCCTGAGATGTTCCCGCATTTCGTCTGTTTTTACCGGGACACTCTGCGTACCGTTCCGCACCCACGCCTCGGGGGGCGTTCCGTAGGTTTCGCAGATGCCCGTCGTGGACCAACCGCTGAAGATGAGACACAGGTTGTTCGATTTGCCGCTGTGGTCCGTGCAGGAGTAGCAACTGACTTCCGCACGCTGGCATCGTAGCAGTGATCCTATATCTGTGATGCTGTTCAGTTCGGTTTCACTTAGGTGATCGATTCCTTCGACCTCACCCGCCGATGTGATTCCGAGGACCAGCAACCCGCCCTGTTGATTCGAATTGGCAAACGCCGAAACTGTTTTGGTGACAAGCTTTCGAAGATTGTCGAGTTCCTTCTTGTCGATTCCACCGCCCACCTGAATCTGCCCGGCTTGTTTCCGATCAAAATGTTTGCCTTCGAAGTCATCGTCTCGTGGCGTAGTCAAGAACGCCCAATGTGACGCCGGGTCGTCGAAAACATCTCTGGGGTTTGGGCGTGACATTCGAAAACTCCATTCCTCCGCAAACGTCACCGTCGCCTCAATCGAACCGTAAGCAGTGCGTCTAGTTCTCTGTCAGACATTTCTGCCAGTTCCCGAAACGCTTCCGGTCGCTCTTGAATCCGCCTCAGCATTGCTTCCGGCACTCGGTCGGTCAGGAGCAACAACTCGTCCGCATCGGTATCGAGGGCTTCCGCCAGCTTGAGGACGAAGCTCTCGCTGGGGTAGTCGCCGACGTTCAGCCGTGCGTTCTCCACCTTCGAGATGTAGGACAGGCTGACCGACAGCCGCTCGGCGAGCTTCTGCTGCGTCAGCCCCCGAAGTTTTCGGACTTCACGAACCCGGTCACCGAACCGCATCTCATTGCCTGTGCATTGGTTGCCTCACAGCCCCCTCTACTGTATGGTGGTGGTACTAAATGGTCAAGGATTGTGACCGAGCGAACGGAGCGGACACAAGACCATGACGGGTATAGCAATAGAAACTAGATTGCCAGAGGTCGGCCAGGCGGTGCGTGTTCGCAACCGCTTGGCGACCGTGCGAGCGGTCGAGCCGTATGACGCCCGCACGGCTCAAGGGCGGCTCCACATCATCGACGTGGAGTACCTGGACGACTTTCGCTACCCCGAGGCCGAGCAACTTCTCTGGGAAGTTGAGGCCACAGCCCAGCCGCTCGGCAAGACCTCGCTACCCAGCGTCGATGCCAACCGACCCGACAGTCCGCAGGCCCTTCAAGCGTTCGTCAACGCCCACCGCTGGACCCGACTCAACCGACTCAAAGAGCAAGACGGCATCGAGGAAGAACCGCTCCTCGGCGTTTGGAATTCTGCGATCCAGGTTCACCCCTACCAGTTGGAGCCGGTGATCCGAGCCTTGTCGATGCCTCGTGTCAGTCTGCTTCTGGCAGACGGCGTGGGCCTTGGAAAGACGATTCAATCGGGCCTGGTTCTGGAAGAGCTTCTCCTGCGACGACGGATCAGGCGAATATTGGTTCTCTGCCCGGCCATGCTGCAACGGCAGTGGAAGTACGAACTGCGCCGCAAGTTTAACCTCGACTTCGAGGTCATCGACTCTGATTCCACGTTTCAGCTGCGTCGTCGCCTGGGCATCGACACCAACCCATGGAAGGCGTTTCCGAGAATCATCACGTCGATGGATTACCTTCGGATGCCCGACGTGTTGCAGCAATTCCTGCAAGCATCGGGTGCCGGGCCGGATGCGGAAATGAGCGGCCCTACATTGCCTCACGCCCCGTGGGATTTGTTGATCGTTGATGAGTGCCACCACTTTGCTCCTCAGAGCGGCAATCGAGCCAGCCAACGCACTCGAATGCTTCGAGAGATTCGCTTTCTGTTTGAGCATCGGATTTTCGCCAGCGCCACGCCACATAACGGCAAGACTGTTTGCTTCACCGGCCTCTTGGAATTGCTGGACCCGATCCGTTTCCAAATGGCGGTCGAGATGGATGATAAGGACAAGAGCCACTTGGCCGAGGTCCGCATTCGCCGCCTCAAGGACGACATTAACAAGCAGTCCCTTCGACCGCCCTTTGCCGAACAACTTCCTCCCTTTGAACTGCCGATCAAGCTCACGCCCAAAGAGTCGGCGCTCTATGCGGCGCTGCGAGAGTATCGCAAGAAGGGCCAAGCGGCCCTTGGCAGTGCTTCACCCGCCGAGCGTTGGCTGGGGCAGTTCATCTACTCGTTGATGACGAAGCGGCTGCTGTCCTGCCCCTTTGCCTTCGCCCGAACATGGTGGCGGCATTTGGAAGATGACACCGAGGCCGAGAACCTGAATCTGTTCGACATGGCCCGTGTCTCCGCAGAGCGAGCCGAGGAACAAGCCAAGAGCGACGACGAGCGCACGGTCCTCGAAGAGGATGCGGCCAGGTACAGCGGCGCATGGTTCCGCTCACAAGGGACCACTGTTGGTGATCTGCAAGGCAAAGTGAACAAGGCCCTCGAAGCCCTCGGCTTCGACCGGCGAACGGTTGAGGATCAAGGCAAGTTAGCCGCCCTCGCCAAGAAGTCCGACTCGAAAACAGAGGCCCTCGTCACCTGGATCAAGAAGAACCTTTTCGTTGAAGGCAAGCTGCGAGACGATGAGCGCCTGATCGTCTTCACTGAGTACAAGGAAACACTGCTCTTACTGGAGCAGCGATTGCTCCAAGAAGGCTTCGACAAGAACACGTTGCGAATGCTTGTCGGTGGCATGGCTCCCGACGAGTTCGAGGCCGTGAAGGGGGAGTTCGAGGACCAAACCGCCGCCGTCCGTTTGCTGCTTGCCACTGATGCCGCTTCCGAAGGCATCAACATGCAGGAGTGTTGTCGGTGGGTAATTCACTACGACATCCCCTGGTCCCCCTCTCGCCTCCAGCAGCGCAACGGTCGTGTTTCTCGCCACGGCCAAGTGCGAGATGTCAGCGTCCACTACTTCCGCTGTGACGAAGAAGAGGACATGGAGTTCTTGTTCTACGTGGCCCAGAAGGTCGAGCAGGTTCGCCAAGACCTGGGAAGCGTGGAACGCATCTTCGATGCTGCCGTGCAACGTCATTTCCAGGGGAAGAAGACCTCACTGGATCAGATCAGCCTTCTCGTCGAAGAACAGCAAAAACAGAATCCGGCCAACAACGATCTCACCCATGAGACGCCCGGTGAGATTCACGATCTGAGCAAACGGGCCAGCGAGTTGCTGGAAATGACCGACAGTCGCCTCGGCATTTCGCCCGACGCTTTGGTGGAGATTCTGCGAGCAGCGATTGCGGTCGAGGGTCAAGGCTCGCTGGAAGAGATCACCGGGCGACCGGGCTTCTATCGCTTGAAGCCGCCGCCACGATGGGAAGGGTTGGCCCGTCAAACCCTCACCGTGGGATCACGCACTGACCGGATGGAGTTGGTGTTCGATGCCGCAATGGTGGAAGAGGAGATCAACAACCGGCGAGTGATGCGGATCAAGAAACACCAGGTCTTGTTGCGGTTGGGTCATCCCATCATGCGGCAGGCAATGGCGACTCTCTGCCGCCAGTTGCACGATCCCGAGGGGCACAACGCCGTCTTCCGCTGGTCCGTGGCCGCCTTGCGCCGCACGGGCTTCGAGGCGCTGATGGTCTTCCATTACACCCTCACGGGCATCAACGAGCTTCGTGAACCGCTGCACGACGAAGTGCTTTCCACCGTCCTACGGATCGAAGGAGATCGCCTCGTTCCCGTGGAAGCGGACTTCGAGCAGACGGTCCTGCACAGCGAGTTCCATCCTCTCAAATCGACATCTCGCCTCGACGATTGGCTGCGCACGATCCGGGGCCACTGGTTCCAACACAAGACCGGCCTGGAAGAATTGCTCCGTCGTCGGGAATCGGAAATGCGAAAGGTCTTCGAGGGACGAGCCAAAGCGGCGCTGGGACGGGAACTCGACGCCGCCAAAGAGAGCTATCGCTACCGGCTCAAGGAACTCCTAGATCGCAGTCGTGAGCAAGAGATCGACAAGCTGGCTCGCCAGATCGCTGAAATCTCAGCAGACAATCAGCAGGGTGTTCTGTTTGAAGAAATCCGTGAGGCCAGCCAAGAAGACATTCGCACCCTGGAAGAACAACGGGACATCCTTCGTCAGGACATCCAGCGGACTCGTGAGCTTGTTGAGAGGGAGCGAGATCACCGCACCAAGGTTGTCTTGCCCAAACGCTTCCAGCTTCGTGAAGTTCGTGTGCTGCCCCTTGGCCTGACCTATTTGGTTCCGGCGACAGCGGAGGATGTGCAGCCATGAACCAAACCGACACCGCACATGCTTGGTGGTCACGCTTGCGACACCAAGGGCTGCTCCTTTCGCCCGTCGTTCTGGGGGAAAG
>JADMIO010842109.1_pt1 | contig 11386 bp, 10 predicted proteins | sample 8958161 | NCBI WGS metagenome assembly JADMIO01 (sample SAMN16585339, study PRJNA669376) | soil metagenome | isolation source: Crop rotation soil | place: USA: Cullars Rotation, Alabama | collected 2011
CTTTCCCCATGGAGCGCAAGGTCAGCGCCCTGGCCGAGCAGGCCCCGCCGGCCGGGCCGGCCGGGGCGGTGGCCTCGGCCGACGGGCCCGTCAGCGTCGTCATCACCGCCGCCCCGGGCACGACCGTCAAGCGGGGCTGGCCCGAGGGGCTGGAGCGGCCGGCCACCATCAAGCCGGTGGCGGCCTACGTCATCCGGGTCAACGCCCACAACCGTTTCTTCGACGGGCGCATCTGCTCTGCCCCCGCCGGCAACCGCCACTGCGCCTCCAGCGAGCGCTTCAAGCTCGACTTCTGCGAAAAGGGCATCCGCCGCTGCTCCTGGCTCGGCGCCTTCGCCGACCAGCCCCGGGTCGAGCTCACCGATCCCTTCGTCGACGAGTACCAGCCGGTCATCGAGGAGTCACCGCCCGAGGCGGGCGACGTGGCCGTGCTGTGGACCCCGACGGAGTCCGGCCACGAGCTGGTCGGCCTGTGGCGGGTGCTGACACTGGCCCGGGGCCGGCGGGGCTGGGTGCTCAACGGCGATCGCGACGCCGCCGTCCTCCTCCCCCGGGGCGTCGTGCCGTGGTCCGCCGTCTACCGGCGCTGGTCGAGCCCCCGGGGGTCGATGGCCCTGCGGACGCTGGACAGCGACGGCCTCGAAGGCCTGCTGGTCGAGGTGCGCGACGCCCTGGCTCCGCTGGCCGAGGCCGAGCCGCCGTTGCAGCGCGACCTGGCCGCGCTGGAAGTGATGCTGGCCGACCAGCGGGGCCGCGTTCCCGCCGCCCCCCGGCCCGAGGTACCGGCGCCGGCCGCCTCGCCCCGGCGGGGCAAGCGGGCCGAGCCGGGCGAAGGAGGGGCCCGGAACGGGCGCACCGAGATGCCCACCGTGGCCGAGCCCCCGGCCCCGGCCGAGCCGGCCCCCACACTGCAGCAGCGGCTCCGGGCCCGGGGCGGTTTCTACGCCCCCAGCCTGGTGGCCCAGTACCAGCTGGCCGTGCGGGAAAGCCGGCTGGTCGTGCTGGCCGGCCCCTCGGGGACCGGCAAGACCCGACTGGCCCTGGAGGCCGCCGCCGAGCTCGGCGCCGTCAGCTGCCTGGTGGCGGTGCGGCCCGACTGGCACGCCAACGAGGACCTCCTCGGGTACCTGCCGCCGTTCCCCGGCTCGCGCTTCTCGTCGACGGCGGCGTCGGAGTTCATCCGCAGCGCCTGCATCGAGGCCGAGGCCGCCGCCGCCGAGCAGCGGACGCCCCGGCCGTTCCATCTCTGCCTCGACGAGATGAACCTGGCCCGGCCCGAGCACTACCTGGCCGAGCTGCTGTCGAAGATGGAGGTCGCCGGCGGCAAGGTCACGTTCCACACCGGCGGCGTCGAGGCCGGGTTCCCGCCCGAGGTGACCTACCCGCCGAACCTGGTGATCATCGGCACCGTCAACCTCGACGAGACCACGCTGCCGATCTCGGCCAAGATCCTCGACCGCTCCGCCTATCTCGTCGTCGAGGCCCACGACCTGCGGGCCTTCCTCGACACGCTGCCCGAGATCTCGGTCGTGCCGGCCTGGATCCCCAAGCTCCTCGTCGACCTCGACGGCAGCCTCGACGACGCCGGCCAGGGCCTCGGCTACCGCGTGGCCCAGCGGCTGCTGCGCTGGGCCAGCCTCGGCGCCGGGGCCGGCCACGAGCCCGAGGAGGCCCTCGACTGGGCGTTCGCCGCCCAGGTCGTGCCCCGGCTGCGTTTCACCCGGTCCGATCCGGCGCACCTCGAGGTGCTGGAGGCCGTCATCGGCCGGCTCAAGGCGGCCAAGGGCGGCTTCGGGCGCTCGACCGCCCTCCTCGACCGCATGCTCACCGAGCTGCGCCGTCAGGACTTCACCCTCGGGCAGATGCGGCTGTCGTGACCACCGGGTCGGGCGGACGGGCGGGGGCGGGGGTGGGCGGCTCCGGCCTGCTCCTGCTCGGCGGCCGGCCCGTCCCGCTGGCGGGGCTGCCGCTGCGCATCGACGAGGCCACGCCGCTGGCCTTCGCCCTCGCCCCCGGCGTCGTCGGGCGCCTCAACCTGGCCGGCCTGCCCGTTCCGCTCCTCGACGGGAAGGCCGACCCCGCCTGGGTCGACGAGTCCCGCCGGGAGCAGTGGGTCGGCGAGCTCGACCTCGAGTTGATCACCAGCGCGCCCCAGGCCGCCGTGCTGCGGCCGCGCGTCGTCGTCCTGCCCCGGCGGGCCACCCTGGAGGGCTTCGGCTTCCTGGTCGACCAGTTCCGGGCCTGGGCCGGGCCGGGAGCACTGGCCGATCCGGCCGGACGGGCCCGTATCTGGGCCGAACTCGCCCCCCGGGTGCCGAAGCGGGAGGAGGAGCGGGCCCTGGTGGCGCTGGCCCTGCTGCGCCGGACGCTGCCGGCCCTGGCCGCCATCCACCGGGCCCCGGCCACGGCCTTCGCCGAGCGGCGGGAGTGGTCCAGCCTCGACCGCACCGCCGGGCGCCGGCTGCTCCTGCGCCGCTTGCATCCCTTCGACCCGCCCCGGCCCGTCCACCAACCCCGCTCGGGCCAGGTGGCCACGCTGGTGGTCGAGCCCACCACCGACCGGGCCGAGAACCGGTTCGTGGCCGCCGTCGTCCGCCGGCTGGTGGGCATGTGCCGGGAAGCGGCGGTGACCCCCGAATGGCTCGACGCCGATCAGGTCAGCGAGCTCACCGACGCCACCCGGGCGCTGGCCTTCCTGGCCGCCGAGGCGCCGTGGAGCGCGCTGCCCGGCGGGGCCATGCCCCGGGTCAGCTTCCTGCTCCGGGACCATCCCCACTACCGGGTTCTGCGGACGGTGGGGGAGGCCCTCGACGACAGCCTCCGCTGGAGCCCTCTCCCCGGCGACCCCGCCGCCCTCGGGCTGCGGACGCAGACGCTCAACGCCCTGTTCGAGGTCTGGGTGTCGCAGGCGGTGCGGGCCGCCGTCCGCCGCCGGCTCGGCCACAACGCCCCGCTCGGAGCACCGCTGCCCCGGGGCGGTGCCGAGGAGGCGGTGACGCCGCGGGGCCGCGTGCGGGTGTGCTTCGACCGGGTCTATCCGAAGCCCGGGGCGGTGGCCGCCGAGACCGAGCCCCAGGGCAGCATCGTGGCCCTCACCCGTAAGCGCAGCCCGGACGCCACCGTCGAGTGGTGGCCGGCCGGGGCCCAGCCGGTGGTGATGGCCGTCGACGCCACCTGGAGCCGCAACCCGAACTACCACGACGACAAGCTCGGCTACGCCCGGTCCCTGGCCGCCGGCGGCTCCGACGAGATGCTCGGCGCCCCCCGGCTCTGCACCCGGCGGTCCATGGTCGTGTATCCCGGGCCCCGCCCCGAGGTCCACGAGCTGGGCTTCGCCCTGTCGCTGGCCACCGTCTCCGCCCCGCCCTCGGAGGCGGGCTGGGACCTCCTCGGCGCCTTCCTCGACCGGGCGCTGGAGGGCGTCGTCCCTCCCGGCCAGACGGCCGGCGCCTTCACGGAAAGCGCCGACCTGCGGCCCCGGTGAAGGGAAGGAAGTCCGGTATGGCGCGTCGTACTAGAACTCTAGCTTTTCAATTAATCTAGTAGGGAAAAGCATCGGAGTCATCGTGAACGGAAGCGGCGGCGGCAAAGTGGCGGTGATCGGCCTTGACGGGGCCGTCCCCGACCTGGCCTTCGACCGCTACGCCGAGCGCATGCCCACGCTGTCCCGCCTGCGGGAGCGGGGTGCCTGGGGCCGGCTGCGGTCGATCGACCCGCCGATCACCGTGCCGGCCTGGTCCTGCGCCATGACCGGCCTGTCGCCCGGGGCGCTGGGCATCTACGGGTTCCGCAACCGGCGCGACCACACCTACGACCGCCTGGCCTTCTCCACCAGCCGGGCGGTGACGGCCCCCCGGGTGTGGGAGCGCCTCTCCGAGGTGGGCCGGCCGTCGATCGTCATCGGCGTGCCCGGGACGTACCCGCCGAAGCCGCTGGACGGCGCCCTGGTGGGCTGCTTCCTCACCCCGTCCACCAACTCCGACTACACCTGGCCGCCGGAGCTGAAGGCCGAGATCGAGGCGGAGGTCGGCCCGTACGTCCTCGATGTAGAGGACTTCCGCTCCGAGGACAAGGAGCGCGTGCTGGCCCACGTCCACCACATGACCCGGACCCGGTTCCGCCTGGCCCGGCACCTCGCCGCCACCCGGCCCTGGGAGTTCTTGATGCTGGTGGAGATCGGCGGCGACCGGATGCAGCACGCCTTCTGGGCCTACGCCCATCCCGACCACCGCAACTACCGGCCCGACCCCGTCCTCGGCCCGGCCATCGCCGACTACTACGCCCTGCTCGACGCCGAGATCGCCGCCCTGCTCGACACCCTCGGCGACGATGTCGACGTGTTCGTCGTCTCCGACCACGGGGCCCAGCACATGGCCGGGGGCTTCTGCATCAACGAATGGCTGCGCCGGCAGGGCTACCTCCTCCTCGAAGAGGAGCCGGCCGGGCCCACCCCGCTGGCCGCGGCCAAGGTCGACTGGGAGCGCACCGTCGCCTGGGCCGACGGCGGCTACTACGGCCGGGTCTTCCTCAACGTCGCCGGCCGTGAGCCCCTCGGCGTCGTTCCCCCCGACCGTTACGAGGCGGTGCGGGCCGAGATCGCCACCGGCCTCGAAGCGGTGGTCGACCACCTCGGCCGGCCGATGGGCAACAAGGTCCACCGCCCCGAGGACCTGTACCCGGTGGTGAACGGGATCGCCCCCGACCTCATCGCCTACTTCGGCGATCTCCGCTGGCGGCCGGTGGCCACGATGGGCCTCGGCCTCTACACCTTCGAGAACGACACCGGCCCCGACGACGCCAACCACGCCATGGACGGCATCTTCGTGGCCGCCGGGCCCCGCGTCCCACTGCGGGGCGAGCAGTACGGCAGCGAGCTGACCCAGATCGGCCCGACCGTCCTCGGGCTGTACGGACTGGATCCCAATCCCGGCACCGAGGTGAAACCGTTGTGGTGACTGAGTTCTGCGTGTGGGTGTCGGGCCGGCCGGCCTCCGTGACCCGGGCCATCGCCCGGGCCCTGGAGCTGGAGCTGGCGCCGGCGCCGGCGACGGTGGTGCTGTCCACCGAGCGGCCATCGGCCGCCGCCGGCCAGGGCCGCCCGGTGGTCGAGGTCGTCGTCGGCGACGTGGCGGCCGACGACGGTCGCCCGGCGCCCGACGTCGTCGTCCCCGGCGACGGGGCCCGGGCGGGGGAATCGGCCCGGGTCGTGCTGCGCCATCTGGCCGCCTCCGGCTACGCCGAACCGTTCGACGAGTACAGCGACGACGACGAGGCCGCCGTGTCCGGCCGCCTCCAGGCCTTCGGTTACCTGTAAAGGGTTTTGATGGGGACGGGCGCCCGCCGGCGGGCGGTGGTCATCGGGCTCGACGGCGTGCCCGCCTCCTACCTGGAGGAGCGGGTGGCGGCCGGCACCATGCCGGCGCTGGCCGAGCTGCTGCGCTCCGGTCGCATGGTGGCCATGGATTCGTCGGTGCCGCCGGTATCGAGCGTGGCCTGGGCGGGCCTGTCGACCGCCGTGAACCCCGGCCGCCACGGCATCTTCGGCTTCACCGAGCTCCGGCCCGGCACCTACGACCTGCGCTTCCCCAATGCCACCAGCCTGCTGGTGCCCTGCATCTGGGAGCGCCTGGCCGACGACGGCCTCCGGTCGGTGGTGCTCAACGTGCCCGGCACCTACCCGGCCCGGGCGCCGGCCGGTTCGCTGCTGGTCAGTGGCTTCGTCAGCCCCCGCCTCACCCGCAGCGTGGCGCCCCCCGGCTGGTTCCCCCGCGTCGACGAGCTCGGCTACCGCACCGACGTCGACGCCGGCCTCGACTGGACCGACCCGGAGGCGGTGGCCGCCGAGCTGCTCGAGCTCACCGAGGTACGCCGCCGGCTGTGGTGGACGGCCTGGGAGCAGGTCGACTGGAGCCTCTTCTGGGGCGTGTTCACCGAGACCGACCGGTTTCATCACTTCCACTGGGGGCGGCGGGGCGAGCCCTGGGTCGACGACGTCCTCGACCGGCTGTACCGGGCCCTCGACGCCCACCTGGCCGACGTCGCCGATCGCCTCGGTGACGGCGACGCCCTCTTCGTGGTCTCCGACCACGGCTTCGCCCCGATCCGGGCCGAGGTCCACCTCAACCGGTGGCTGGCCGAGGAGGGTTTCCTCCGACTGGACGGCGACCGGCCGGGCAGCCTGGCCGACCTCGGATCGGGCACGACCGCCTTCGCCCTCGACCCGGGGCGCATCTACCTCCACCGTAAGCACCGCTACCCGCTGGGAGAGGTGAGCCCGAGCGAGGAAGCCGACGTCCTGGCCGAGCTCGCCGCCCGCCTGGCGGCCCTGCGCCACCCGGACAGCGGCGAAGCCGTGTTCCAGACCGTACTGGCGGCGGCGGAGGCGTTCTCGGGGCCCGCTCTGGCCGACGCCCCCGACCTCACCGTGTTGCCGGGCGCCGGCTTCGATCCCAAGGGCATGGTCGGCGCCGGCCCGGTCTTCACCCGCTCCGACCTGACCGGCATGCACACCTTCGGCGATGCCGTCTGCATCGCCCGGGGCGGAAGGCTGCCGGCCCGGGCCCGCCTGGAGGACGTCGGCGCCTCGGTCCTCGCCCATCTCGGCGGCGATCCCGCCGACCTCGACGGCGAGCCGGTCCTGCTCGGCTGATGGACGCCGGCCGCACCACCGTCCCGGTCGACATCGTCGGCGGATTCCTCGGCAGCGGCAAGACGACGCTCCTGCGCCGCCTGCTCGAGCAGGGAACCGGCGAGCGGGTGGCCGTCGTGGTCAACGAACTCGGGGAGATCGGCATCGACGGCCTCGTGGTCGGCGGCCTCGGCTTCGGCGAGCGGATGGTGGAGCTCAGCTCCGGCTGCATCTGCTGCCAGCTCGACACGGTGCACTTCGAGATCGCCCTCGACGAGCTGTGCGACGACGTCGACCGGATCGTCATCGAGACCTCGGGAGTGGCCGATCCCGCCACGCTGGCCCGCCGGCTGGCCGACCTCGGCCGGCCGCTGGGCTCGCTCGTGACCGTGGCCGACACGGTCAACCTGGCGGCCGTGCTGGGCGAACCGATCGGCCGGGAACAGGTGGCGGCGGCCGATTTCCTCGTCCTCTCCAAGCTCGACCTCCCCGAATCGCTCGGCGCCGCCGAAGCCGAGCGCCGCCTGCGGGCGCTCAACGAGCGGGCCGTGATCGTCCCCGGCCCCGTGGACGGCGCCGGCCTCGGACTGCTGTTCGGCTCCGGACTGCCCGCGCCCGACCACCGCCCCTTCACCACCCGGAGGGCGGGCTCGCCCGTCCTCGACCTCGAATCCGTGTCGTGGCGGACGGACCGCCCGCTCGACCGGCGGGCCACGATCGATCTCCTGGCCGCCCTGCCCCCGACGGTGTACCGGGCCAAAGGGATCGTCCGCTACGCCGGCGCCTCCGTGCCGGCGCTGGTGAACGTCACCGCCGGACGCCTGCAGAGCCAGTGGGAGCCCGCCCTGGCCGACCGGGCCGGCCCCGGCGGCGCGCTCGTCTTCATCGGCCGCCGGGCCGGGGCCTGGGGCGACGGCCTCCGGGCCGCTCTGGACGGCTGCGTGGCGGGGCCCCCTTAGAGGTAGCCCAGCTTCTTCAGGCGGTCGCGGACGTCGTCGAGATCCTGGGTCTCGGCCCCGGCGAGGTCCCGCAGGACGAAGAGCACGAACTCGGTGGGGGAGCGGAACCCTGTGTCCTTGATCAGCTCCTGCAGCCGCAGGTAGAGCGGCTTGGGGATCTTCAGGGTGACCGTCTCCACACTCATACGGGAGAGTGTCGCATGCGGGGTTGGCGGCTGACACGAACCTGTCACTTGCACTCCTACAGGAGTGCAGTTACAGTACACTCCTGTAGGAGTGCAGGTTCACGACAGCGCTGGGGAGCGATCAACCATGACGCAGACGCCGACCCTCATCTCGCCCGCGGTCATCGTCCGCCAGCTGGCCCACGCCACCGAGCTGTGGTGGCCCAAGGTCCGCCGGGCCGACGGCCGGCGGTGGTGCGAGCCGCTCCTGGCCACCGGGGACTTCGAGGCCTGGCTCCTGGGCTGGCCGGTCGGGGAGGGCATCGAGCTCCACGACCACGGCTCCTCCTCCGGCGCCCTGGTGGTGCTCGAGGGGCGCCTGTCGGAGACGTACCTCGACGCCGGCCACTGGGCCGGCCCCGGCTCCCGGGCCTGGCTCCGGCACCGTCTCCTGGCTGAGGGCGATCTGGTGTCGTTCGGGCCCGACCACATCCACGACGTGGTGAACGGGGGCCTCCGCCAGGCCCTCAGCCTCCACGTCTACTCACCCCGTCTCCGCTCCATGACGTTCTACGAGAACCGCCTCGACCGGGGCCTGGCCCCCGTCCGGACGGAGATCGGCCGGCCCGACCTCGTCCTGGCCTGATCCTGTACCCCCTGACCCAAGGAGACCCTGCATGCCCCGCACCATCGACGACCTGCTGGCCTCGGCCCGGGCTCGCATCCGGCGCCTCGACCCCGCCGAGACGGCCGCCGCCGTCGACCGGGGCGCGCTGCTCATCGACATCCGCCCCAACCTCCAGCGCGCCTGGGAGGGTGAGATCCCGGGGGCGCTCGTCGTCGAGCGCAACGTCCTCGAGTGGCGCCTCGATCCGGCCAGCGACCATCGGCTGGCGGAGATCACCGACCATGACCGGGAGATCGTCGTGCTGTGCTCCGAGGGCTATGCCTCGAGCCTCGTGGCCGCCACCCTGGTGGACCTGGGCTACTCGTCGGCCGGCGACCTCGACGGCGGCTTCCAGGCCTGGGAGCGGGCGGGCCTCCCCGTCGTCCGGCCGGCGGCGTCCTGAACCGGCACCTTCTCGGATCCCCTCCGGAGAACAAAAAAAACCGGCGCCCCCCGGACCAGGGGGGCGCCGGCATTTGGCTGCAGTCAGCTCAGGCCTTGCGCAGCACCACGTGCAGTTCGTCGCCCACGCGCTCGCTGGAGAGGAGCGGGTTGCCCGTCCGCGACGACCAGGCCCTGATGTCGGGCTCGAAGCCCGGGTCGCTGGCCATCACCAGCAGCGTCTGACCCGAGGCCAGGCCGGCGATGGCCTGGGCGGTCTGGATGATCGGCAGCGGGCAGGAAACCTCCCGGCTGTCGAGTACCTCGTCGGCGAGCGTGGTCGGAACGCTGCTCGTGCTGATGGCTGTGCTCATCGAATCTCCCGGCGTCCGGATCGAATTCCTGACTTCCTGATCGGAAATTAACACAATTCAATCGCCAGGTCTTCCCGAATCCCGAGATTTTTGTCGGGAATTCTCGGGGGAGGCGCCCAACACACCCTTGCAGGAGTGTGCGGCCGGTTTCTGGGGCGTCGCGGACCCGTGAGGTCGCTGCAGCTGGCAGTCTTATCTGTTCTGGTTCTGCACGGGCGCGCCAAGGAGGTGGAATTGCCCGAAGCCGACGCCGGACGGAAGTCCACAGCCCGGAGCGACGACCTCGAGGCCGAGCGCGCCTACGTCGAGCGCCTCTACGAGCGCCTCGACGAGGTGCGGGCCAAGCTCGACGCCGAGCTCGGGCGGGTCCGGAGCAACCCCGGCGGCACCCACCAGTGGCGCCAGGAGCGCGATGCCCTGGCCGGCAACCTCGAGAACCGTCTGGCCGCCCTCGACATCGGCGATCTGCCGCTGTGCTTCGGCCGGCTCGACATGGAGGAAGGGGCCCGCTACCACGTCGGGCGGCTGGGCCTGGCCGAGGCGGACTACGAGCCGCTGCTGGTCGACTGGCGGGCGCCGGCCGCTCAGCCCTTCTACCGGGCGACGCCGACCGATCCTCAGGCCGTCGTCCGCCGGCGCCACCTCTCACCCATGGCCGGGAGGTCGTCGGGCTCGACGACGAGGTGTTCAACCTCGACGCCCTGTCGGAGAGCGAGCAGGCCACCCTCCACGGCGACGCCGCCCTCCTGGCCGCCCTCCGCAAGGGCCGGACGGGGCGGATGGGCGACATCGTGGCCACCATCCAGGCCGAGCAGGACAAGGTCATCCGGGCCGACCTGGCCGGGGTGCTGGTGGTCGAGGGCGGGCCCGGCACCGGGAAGACGGCCGTGGCGCTGCACCGGGCCGCCTACCTCCTCTACACGCACCGGGCCCGCCTCACCGGCAACGGCGTCCTCGTCGTGGGGCCCAACGGGGTGTTCCTGCGCTACATCGAGCAGGTTCTCCCGTCGCTGGGGGAGACCGGGGTCCTCCTGTCGACGCCGGGGGAGCTGTTCCCCGGCGTCGAGGCCCGCCGCCACGACCCCCCGGCCACGGCCCGGGTGAAGAGCGACCTCCGGATGGTCAAGGTCCTGCGCCGGGCGGTGGCCGACCGCCAGCGCGTCCCCCGCGAGGACCTCAGGCTGACCTACGACAAGCTCGATCTCGTCCTGACCCGGGCGACGTGCCAGCAGGCCCGCGACGCCGGCCGGCGCAGCGGCCGGCCCCACAACCCGGCCCGGGAGACCGTCGAGCGCATCCTGCTGATGGCGCTGGTCGAGCAGGTGCGGGCCGGGCTGACCGAGCTGCGGGGTTCCGAGCCCGAGCCCGACGAGCTCGACGAGGCCTGGGAGGAGCTGCGCCGGTCCCGGGACTTCCGCTTCGCCATGGAGCGGATCTGGCCGCTGCTGTCGGCCCCCGAGCTGCTCAACGATCTCTTCGGTACGCCGGCGCTGGTCAACTCGGCCGCCGGGTCGGTCCTCGCCGCCGGCGAGCGGGAGGCGCTGTTGCGGGACCGGTCACGCGACCTCAAGACCGTCGACTGGTCGGTGGAGGACGTCCCCCTCCTCGACGAGGCGGCCGAGCTGCTCGGCGTCCCGGTCGGCCGGGCCCGGCGCTCGGCCCGACGCAAGGCCGGGCGTCGCCGCCGGGGCGTGGCCTTCGCCAAGGCCGTGCTCGAGGGGTTGCGGCTCGACATCCCCATCGACCCGGAGCTGCTGGCCGGGCGCTACGCCGGAGAGGAAGCGGTGCTGTCGGTGGCCGAACGGGCCCGCCTCGACCGGACGTGGGAGTTCGGCCACGTGATCGTCGACGAGGCCCAGGAACTGTCGCCGATGGCCTGGCGGGTCCTGTTCCGCCGCTGCCCGAGCCGGTCGATGACCGTGGTCGGCGACCTGGCCCAGACGGGGGCATCGTGGGGCCCGGCCACCTGGGGCGAGATCTTCGACCGGCACGCCCCGGGTCGGTGGCGCCGGGCCGAACTGACGGTCAACTACCGCACGCCGGCCGAGATCATGGAGGTGGCCACCGCCGTGCTGGCCAGCGCCGCTCCCGGCGTCCGGCCGCCCCGGTCGATGCGGGAGGAGGGCGTGCCGCCCTGGGCGGTGCAGACGTCGCCCGGCGAGCGCAGCGCGGTCGTGGCCGGGGCGGTACGCCGGGAGCTGGCGGCCATCGGC
>JADMIO010972906.1_pt1 | contig 11384 bp, 13 predicted proteins | sample 8958161 | NCBI WGS metagenome assembly JADMIO01 (sample SAMN16585339, study PRJNA669376) | soil metagenome | isolation source: Crop rotation soil | place: USA: Cullars Rotation, Alabama | collected 2011
ACAACTTGTCCACGTGGAATTCTAAGCTTAGGATCCCAATGTGCTGGAAAGATGATGCTGGGCTCGGTTGAAATGAGTGGTTCTAGTTCTTTTCTCTGAGTGACGCCTGCTTACTCTTCTCGGCCTTCACTCGTTCAGCATTGGCTTCCAGTTGCTTGGCGCGCGGTAACAAATCGAGAGCTTCCAGAACCTCTGGATCTCCGGAAAGCAATGCTCTTTGGCCTTCTTCAGCACCTAACGCATCGGTGTAAAGCTCAGACTTGATGTGTTGCTTTACCCAAGGCACATTCATGAGAAAATCGGCTTCAACGTAAGGGATTTTCTTGTCCGTCAGGAACGCGCGGAAGTCTTGAAGGACCTGGTCATTGACTTCCGTGGTCGGAGTGATCTGGTGCTTTTTGACATACGACTGCGCGAAGTCAAAGAAGGCGTAGCGCAACAAAAGCCCATTTTGAAACTTGTTGAGCTTCTGCTCTGGGATGATGACGTCGGGTGTAATTCCGTCGCCACCATAAACCACTCGACCGGTATCGGTGTGTTTCACTTCACGGTCCGTCTGCTTCACTGGCTGGCCTTGCTTGTAGTAGTAGTCGTAAAGAGACACTCCCTCATACTTACGCTGAATGAGACGTCCACTGGGCGTGTAGTACTTGGCTGTGGTCAATGCCAAACCGGTCTCGCTAGAAAGCGGATAGACCGTCTGAACCAGTCCTTTGCCAAAGGTTACCTGGCCTGCAACCAGACCGCGGTCATGATCTTGAATCGCTCCACTCACAATTTCCGCGGCAGAAGCCGTCCCTCGATTCACCAAGACCACGATGGGATAATTCTTTCCACCATTGCCTGTGCTGGCCCGGTAAATTTTCTCTGGCGAAGCTCGTCCCTTTTGCGACACGACTACCGAACCTTTGGGCAGGAATTCGCCGGCTACATCGACCGCTTGATTGAGCAATCCGCCTGGATCCTGCCGCAGATCGAGAACTAAGCCCTGCAGATCTCCGAATTCGTTCAGAACTTTTGAAAGCTCCCGGTCAGTGGTTTCGTCGAAACTGGCGATATGCAGATATCCAACACCGGGACGAACCATGAAGTGAGAATCCACACTCAGACGCGGAATTTCGTCACGCGTGATCGTGAACTCGAGTGGCTTATCCGACCCTTCTCGAAGAATCGTGACCACAACCTTTGAACCGCGAGGACCACGGACTAACTCCGCGACCTGCTCTGTAGTCATGTTGTCGGTGGGTTTGCCATCAATGGCGGCGATCACGTCGCCTGGCCTGATTCCGCTCTTATATGCGGGGGAACCGGAGAAAGGTGAAATTACCACGACCTTATTGCTGCGGGCGCCGATGCTCATTCCGATACCGAAGTAGCGCCCGCTTTGATCTTCCTGTAGCTGAGCGTAGGCCTTGGGATCGAAGAAGTTGGAATGGGGGTCTAAAACGCGGAGCATTCCCGGAATTGCGCCGTCGAAAATGGCTTTATTCGCGTCGATCGGATCAGCGTAATTTTGCTCGATCAGCTGATAAACCTGGGTGAAGGTCCACAGGGAATTGCGGGCTGCTTCCTCGTCCGGAGGAGCAACGGACTCCACTTTTTGGCCAAAAACCCCTCCTAGAAACCCGCAACCCAGGACAAAAACCAACAGCTGTGGCACGATACGGCCTAATTTCCGCATGAAACCCCCGATCACAGATTGATGCAAAGAAAGCTTGATCCGGTACTAAAGCAGGGAAGCCTATAATTTTCCATCCTACTCTACTTTATAGGTAGCCCAGAAGTGCTTTCCCAATGCCTTTTGTTCACCAGACCTGGGCGTAAAAGGTGTTCAACACCCTGATTAGGCAGAAGTTGTCGATGTAATGACGGCTTGGACGGGAGGTTGGGAAAAATCGGGGGAGGTGACTGCGTTTGCGCTAGCAAGCTCGAGAACCGGATCCCGCCCATCCTCCACAACCTACATGCAGGACGGGCTAAGGATTTAACTTTGATCTTTCTAACTTTTACCTACGCACTCCAAAACGGATTCTTGACTCCACCGGCAGGCTCTTTTTTCAACAGCATCTGCGGCTTTACCTCAGGAACCAGCGTTTTTGGCGCCTCTATAACCCTGACAGGAGAACAAGAACACGGATTGAGAGTCGAATATTGCGAATGACAACTGGCACAGACCATATTCAACCTCACTTGATCTGTTTGTATTCCTCAAAGAACGTTAGGAGAAATGAGAAATTTTGATACTGGTTATGAGAAAAACTGCGGCTCTATGCCAGCTCCATATGATGCGTCGGTTTTTTGCTCAGAATAAGTTGAACGAAAGCCTTGGCGGAGGTGGGAAGGGTTCGGTTGTTCTGGTAAACGACTCCCAACTCACGCCACAAATCGACGCCTTGCAACTCCACTAATTTCACAGTCTTAGCTTTCACTTCAGGCATTGCGAAGCTGGAGCTGATCAAAGAAATTCCGAGACCTGCAGCTACGAAATTTTTGATCATTCCGACGCTGGGCAGTTCCATGCGAACTTGCAGCTGACCAGAGTAAGGACGGAATAGCTTATCGAGCATCTGCCGGGTGTAGCCCGTTTTGGGAAGAATGAGGGGTTGTTCGGCGACCACGCTTACCGGAACACTCTTGAATTTACCGAGCGGATTATCGGCATCGACCATGACGACGAGTTTGTCTTTGAAAATGGAGCGCGCCTTCAGGCTTGGATTTTTCACCGGAAGTGTTACCACACCCACATCAATTGAGCCGTCGTTAATCCGTTCCAGAATCTTTCGGCTAAAGTTTCGGTAGACGTTGATTTGAACTCCGGGATACAGCTTGGAGTACTCAGTGAAGACTTCGGGAAGAACATAGAGGCAGGTCGCTTCGTTGGCTCCGATCTCCAAAACTCCCCTTGGCTGATTCCCCTGATCGGCCACAGCCCGGCGCGACTCTTTTTGCAACGTCAACATGCGTTGCACGTATTCGTGAAAGACCTCACCAGCTGGTGTAAGCCGAACAAACTTGCCGGAGCGATCGAGTAATCGCTCGCCGTATTCCTCTTCTAATTGGCGAATTTGCGCGCTCACCGCAGATTGCGAGCGGAGCACCTTTTCTCCAGCGCGAGAGAAGTTACCGAGCTTCACTACTTCAAGAAAGGTGACAAGCTGATCGAAATCCATTGAGTCGCGATTATAGCGGAAAGGCTCATGAATGTTGGTGATCCGATGGTGACTTCATAGGGTGAATTTCCTGATGGCGCAAATCAAAATTCTTTATCGCGATGAGCGCGGTGCGAGCGTTATCGGACATTTGTTTGAGAGACCGGAGCGTAAACATGATTGGGAGAAATTGTGTTGTTTTTCATAGATGGTGCTTGCACAGGTACTTGTGCATCTGTAAGATTTCACACCATCTCTATACGAAATTCGAATCCCCAAGGTAAATACGACAGAAGGGATGCACAGCAATGTCCCTGCACATTGGTTCTGGGGCGGTATTGGAAGTTGTCACTGAGTTAGGCAAGAAATATATTGAGCCCTCGCTGGCTCATAGGCTGCGCTTAAGTTGGATTTTTCGCCATTTCACGACACTTTCCGATGGAGTCTTGACGGATCGAGAGCGTGAATTTGTCAGACGAACAGTATCGACGTCGCCACAACGGGAGTTAGGGAGTTTCGGCTCTGAACACATCATCGGAACGATTGATTACACCAGCACTCCCCGCAAACCTTCCTTATCGGATACCTCAAGTTCGGAGAGGACTGGTGGCAGCTGGAGTCGCCGTACTGCTTGAGAATTCGGCTGGAAATTTCTAGCGAAGGTTCAGAGTAGTACCTGGATCGTTACGCACAGCCATAACCTGTCGCCACATTACGGTAACGACCACCAGAGCCGCAACGCAGACGAATAACCACTGTTCGATGATCCGGACGTCTCCCAGAACCAGCTCTATAGAAGAAGAGAAGCCATAGCCGAGCCCGAGGGTGACGGCGGTCCAGATGGAGCTGCCAACCAGATCGATCGCGAGGAATCTGGAGTAGGACCATCGTTGGCGTCCGCAGAGGAAGAAGGTTGCGTTTCTTAAGCCATAGCAAAGACGGACCATTACCAAGGCGAGCAAACCGTAGTGTTCCAGTATTCCGCATGCGCGGTTCAGAAGCTTGTCGGCATGCAGGCCGATCCATCGCGCACCACGAGAGCGGCGCCCCAACCAGAAGAAAAGAAGATCTGCGGTAAGAAGTCCAGCGATGGCTGTGACCGAAGTTGGCCCGAAATCAAAGATCCCGATATGAATGAGAAGCCCTGCAAGAATTAGGCAGATGTCGCCCTCGATGGCGGCCCCGAAAAAGAGACCGATGAGCCCATATTGCGCGAAAAAACTTTGAACATCTGCGATTGAGGCTAGGTCAATCATGCTTTTGCTAGCTAAGAAACTTACTTCGAGCTAGCTGACATCACTCACTAGTGGAATGGCGAAGATGAGCCCTGGGAATTGCCATCCCATAAGAAAACCTTAAGGTGGGGAGATTTTACAGGAAAGCGCTTGGGTCAGCGCAATAGTAAAAAACCTGGCAAGATCACCAGCATTATCAACAGGAAAAGAGGGCTCATCGGCACCTGGGCTACGCATCCTGAGATATGCTGAGCCTAGTTGTTTTCCGGTGAGACTTACTGATGATGTGGCTGTTACTTTTCCTACTCGTGGCGGTGTTGGTCGGGTTGGCAATTTTGTACTCAGAAGTGCGGCGATTGAAATCAGCTGGGTTCGTGTCTGGCGCATTACCAATTCTGAATAAACTGGAAGTGCTCGATGCAGCGCAAAAGCAGATCGACGGGTCGGTCCGATCGGAGATGGCGCGCAACCGCGAGGAGCATTCCGTCCATGCGCGAGAGGGAAGAAAAGAAATTGCCGATTCTTTGAAGTTGGCGACAGACGGAATTGTTGGACAGATTAGCCGACTGACGGACGCCAATCAAAATAATCTTCAGTTGGTTCAAACCACCACCGCAGAAAAATTAGAGCAGATACATGTTGCTCTTTCTCAGGGAACGAAGTCTGTACGCGAGGACACGCTTTCAGCGCTTAAGAATTTCAATGATTCAGTGTTGAAGCAGCTGGTCGATATGACGGTTCTGCATAAGCAGCAGGCAGAAGAGATACGGACGTCTGTCGACAACAAGCTAAACTCAATTCAAAGTGCGAACGAAACCAAACTCGAGCAGATGCGTCAGACGGTCGATGAACGATTGCAGGGAACGTTGGAGGCCAGACTCGGCGAATCGTTCCGTCTGGTGAGTGAGCGTTTGGAGCAGGTTCATAAGGGTCTTGGCGAAATGCAGACGCTCGCATCGAGTGTCGGGGATTTGAGAAAAGTTTTCGCTAATGTGAAGACTCGCGGAACTTGGGGAGAAGTCCAGCTCGGCGCGCTGCTGGAACAGATTTTGACTCCCGAGCAATATGAAACGAATGTGTCAACGACTGGGTCGCCTGAACGCGTGGAGTTTGCAATCAAACTTCCAGGTCGTGACGAAGACGGATTGTGCGTGTATTTGCCGATCGACGCTAAATTTCCGCTGGAAGATTATCAGCGTCTTGTGGAGGCAACTGAGCGCGGCGACATGGATGGTATCGACGCTGCGAGCCGTCAGCTGGAAAATACTTTAAAGATTTGTGCGCGTACTATCAGCCAAAAATATGTGGCTCCGCCGGCGACCACAGATTTTGGAATTCTCTTTCTCTCTACAGAAAGTCTATACGCCGAGGCATTGCGGAGGCCCGGGCTTGCCGATACGCTTCAGCGAGACTTCCGGGTTGTTATCGCTGGACCGAGCACTCTCGCGGCGCTGCTTAACAGCCTGCAAATGGGATTCCGAACACTACAGATTCAGCGTCGCTCGGGCGAGGTGTGGCAGATTCTTGGTTCGGTGAAATCGGAGTTCATCAAGTATGGCGATGTCCTTGACAAGGTGAAAAAGAAACTCACCGAAGCCAGCAATACGGTGGATCAAGCCGCGACACGGACGCGGCAGATCGAGCGCAAGTTGCGAAAGGTGGAGACAGAAAATCCCGAAACACAAATGCCTCCGCAACGTTTCTTGCTGCAGCTCACGCCACCTGAAGAAGAGGTCGCCGAGATGGTGACCGAAGAAGACTCCTAGGCAATTCTTTTGAAATTTTAAATCGATTTGGTAGAACGTGACTCGTCTGCCTAGAATGCCGAAGATGAGTATCCAGAGTCTAAAAATTCCAAGAGTCAGCGAACTGCTGAACTTCCGAAATAAAGTGGCCATAGTCACAGGCGCTGGCAGCGGCATCGGTGTTGCTATCGCCCGTCGTTTCGCTGAAGCAGGCGCGAGCGTGGTAATCGGCTACAAGACGAGCCAGGGGGGCGCCAAGGAACTAGTGGAAGAGATACGTGCCAATGACGGCAAGAGCCTGGCACTGGCAGGAGATATGACCGACCGCACAAGCGTGGAGCGCCTTGCCAATGCGGCCATGAGTGCTTACGGGAAACTCGATGTTTGGGTGAACAACGCGGGAATCTATCCGGTGTCACCAATTCTGGAAATGACCGACGAGGAGTGGGACCAGGTGATGGCAGCGAATCTCCGGAGCGTGCAGCTGGGAACTCAGATCGCCGCGCGAAAAATGATTGAAGGGAAATTGCCCGGGAGCATTGTCAATATCGCCTCGATTGAAGCAGAGAATCCTGCACCCGGACACGCGCATTACGACGCAGCCAAAGCTGGCGTGGTAATGCACACTCGAACTGCCGCGCTGGAACTCGGAGAACTTGGAATTCGTGTGAACGCGGTTTCTCCAGGTCTGATCTGGAAGGAGGGTCTCGACGCAGCCTGGCCAGAGGGAGTCTCAGCGTATAAGGCCGCTGTTCCACTTGGACGTTTGGGTCGCGCAGAAGATGTGGCGGACGCATGCCTTTTTCTAGCGTCGGACGCTGCTCGCTGGATCACCGGGACGAACCTGCTGGTCGATGGCGGCGTATTGACTAATCGCAGCTATTAACAAATGACTGTCGAAGAAATCATCTCCACATTAAAGCTTGAACCTTTGCCATTCGAGGGAGGGCTCTTCCGTCAGACGTATGTTTCGAAAGATGTAATTAAGGCGGGCTGCCTGCCGGAACGCTACGGCCATGACAAAAGCGCATGCACGGCAATCTATTACTTACTAACCGGGACTGCGGATTCGTTTTCCGCTCTACATCGCCTGCCGACGGATGAGATCTATCACTTCTACCTGGGTGATCCGGTTGAGTTGCTGGTCCTTTATCCGAGTGGAAGAAGCGAAGTCATTGTGCTGGGCCAGGACATTGGCAACGGACAACAGGTTCAGTTTATTGTTCCTCGTGAGTGTTGGCAGGGGGCTCGGGTAGTGCCGGGCGGCGGATTCGCTCTGCTGGGGACCACAGTGGCGCCCGGCTACGATCAAGCAGACTTTTCGCTGGGGCAAAGGGATGAGCTGATCATGCGCTACCCTCTGGAGTCGAAGCGGATTCAAGGCCTGACTCACTAACCTTCGTTCCATTCAACCCTTCCTCGCTTTTTGCGCTATTATGTGCGCATGTCTAAGCGTTCGGCCGCTCCGTTCGAGGTAACATGCCCGTGCTGCAACGCGGTGTTGAAGGTCGATCCGGACACACAAGCCGTGATCGCGCACACCGCAGCCGTGAAGCCAAAGATGTTCGCCGATTTAGAAGAGGCTGCCCGCTCGATGAAGGAGCAAGATAGCCGCAAGGAATCAATTTTCCGGCAGTCGGTTGAGGCACAGAAGAACTCAGCCGACCTGTTGGAAAAGAAGTTTCAAGAAGCAATCAAGCGCGCTAAAGAAACACCCGACACCCCCCGCATTCGCGATTTCGATCTCGACTAGTCAAACATGCTATCCCGCGAATCTTTCAGGCCGATTTTATTAGGCCATCGCGGTGCCAGAAAGTACGCTCCTGAAAATTCAACCCCAGCCTTTAGTCTCGCCCTCGAACACGGGTGCGACGGCTTCGAATTTGACGTCCGCTTGACCAAGGACCGATGCCCCATACTTTGCCATGATCCCAAGCTGGACGGTTTGGAAGTTGCGAGAACGACGACCGAGCAATTGCATCAGCAGATGTATAGGAAAGGCCATGTACTGGAGAAGTTCGAAGATGTGATCAAAAGATTCGGGCGTCAGGCTTATTTGAATGTGGAGTTGAAGGTTCCTGATGCTGAACGATGTGTCGTCGACATCCTTAGCAAAAATGTTGCTAAGGAAAACTGTCTAATTTCCTCATTCTTGCCTGATGTGATCAAGCAACTGCACGATCTGAAGTGCGAGTATCCACTGGGTCTTATCTGTGAAAATCAGAGCCAACTGGCGGTTGTAGGCAGCCTTCCTCTCAATGCGCTAATGCTAGAGCGAAAGCTGGCACACCCAAATTTGATCGAGGTAACTCACTCCCTTGGAAGACAGGTCTTCGTTTGGACTGTAAATCAGGCGAGCGAAATGCTGAAGCTAACTGATATGGGCGTGGACGGTTTAATCAGTGACGACACGGCGTTGCTCGCCCAAACCCTCGGAACGAGGAGGAATTCGCTGAGCGACGGCCGCTAATCCGCTTAGAGGTTTTTGCAGAAATCGTGCTCGCTCAGCCTCAAACTCTTCGGCCTGTAGGCCAATCTCCCGAGAGTTCCAACCTACCGCCTGACCAATCCTCTCACTTGCCTGAATCGTGCACACTTTCGACCAGCTCGGATCGAGCCCCACTGGGACGCGGCGAAGAAGAATGTCTCCCAATGTGCTTGCCATAGTGTCCCGATGCGCACAAATTGCTTCCGCCAGGATGTGGTTGGTGTGTTCGCAAATAGGTTGTCGGAGGCGTTGATTGGTTGAGGCCAATTGTGCGATCGCTCGCGATCCTCGTCCATGCCACTCAGCAATCGCTTGGGCAGTATGCTGGGATAAAGACCCGAGTTCAGAAATCAATGAGACACAGCGGGCCAGCTGCGATGAAACCTCGTGTGCGCTGATGATCTCCGCTTCGGACGGCTCAGCAACGTCAATTCCGATTTTTCGAGCACACTCACGAGCCAAACTGGCAGCCGTCGTAAGCTTGCCTCCAATCACAGAGATCAAACCAAAAACGCCATCGTCGGCGTGATCATGTAGAAAATGCCGCCGAGTAACCGCCGACGGCGTCGCGTCTGGTTCAAATGGAAGCGGTCGAACGCCGGCGTAGGTGTAATGAATGTCTGCAGCTGTAACTGCCGCCTTGGGGAACATTCTGCAAAGCGAATTCAACAAGTAAGCACACTCTTCGGAAGTCGCAGCGACAGCCGACGGGTCGCTGGTATCGGAAACTTCTGTCGTACCCACGAGCACCTGGCGATTCCAGGGAATCACGAAGAAGGGCCGTCCATCGAGAGCCTCCGAGTAAACGGCGGTTGCGGGCAAACCAGCCAGTGGCGGAAGCACCAGATGCGATCCTCGAACTCCGCCTATAAGTGGCGAGGATGTCTTGAATCTTCCTCGAGCGCATACCTGATCAACCCAGGGACCGGCTGCATTTATCACGTGGTCTGCTGTAATTGCAAAATCTTCATTGACGGTCAGGTCCCGAAACAAAGCTCCGCGGACCTTCCCATGAGCAATCGTGATGTCCAACACATCCGTATGATTTCGAGCGACCAATCCAGCGGCAAGCCCTTCTGAAAGCCACTCCGCTACCAAAATTTCGGGGAATTCACACTGTGCATCCTCGTAGGAAAAAAGCGACCAGCTAGTTCCTTGATCGAGCTTAGCTTCCAGTTCGCCGATTTGCTCACCGATCTCCTGTGGAGTGCGCTGGTGCGCGAAGCGCCGATACAACCAAAGCCCGAGGCGAATCTCCATAACTGAGCGTTTTCCCGGGGGAAGCGCCAGTAGGAATGTTTTAGGCCGAACAAGATGGGGACGCTGCGCGAGCATTCGGCCACGCTCACGAATCGACTCGCGAACAAGCGAAACTTCTCCATGCTCTAAATAACGAAGACCGCCATGAATGATACGGGTGGCGCGGCTGGTGGTGCCGGAGCCGAAGTCATGCCGCTCAACCAGCAGCGTGCGTTGGCCCGCTTGGGCGCACTCGCGGGCGATCGCGACGCCGTTAATTCCTCCGCCGATCACGATCACGTCAAAATATTGACGGTCGAGCGATAGCCGCGTTGGTACTGTCCTGAGCACAACAAGATTAGATGCCGCCTGTGTTTTATCCGCAACAGGGGCCGACTCGAGAAGCATTACTTCGGGGTCGCACACACCGCTAACTGATTGATCTCGGTTCTATATGACAACACATTCTGTTTCTTACGCGATTCTTCCGATCTCAGTTACATTAGATTTGATGGCAAAAACAGGCGAGCTTTTTGAGCGGGCAGTCGAGATCATGGCGCGTCTACGCGCGCCCGGAGGTTGTCCCTGGGATCGCGAGCAGACCTTCGACACGATCAAGCGTTATACGGTGGAAGAGACGTATGAGGTGTTGGAATCGATCGACAATCGGGACTGGGAGGAATTGCCTGGCGAACTTGGCGATTTATTACTCCAGATTTTGTTTTATGCAGAGATGGCACAAGAGGCTGGGCATTTCACACTTGACGAAGTTCTCACGCGCTTATCGGACAAGCTGGTGAACCGTCATCCACACGTATTCGGAGACGTGACCGCTGATAACTCCAATGAGGTTCTTCGCAATTGGGAGGCGATCAAGGCCGAAGAAAAAAAGTTGAAGTCTGCAGGAGCGGAAAAATCTATCCTTGCGGGTGTACCTAGCGGTTTTCCTGGCTTATTGGAAGCCTCGAAGCTCAGTTCAAAGGCAGCTCACGTCGGATTTGAGTGGACAAGGATCGAAGACCTATTCGCAAAGCTGGACGAAGAGGTCCGCGAGTTAAAGGATGAGTTAATGCAGGTGCCGTCTTCGAGCCTGCCGCCATCTCAGAATCGCGAGCCGGTCTCCGATGAGTTGCGTGCCAAGATTGAAGAAGAAGTAGGAGACCTGTTTTTCGTCATGGTTAATGTAGCGCGATATTTGAAGATCGATCCGGAGTCGGCTTTAAAGCGGACAAACCGCAAGTTCCGCCGTCGCTTTCAGTACATGGAAGAAAAATTGAAAGAGCGTGGGCACGAGCCAGCATCGTCCAGTCTCGATGAGATGGAGTCGTTGTGGCAGGAGGCGAAGAGACACAACTAATGTCCTCCCACTCTCAGATGAAAGCGAAGCCCGGAGAGGAATTCATCGTCAGAAACTGCGATCAGATGGATGACTTTCAGGCTTGCGTAGCATTGCAACGCGAGGTCTGGGGGTTCTCGGACCTCGATCTGATCCCACCTCGACTATTTGTAGTCGCACGAAAGATTGGTG
>JADMIO011116515.1_pt1 | contig 11383 bp, 25 predicted proteins | sample 8958161 | NCBI WGS metagenome assembly JADMIO01 (sample SAMN16585339, study PRJNA669376) | soil metagenome | isolation source: Crop rotation soil | place: USA: Cullars Rotation, Alabama | collected 2011
TTCTGACCCTCCGACCAATAACCAATCTGTCGCTAACTTTTCAAAACCTCACAGGGGGCCACCAACCGACTCTACCCCACCCCCAAACCTCGGACCCGAGATATATTTTTCTACTAGAAGCAATTTTGCGTTATGTGTAATGCCTAACGTCACACGTCACGATATAGGTGTGTCATGCGAAGAATCTACAAGTATGTGCTCAACAGCAGCGACGAGGTTCAGAACGTCGCAACAACTCAAGGTGCCGAATTTTTGACGGCCCAGTCTCAACCGGGCGTGGGTCTCTGCGTCTGGGCAGTCGTTGATCCAGACGCACCTGTCGTCATACGCAAAGTACATATTCTCGTAACTGGAGGCATGGCGCATGAGAAAGGCACTATGCAGTACCTGGGCACAGTCTTGACTGCAGGTGCCTTCATGGTGTTTCATGTCTTCATAGAACCGGAGCCTAAGTAATGCCTGAAAAGATCACCTCACTCAAAGAAGCAGAAGAATGGTTCTTGTCTCATGTGTCAGGTGGTGTGAAGTGCTACACCTCTGACCTTGCACACTCTGGCGTTTGCTACTGCTACCCTGACGCACAGGAGTTCTACTCTAAGGTCTTCCACAAGCTCGCGCGTGACGGCGGGACTTTGGGTACTGCAATCTGCGAGGTGTGTGGCGCTGAAGTCACGACTGAGAATCGTCACGAAGAATGTCCAGGCCCGATGAAAGAAGCGTCGCCCGCGCCAGCGGTGGGCGGAAGGGGCCGTCGCAACGTCGTCATCTTTTACGACCACGCGCCAATCGTTATCGCAAGCGTGCCGTTGCTCATGCTTCCGACCCAGATTCTTGAATGGTACGCGAAAGACTACGCGATGGATCGAAAGCGACTGCAAGTTTTGCCGTGGCTCGAAACGGTCGAATACGAATCGCCCGCCCCCGCTCCTTCTACATCCGGCGTGGCGGCAGAGGCGGAACACGCGATGACGATGCGCGACTTGGTTAACGTCGCGGGCTATCTCGAAACCATCAAAGCCGAGGCCGAGGAAATGCCGCAGGTGGGCGGCAACGAGGCCACGATTATCGAGATGTCCGACGCGGCTCTTGAGATTCTTCACCGAGAACTGGAACGCTCACCCGACCCGACGGCGTGTCTTCGCGAGCATCAGGAGGGCGCGTCGTCATGGTTTATCGAACGCGGGCAGGCCGAGAACCACTCACCGACGATCTGGTGGCGTGGAGGCAACGAACGCGCGGGCGTCGGCGACGACGAGATGGCGAACTGGACAACCGACGCCGCCGAGGCGCGCCGATTCGCAACGCGCGACGAAGCCGACTCACTTGCGGGGAAATTGTTCGGATGCCCGCACGATGGCGTGACAATGTACTCGATCACGGAGCATGTGTTTCTGCCCGCCGCTACCGGCGTGGTCAACGACGCGGGCAATGCGATCAGCGCGACAAACGCGAAGCATAGATTCGCGATGGCGTTGCGTGACGTGCTGGTTCATGCGGGTGTGTTGCGCAGGGATGCCGATGTAAGCGGAAGTGCGTTGCTTCTGGCGGCACAGGATTACGTCTCCTCTCCCCTCGAAGGCAAAACCAAACCCTGGACACCTCCTGGTGATAACACAATCGGCTGGTCGGTCATTAAGCATGGTGACGACAAGCCCGCGGTACTCCACGCCTACGGCTACGAGTGGTCAAACCCCATCTTGCCTCAGGATATGTTCGAGATCGAAGCAAGGAGACTAGGTCAGAAGTACCCAGAGTCCTATAAAGGTCCTCCACTCGAAAACAAAGCAGAACCCTGTCGTCACGAGAAGACGCACTACGTCGCGAACATCCACGAACCACACCTTGGGAAAAACATTGAGGTCTGCGACGCCTGCAAGTTCAGTCGCTCGCACTGGGAACAAGGCGAGAGTGAGTGGGTGTACGTCCAGGAGTATGCTGAACTCAAGAAAGAAGCTGAGAACTTCTTCTTACCACATCCTGAAGGCAAGGCAGAGTATCCAATAGCTGGCTGTGGTTGTAGTAAGTGTGTTGCCGCACGCTGGGAACTTGAACATCGCAAACCATCATGAAGTACCTAAACCAGATTGTCATCGGCTGTAAGATCTGGCGTCTCTTTTTCATCAAACTGTGGCGCTTGTTCAAACTCGCGCCTATGCGTCCCTGCATGCTCAGACGTCCAACCAAGTCGTTCCGCCTCGCCATGCGGTTCGCTGTTGAAGGTGTAGACCCAATGCGTCCTTGGATCAGGAAGGCCTACGACAAATAATGAGACGCACTCCTTACACTGAGATCGGCATCCGCCGCAAGAAATGCTACCGCTGCGGCAAACGTTCGACCACTCAGTGGCAGATCTGCTCACTCAAACGCGAGTTCCTACCTCTTTGTCCTGACTGCGACATTGCACTCAACGAACTCGTGCTTAGGTTCATGCGCCTGCCCAAGAATCTAAGGCAGTTACTTCAACGCATTTACCGCAAGCACAGGCGCGACACGGACGCGAGGATTGACGCGACGATTGCTCAGTTTTATCGTCTGAGAAACAAAGCGAGGAGGCGTCGTGGACGCAAGTGAGATCCTAAAGCTGTTTCCTACCATTGCCGGCGTAGCCGCTTTACTCTTCTACTTCTACAGCCACAAGGTAGCTGTCAGCAAGCTAGAAGAAGCACAGAGACAGATCATTACCTCAAAAAAGGTAGCGAGCATCTTTCAGAACAGGTACTACAGGCGAGGTCCGCAGTGCCTCGAGTGCGCCGACCACAACCCGCCAGAAGCACGCTTTTGCCGTCGATGCGGAACTAAGATATAGTTCACGCATGAGCAAACACGCCATCCTCCTCAAAGACGATGAAGCCGAGTACCTAGACGACATGGCAAAAGAAGCCATGCAGGCCCTGGTCGTCAACTCGGGCAAAGCAATCCTCGAGTCAACCTTAGCAGAAGACATCGCAGAGTCTGCTTACCGTGTCGCGCGAGGCATGCTCAAGGCGCGACGGTCGATGGCTCTTCCGCCTGTTGTGTACGATAATGAGGCGATGAAGATGGTCGATCCTGTTGGCGAGGAAGAGCGTCGACTCATTCTCGGGGATACGTCACCGACCGATCTTCAAGTAAAAGAGTATGTCGATGGTCTCGCCAATGAGGCAGAAGTCACCCGCGCGAAGCTGAACAATCCTTAGGAGGAAGTCGAAGATGAATGGAATGCTAATTGGTGGGCCCAAAGACGGCATGGTTGTTTCACTCGATCGAGATCCTCACACCAAGAACGTAACAGTTCCCCTCCTTGATAAAGTTCATCCGGGCGACAAGAACTACCCGTCTGCGCACTACTCGAGAGGTCCTGATAGCAAGGCAGGCGAGAAGCGATTCTTTTCTGACCAGATTCAAGAGCAAGCCCGCCCCCTCTGGAAATGATTTACTATCCCAACGGCAAAGGACGCCAGAAGCATTTCCACTCTGGGAAGCCTCTAAAACAACGTCCTACCGTTGCTGAGTTTCAGCGCTTCTTTTCCAACATTGACGACAAGTCATGTCCTGGCTGCTGGCTTTGGACGGGACTCAAAGACAAGAAGGGCTACGGGGTCTTCTGCTTTCGTCGTCGCAACATGGGTGCGCATCGCTTCTCTAAGCAGGCCTTTGACGGACCTTTCAAGCTAGGACATCAAGCCAACCACGTCGCAAAAAGCAAAGGCGGGTGTGAGAATCGTGCCTGTGTTCATCCTGACCACCTCGAACCTCTGACGTTTAAGAAGCACCTCAAGGAGACGGCCAAGCAGACAAAAGCAAAAAAGAAAAAGATTATGGATGACATTCCTTTCTGAAGATGATATATATAATACATGCGACGAAAGCACCTCGCCCCCATCGTCAGAAAGTATCTGCAGAAGCCCATCGAGCGAAAAGAACTGCTCGACACACCAAGAGCTAAGCTCCCGCCCACGCCAATCATCCTTGCCCGAGAGATCAACAACGCCAACCCAAGTCAATGGGAAGGCCGCACCGTGCGCATGAAGAAGGTCTTCGCAGAATTCAGAGGCGGGGTTCTGAAAGTGTGGGTTGAAGGTGACCTTGTCGTGTCGAAAGTCCTGAGCACGCCTGACGATGGGTACCTGAGCTTCACTGAACTCGAGTGGGCGACTGAGAACTACTTCGAGTGGCCGTATGAGTGCGGGCGGTAAAGTTTTCGTGCTCGTTGTGTCGATACAACGTGCATGATGAACAACAACCACCTCATTGACGTGATTACGACCCAAGTCCTTGCAAACGCATCGGACAAGGTCATGGACAAAATCTTAGACGATATGGGTATCTCGCGTGACGAAGAGCTCGGTGCTCTTATGGACGTCACGGAACGGCCTGACCGATTTGAACAGCAATGAGAACCTTGACCATCTACGACAGTCGAACAGGCGAAGCAGTCATCTCGTTTGAGTGCGCCGACTCGGCTGTAGACCTTTGGTTTAGGTCTGTGCAGTTACCCTTTTACCTGAGCGGGTGGTAGCATGGCGAAGTGGAGACCAAAACAAGCTCCTAGCAGGTCGGGTAAGCGTTGGCGTCAAGCCGAGGTCGCTCAGCTAAAGGTATTAGTTGAGGTAGAAGAAGATTGGGACGTAATCGCTTCAAAACTCAACAGGACCGAGAACGCGGTCAAGTTGAAGTGGCACCTGTACTGCGAGGAGAAGCGTCGGGAGCGGAACAGAAGGTCGGCTGATTCGATTGATGTGCCAGTAACTCCTGCAGTTTTTGGAGAGAGGATGATGGCTTTGCGTGAGAACGCCATCATGAGCAACCTCAAGCAGACGTTCTCGTTGCCTACCCAAGACCTCATGCGTCAGATAGAGTCTTATCTGGTGCACCTCATTGATTCTCGCTGCCACGCCATGCTTATCGAGCACCTGAAGAAGAAAAAGAGGCGAACATGAGTGAAGTACGAGAAGACGCAGTCGAGAAAGCAAAACGTTTGGGCCTGCGCCTGGTCGAGCCTAACCCAGACGAGCTGCTCATTGACATTGACTCTTTTGAGCAGCGCGCCGACTTCGATAAGAGGTTCAGGCAGTTCCTAAAGCTTTGGCCTGACGCAGAATTTGTGGTAGTGCCTTCAGTGAGCGGAAAAGTAGATCACTGCCACATCTACGTCAATAGCCCTGCCTTAGAGCCCCTCGATCCTCTCGAGCGCGTGGCGTTGCAGGCCGCACTTGGCTCTGATCCGTTCCGCGAGATGCTCGCAGTGATTCACAAGCGAGCTGGGTACAAGTACACCTCTGTCTTTTTCGAGAAGCCATGAAAGACATTGACTGGACTAAGCCCGTTGCCACAGAAGTCGGGAGCAAAGACGCTAAGGTAGGCGTTCCCGTGGTCGCTGTGATAATCGGAGACGTCTATGTCCTGTGCGACCCAAAGACAGGTGAGTTCATCAACCCCAGCGGAACCAAACCCACCTACTCGACGTACGGGACGCGCGTGGTGAACAAATGAGAGAATACGAAAAGCACATAAGAAGGACAGATGACGCAAACCAAGGTCCTAGCTGGTGCGGCGCACCCCTAGGACCAATTGATTGGACCTTCACAGGTCTTGATCATGCGGCGAACTCACTCGAGAAAGGCACGAAAATGCTTCCTTGCCGTCGCTGCATCAACGCGGCGGTTGAGGCAATGGCAAAGGGCTACGGATTTGAGAACTGGAAGCAGATCGAAGCAACCAAACTTGAAGTTGCAGCACTACGCATGGTCGAAGTCAATGCTCAGATCTGCTCAACGAGCAAGTCTGCTAGATTCCCTCAATCACCTTCGGGTCAGGTCGACTATCAGTGGATAGCGTCCAAAACCTACTTCGACTTCGTTGACGCAGCGTCTGCGCTGCGCATTGCTTTGGGTCTCACATGAAAGAGAGAAAGAAGCACTGGTACCACTGCTGCCAGCACGATCATGGACGTGAGTGGGTCGCAGAAAAGATGGTGTCGCAAACCGCTGTCACTGTCGGCGAGCCTAAAGTTCCTCGCCTGTGTGTTTGCCCGAGCATCGCTTTGTGCTTCATGGCGAGGTACTACTTTCCTAACCAACTGATCTACATCTATCGAACAGCAAAAGAACGCTCATCTGTCACTCCTTTCGGTGTGCGGGATGCTGTTATGACTCGCGAGCGTTGGCTAATCCCACCCGTCAACATGATCCTGCTCGCGACGGTGCCTCTCAGCGTCGTGTGGCGCGCGACTGCTAAGGCGCACATGAGGTCACTAGGCCTCATCCGCGAAAGAGCAAAGACAACTCCTTGGCGACACAAGATCCAAGCCTACGCTGAGGCTGTAAAAGCACTCGGGACGCACGACTCGACATGGACGACTCAGTTTGATAGAAGTTACAGTCAAATGCTGACGGAACAGAGGTTCTCGTTCGACCTCGCGACAGCATAGAAAAGAGGTGACTCAGATGGCCAAGGCACTCACTCACGGTGGGAAGCTTGGGGGCAAATCCAAGCCCTACACCGGCAAGATGTCTCATGGTGGGAAGCTCGGCGGCCGCTCGACTCGGTCGACAGCATCCTTGACCCGCGCTCACGGGAGCGAGTACAAGCACTCGCACAAGGGTCAGAAGACCCGTACTCGCATTCCGCACACGCCCGGCATGCGAGGCAGCTCGGGTTAATTAACCCAGGCGATATAACTCAATAGGCACACAAAGGCACCTGGGCTCCTAGGTGCCTTGTGCTTTATAAGGAGAAGGTCATGTCATCTATTGTCCTGTACGCAGCACTTATTCTCGGTTGGGTGGCAGCTTTTTTGCTCTGGAGAAAGAAGCAGATCAAGCTGCCCAATGTCGAGGCGACTGATTCAACTCGGACAAAAGACAAACCCGTCGAGTTCAATCTCGGCAAGACAGGGTACACCCTGTACCGATTCAAAAACATAATAGGCGGTCATGTCTACTACAGTGACGAGGTAGGAGGAGGTGTCTTTGTCTGGGACACTTGTCTGGTCGACAGAAATACTTTGTTTGAGGCCCTGCGACTTGAACGCATGAGGTACAATAACGAGAAGTATGGAAGAGAGACTGGGACAAAAGATGATTCAGATCTTTTGCAAGAGATGGGCTCTGATCCAGTGAAGTGGGCAGAAGAATTTGGTAAGAGAGCCATTCACTTAGGCTACGCTCCAATGGATGAGGGCTGGCTAATTTCTTGGTTCGCAAACGCGATGGCAGTGGCTTCTGATCGAGCAAAGAAAGATTTTCTCTGATGCCTCTAATACCTGACGCCAACTTCGAGTATCCTCGTAGGTTTGTAAGGAAGGACGGCACTAGCCATTGGCACTACTGGTCTTTTGATCGTGTCTACGAGGTCAATCGCGCTCTCATTTGGCCGATCAAGCAAGGTAAGGACCTGAACAAGTATTGCCTCTCTCAGGTCGGCTGTACCTCAAAGATGGAAGATGAGGACTATGTAGAAGGAGTAACTGCCAATTTCCTTGCCCGGATAAAGAAGGGCTGCCCAATGAGCTTTCATCCTACTGTGATAATTGCTCTGAGGGACTGGAAGAATAAGCCGGAGTCAGCAGGTTTGCTCGCCCACGAGATTTACCATTTGACTAGTCAGGTCTATTCCTACGCAGGTGTGGGTGCTGATCCATCTCTCCACTCAGCAAATGAGCACTGGGCCTGGTACATTGATTCTGTGGTTCGGGAGTTCACAGCAGCCCTCGAGTGGGCACGTCGATATGATTTGAAGCATGGAACAACCAACCACAAACAACGGCGGAAGTGAGCTCTTAAATATCACCCTCGGTGAGGTCAAGCGGCAGTTCAGCGCAACGCTTCAGAGTTGCTGGCAGAACTACTACTCACTCCTCCTCGTCTCTACCGAGGACACGCCCACACTCAATGAGTCAAGAAAAGCTCTGGTGGCCGCGACAAAGAACCTCATTGAGCTAAACATGATCATCAACCTGACAAAGATTCCCAAGGTCACTCCCGAAGAGCTGCCTCCCGGCATCGGCGAGCCCGTGGGCGCCGGCCAGCAGCCAGGCACAAACGTTATCTAAGGAGTGAGCAAGTGGATCCTTGGCTCCTTCAAACGATCTACCTTCTACTCCTCATCTTGCTCGCATTCTTTGTCACCGTCGCAGCGTGCCTCCTGCTGTTTGCCTACTACATCAACAAACCTGCCTCTGACTTGAAGGAGCAAAAAGATGCGAACCATCATAGCAGGATCAAGGATGATCAAGGATTACCTCGTCGTTGAAAAAGCAATGGCGTCGTGTCCCTGGACGATCACTCAAGTTGTGTCGGGCAACGCGCGAGGCGTAGATCGTCTAGGTGAGATGTGGGCGCACAACTGCCGCATTCCGGTCAAGAAGATGCCTGCAAACTGGGACCTTCATGGGAAGGCTGCTGGCCCTATCAGAAACTCTGAGATGGCTGACTACGCATCAGAAGAACAAGAAAAAGGTCCTGGAGGTCTTGTCCTCATCTGGGATGGATCTTCGTCTGGGGGCAAGGACATACTCACTCGTGCAAAGCAACGCGGGTTGAGCGTCCATGAGGTTATCGTCAAACCCGAACTAAAGCGTCTGTCATGAGCGATCAACCTGACTCAGAGATGATGTTTAGGACCTGGTGTCCCGTACCTAAAAAGCTTATCTACGTTAAGGAGACAACGCTTAGGTATGAGATTCCGGTCGTTGAAGGCTCATTGTCATTTGAGCAGGATTACCAAAGCTTTGCTATCGCTGCTCAGAAAACTAGAGTCCACAGTAATTGGGTTGAGCTGCAAACCTTATGCAGGTCTTTAGGCACTACACGCTTCGAGTATCAAAGAATTGGGTGGGACGAAGAAACCAAGACAATCGTCTGCACACATCCTTGGGAAGTGCCTAACTATGCTTACCTCAACTCCCAAGCAAGTATGTAATCAGCTCTACCTCTTTCCTCACGACCGAGAAATAACCAAGGCGCGTGCTGCAACGGTTCACGTCGGTGATTTCTTTGAAGAGCTCACCGCAAAGCTAGTCAACGGTGTTCGGTATCGTACCGATGGCAATGCCGATATCTGTCCTGACGTTCGCGGGCATGATAGATGGTATGAGTCAAAGGGGATAGGCAACACCGGAAGTACGATCATCTACAAGTGTAGGCTCCTGAAAGATCTACAATTTGTCGAACAACATCGTACTCCTCTGTCGTATGTGTTTTGGCGACATAGTTGCCATGCCTGCTCGCACGTTTCACTCAACGCGATGCGGGCCGACTTAGCCTCTACGATCAAGCACGTTGTCTTCATAGACGTCTTCGACCTAGAGCAACTTGTCGCGGGCAAACCCACAAAGCTCTTAAACAACTGCAAGAAGACGAAGACCGGACACAAAATAGGTTGGGCCCAGTACGGCGTCGGCTGGTCCTTTTCATATAGTGAATTGATAGAAGCAACAGATCATATGGAGTCTATCATGTTGATAGATGCCTATGGTCATGAAGTATCAAACGTGCCGGTATATAGAAGGTGCTAGTTGCTCCATTCATTTGTTTTTGTTGTGGTCGAGTAGGAAATGTTGAGCTGACCGCACCTTCGGGCGACTACTCGTTTTGTAGAGAGTGCGGGCACGCTCAGGTCTTTGACGGAGCAAGGTTTAGGGATTTCCGTCCTGACGAACTCGAAGAGCCTTGGTTCGTCAACATTAGGAAGCAGCAAGAAGAATTCTGCCTCGCCCAAGGATGGTGGGGCTAGCCAAGAAAGGATGGCAGTAGTTATGGGACTTAAAGGTGACTCACGCTCAAATGTTGGAACAAAGATCTCAAAGATCACTCGAACGGGAACCCAGGTCATCTCGCAGGCGATTGGTACGGTAATCAACTTCGAGGTTGGTCCTGCCAAAAAGATCTCGGGAAACGTGTTCAAGGGAGACTCAGTGCCTCCTGGCCTCTCCCTGATCCCGCACGCCGTCCTTGAGAAGCGACGCAAGCAGCAGGAAGTGCCTCGAAAGAAACTCGATGCTGACTTCATCTTCATTGATGAAGTCGGAGAAGATACTCCAGAGGGTGTAGTTGAGACGCTTCGCAAGCGTCTTCTGGTCGTCTCTGATCCTGGGTATGACAGTTCTGCTCAGGTAGTCATCGAAGCACAAACCCCCACGCGCAAGCGCCTCATTGACTGATACAACCTCATGGCTCGCGCCAGGCTCAAGGATGATACCGAAGCAGAGCTTTTCTACGAGGATATGACACTCGCAGAAGCCCTGGGAATACAGGTTGACGCAGGAGCCCACAAAGATATCACACTGAAAGACTACGTCGAGAAGTATCCCAAACGATTCGAGATTGAGTTTGGGAAGATGAACCCGGGTGGGCGGGTTTATGCAGGATGGGTCTTAGTCTACGAGCACTACGAGAACTACATCCGCGGTCACACCGGTGTCCCCAAAACCATTGCCGCGACAGAAGAAGCAGCTCAGACTAGGAACGTGCTCGCAGTGAAACCCATCATCAGAAAAGAGCTCAAGAAAGAGCCTCCTACCTTACCTCGCAAACGTTTACTGTGAAATTCTTCGCTTGACGTTTGCCTAAGTAGACATTCAAATCACCTACTCAATTCAAACGTGAGATAGGTCAGCGATCTGTCTCCCGCGTCTGGACCTAGCTCAGCGAGCTACCCTGTCCACACGTCGCGCCCGGTGGGCGATACTTTGTTCCGTCACAACTCAGGTACGAACGAACAAGGAACCCTTACGGGAAGACTTTCTCATGGCCAATACACTTACCGCTGTTACTCCTCGCCTTCTCGCCCAGGGCTTGCTCGCTCTGCGTGAGAACGCAATCATGCCGCAACTCGTCAACCGCGCCTACGAAGAGGAGGCCGGTGAGCGAGGTTCGAGCATCGACGTGCCCGTCTCGTCCGCACTCGCAGCGAACGACGTGGCGCCCGGCCCGGTCCCGCCCAACACGCAGGACATTGGGCCGACGAGCATTCCGCTCGTCATGGACAAGTGGAAGGAAGCTCCCTTCTACCTGACGGACAAAGATCAGCTCGAGATCATGGCCGGTGTCCTTCCGATGCAGGCAAGCGAAGCCATCAAGGCGCTCGCGAACGCCGTCACCTTGGACATCATGACCTGCTACAAGGACTTCTACGGCTTCTCGGGCACGCCCGGCACGACTCCTCTCGCGTCTGACACGTCGGCGGCGACTGACGTGCGCAAGATCCTCAACAAGCAGCTCGCTCCGAACTCGGATCGCCGAATCGTCATGGACCCTGACATGGAAGCCAACGCGCTGAACCTTCGCGCGTTCCAGGACGCCTCCTGGTCGGGTTCGCCTCAGGCGATCATGGAAGGCCAGCTCAACCGGAAGCTCGGTTTCGACTGGTGGATGCTCCAACAGGTCCCGACGCATACGGCGGG
>JADMIO010839029.1_pt1 | contig 11382 bp, 10 predicted proteins | sample 8958161 | NCBI WGS metagenome assembly JADMIO01 (sample SAMN16585339, study PRJNA669376) | soil metagenome | isolation source: Crop rotation soil | place: USA: Cullars Rotation, Alabama | collected 2011
CTTTCCCGTCGCCCAACAGCGTTGCGGCATACGGCCCCGCCACGCCTTCGGTCATGTCGACGACACGCACGTTCGCCAGAATCTTTTTGTTCACGACGATCGCTATTCGCTCTTGAGGCCCGCCGCCTTCACGACCGCACCCCAGCGTCTGATCTCGGTCTCGAGAAAGCGTTTCGCTTCCTCCGGCTTGTTCGCGACAACTTCGGCGCCATCGCCCGTCAACCGTTCGCGCACAGACGGCTGATTCAGCGCTTCGGCGACCGCGGCCTGCATGCGCGCCATGATGGGCGCGGGGGTGTGGGAAGGTACGAGCACCATGTACCAGCCGACCGCTTCGAAATTCGGTACACCCAACTCGATCATCGTCGGCACGCTGGGAACGTGTTCCGCGCGCTTCGCAGACGTCACGGCGATGGCGCGCAGCCGACCTGCCTGCACGTGCGGAAGCGCGGAGACGAGCGTTGCGAACATGATCTGCGCGTGACCGCCGACGACGTCGGTCAGCGCCGGATTCGCGCCTTTGTAAGGAATATGATTCATGCGCACGCCCACCGCATGCGAGAACATCTCCGCGACGAGCTGCGGGCCGGTGCCGCTGCCGGCCGAGGCGTACGTCACTTCGCCGGGCTTCGACTTGGCGAGCGCGATCAGATCGCGAACGCTCTTTATAGGGACTGCGGGATTCACGACGAGGATGTGCGGCTGCGTCGCGACTACGGTTACAGGCGCCAGATCGCGCAGCGGGTCGTACGGCAGCTTGCTCATCATCGCCGCATTGATCGCGTACGCGAGATTCACGAACAGCAACGTGTTGCCATCGGGCGGCGATTTGGCAGCGAGATCGACGCCGATCACCGAGCCGGCTCCGGGTCGATTGTCGACGACGATCTGCCGGCGCATCGTTTGCGTGAGTTGCGTCGAGACCGTTCGCGCAATCAAGTCGACACCCGGTCCGGGCGGATACGGAACGATGAGACGCAACGGCCTGTCCTGCGCCAGAGCCTGCCCGATGGCAAGCGCCGCCGCGGCTGCCAACAAAACTGATCGCGCCGCGGCGCACTTCCGAGTTGTGCTCATCAGGCAATCTTAGTTGATAATTGCGTGCCCGATTTCCGCACTCACATTCGTAAAGGAGCTCGTGAATGAAGAAGAGTTTGTCGTTGCTGGCCGCGACGGCCTCCATGTTCGCCAGTCTTTCCGTGTCCGCGCAGGACATGTCGCTCACGCGTCTCGATTGCGGAACGCCGCAAGCGCCGACAGCGGTCAACCAGCGCTTCTCGGACACGTTTGCCTATGGCGATCTGAAGGTGCAGTTCGTGTATAGCTGCTATCTCATCAAGCACGGTGACGAATATCTGCTGTGGGACACCGGCCATTCGATGAGCGCGCCGAATGTGGCGCCGAAAGTCAGCGTCGTCGACCAACTGGCGAAACTCAATGTGAAGCCCGATCAGATCAAGTATGTCGGCATCAGCCACTATCACGCTGATCACACCGGGCAGATCGCGTCGTTCCCGAAGGCGCTATTGTTGATCGGCAAGTACGAATGGGATGCGATCTCTGCGCCCATCCCAGCCCAGGGTGTCAATCATGCGCCGTTCGAGAGCTGGAAAAAGGGCGAGAGCAAGGTTGAGCCGCTTGCCAACGACAAGGACGTGTTTGGTGACGGCACGGTCGTCGTGCTGACAACTCCCGGACACACGCCGGGTCACCGCAGTCTGATGGTCAAGTTACCTCAGAGCGGGACGTACATCCTCAGCGGCGATGCGGTGCACTTTCGCGAAAATTACGAAACCTACGGCGTGCCCTGGTTCAACTATGACCGCGCGCAGAGTCTCGCTTCGATCGATCGCATCAAGAGAATCCTCGCCAACACGAAAGGCACGCTCGTCATTCAACACGATGCGCGCGACATTCAGAGGCTGCCCGCGTTTCCGGCGTCAGCGAAATAAAGGCGGTATCGCCAACGCTGCGCGTCAGCCTCTCTCGGGTTTTCGTCTTTCCGGAGAGGTTGTTTCGAGCGTAGCGGGCATCGTCGCGAGCCATTCGCGCACGAGTGCGATAAAGCGCCGCTGCGCGAAGAGCGGCGTCACGAGGTGGTTGAGGTCAGGTGCGTAATAACATGCGATCCGCCGAACGAACGGCTCGCGCCGGAAACAGTCCTCCATCTGACCCGCGTACCAGCATCCGCCACTTGCAGAATAGCAGAGCGCAACATGCACATCGCGATCGACGAGTGCCTGCATGTGAGCCGCAAATTCGTTTCGCGTCGGCTGCGGCAGCACTGGACCGTCTCCGGCTTCGCGGTCGCTGTTTTCGCCGGATGCGGGTGTCGAAAGCGCCCTTAACCGTCGCATCAGTTTGTTCGGTGTGATTGCCCGCATGCGGGAGATTTGGCGCGCGATGCGACTCTGGAGCGTCGAATAGGCGTAGCCGTCAAACAGGAAGAGGGCGCTTACGCGCGAGTCCACCAGCGCGGTCGCAAAAGCATTTTCGGCTCCTGAGCAGATCCCGCACAGGCCGACTCGAGCGACGCCGTGCTCGCGCGCGAGATAGTCGATCGCTTCGCGTATGTCGCGAACGGCCTGCTCTGCAAAAGGGGCGGCATTGGGTGGCACACCGCTGTCGCCTCGTCCGGAGAGATCCAGGCGCAGCGTCGCATAGCCTTGCGCGGCAAGCGCGCGGGCGAGCTTCACGTTTATTCGGGCGGGGCCGACGCGGGAGATGAGGCCCGCGTTGAAGAGCAGCACGGCGAGCGCCTCACGCGGCTCTTTCGGCTGCGTCAATACGCCGATGAGATGGCGGTCGGAGCCCAGCGCGATCGTGAGCTCGTTCACTGTTCGACGATCAGGCGTGTGAATTGCCGTATCGCCTCGCGAGGGACGACCGCGCTGTTTAGCGCCGTCGGGCGTAGCCAGTCGACCCCGTGTTCGACGAACAGTTGGTCCACGATGAGGCCTTCGCGCCGCCACTTTGATGCAAGTGACGTCGTACTTGCGGCGCCCGGCTGCACGACCGTTACGCAACGCAGCGCCCGCGGTGACCTCAACGACTCGCGCGACAGCTCCTCAAGCTGTGCCCGCAGACGCGCGCTCATCTCGAAACCCACGGCTTCACGGTCCAGCGCCATGGACCCGTCGTCGAGCATCGTTTGCCACACGAAGTCCTGCGGGTCGTAGCTCTCCTCGAGGTCTCGTATGTGACCTTGCCGTATGTCGAGCAAATACGTCTTGCCGTCGACCAGAGCATCCCAGAGCAGGAGTAGATTGGGGGCGCGCTCGACGTGACGCGTGGCCATCACGGCGATGGCCGCACCGAGACGAGTGCCGAACCATGCGACGCGTTGCGCGCCAGTGCGCTCGACGAGCGTCTGGTGAGCGCAAGCGATATCACGCGACCACCCGCTCAGGTCGCCGGCGTCGTCTTCGCCAGCGGAATCGCCCGTCGCGAAATAGTCGAAGCGCAGCACATCGACGCCGTTACTCGCGAGCTCATCGGCGAGGACGCGGTAAATGCGATGAGAGCGGGTCGCTTCCGGCCCGTAAGGATTGCACAAGAGCGCGGCTGTCGTGCCGCGACTGGATGCCCGCCGAAAGATTCCGAACAGCCTCCGGTCCTCGGGACCGAAAAAGAACGGTGTCATGTTTGCCGAACGCGCTCGACACAACGTGCGATCATTCGGAAACCGCGCGCGCGGACCACATCGCGCGCAGCGCCTGTTTCGAGACCTTGCTCGTCGTGCCTCGCGGCAGGTTCTCGACGAAGATGACGTAGCGCGGTTTCTTGTAACTCGCGAGCCTTTCGCGGCAGTGCGCGATCACGCGCGCCGCATCGATGTCCGCAGCGGGGCGCTTCACCACGAACGCGACAACGCTCTCGCCCCATTCGTCGTCCGGCACGCCGATGACGCTCACTTCTTCGACCGCGTCGAGCTCTGCGATCGCCTGCTCCACTTCGATCGGATAGATCGCTTCGGCGCCGCTCTTGATGAGATCTTTCGCGCGTCCCTCGATCCAGATGAAGCCTTCCTCGTCGCGGCGCGCGAGATCGCCCGTGCGCCACCAGCCGTCGCCAACTTTCGTCTGCGGCTGATTCCAGTAGCCGCGGCATACGAACGGGCTGCGCACGAGAATCTCGCCGACTTCGTTCGCGCCGAGCGCGCGCCCGCGCTCGTCGGCAATGCGCACTTCGACGCTCGACGCCTCTTTCCCGACCGAGCCGATCTTGCGCAGGCTCTCGCGCGGCGCGAGGAAGGTCGTGATCGGCCCGCCTTCGGTGCTGCCGTAGTTATTCACGAAAGCGACGTGCGGGAACCGCTCGTGTATCCCGCGTATGACGGGAAGCGGCGCCGCTTCGCCGCCGGTCACGATCAGCCGAAGGCTCGACAGATCCACATCGAAGAGGGCCTCGCGGAGCAGGCGCCGCAGCATCGTCGGATAGATGGGCACGACCGTACCGCGCTCGCAGGCGATCGTGCGCAGAAGCTGCGCAGGATCGAAATGGCGCGAGTGTCCGACGACGACTCTGCCGCCGCGCACGAGCAACGGCAGCGCGAGATCCATAAGAGGACCGGCGTGAAATAACGGGCCGAACACCACCGTCACATCGCACTCGGTCAACGCGAAATCGGCGATCTTTGCCGCGCACGAGGCCTGCACCGTCGAGTGCGTGAACACAATGCCTTTGGGACGCCCTGTCGTACCCGATGAGTGCATCAGCATCGCGACGTCTTCGGGCGTGACCTGAGTGTCGGGCTCGCCTGACGGCTGGCTCGCGAGCCACGTCTCGTACGCTTCGTCCGTGGGAGCGTCCGCTGTGGCATCAACAAGAATTCTGTGCCGCGGAAGCTGGGGATGATCTTCAAGTGCGCCGATGATGGCTGCGAATTCGGTGCCTACCAGCAGCGCTTTGGGCGTGCACGCTTCGAGCTGAGCCGCGATCTCGCGCGCGACCAGCCGGAAATTGAGCGGAACGAAAATCGCGCCGAGCTTGGCGGCGGCGAACATCGCCTCCACGAACTGGTTGCAGTTGTGGAGCAGCACCGCGAAACGGTCGCCGTGGCCGATGCCGAGCGCGCCGAGCCCGTTTGCCAGACGGCACGCGCGATCGTTCAGCTCGGCGTACGTGTAGCGGCGCGCGCCGTAAACGACGGCGGGCGCGCTCGGGCTTTGCGCGGCCCGCGTCAAAAGGTGATGACCGATCATCGGTTGCGCAGCGCTTCGCGGAGACCCCGCGGAAAGAGCAGGATCACCAGCATGATGATCGCGCCCATCGCGCCGAGATGCCAGTTAAGCAGCTTGCTCCACGTGAATGTTGCCAGCAGCTCGATGAGTAACGCAGCCACGACGGGCCCGAGCACGGTTGCGGCGCCTCCCAGAAGGAAAATCACGAATGCTTTCACGGCAATCGCCATGTCGAACACCGACGGCGCGCTGATGTACGTAAGCCAGTATGCGTTGATCGCTCCGGTCGCCCCGGTCATCGCGGCGCTGATCATCCATGCCGCGATTTTGTAACGCGTCGTGTGCAGCCCCGAGGCTTCGGCTTTGATCTCGTTATCGCGGATCGCGCGGCACGCAAGCCCGATGCGGCGCCTCGAGAATTCCCACGTCACCCACGTGCTCGCGATGAGCACGCCGAGCAGCGCGTAATAGAAACGCGCGGCGTTCGCCGCCGGCGTGCCGGGCGGAATCGGCAGCGAGAGGCCGCTGCCGCCGCCGGTGAGATCGGGCAGGTTCAGCACGATCTCCTTCACCGCTTCGTTCAGTCCCAGCGTCGCGATCGCGAAATAGTGGCCTTTGAGCCGCAGCAGCGGTGGTCCTACGAGGAGCGCGAGCACGGCGCACGCGAGCGTCGAGCCGAGCGTCGCGAGCGGGAACGATATGCCTAACCGCAGCATCAGAATCGCCGTCGTATATCCGCCCAGTCCGAAGAAGACCACGTTGCCGAACGCCGGATACCCGGTATAGCCGGCCATGATGTTGATGCCCTGCGCGATCACCGCATACATGAACGCGGTCGAGAGAACGCGGATCCAGTAAGCGCTCGCGATCGCCGGTGCGGCGACGAGAGCGAGCATCGCCACTGCGAGCAGTGCCGCGACCGCGAAGCGGCTAGCGGACCTTTGCATCGGCGAGATAGCGGTGTCCGAACAGTCCGCGCGGACGCACGAGCAGGATGGCGAGCAGCAGAAGAAAGCTCACGCCGTCGCGCAGGCCCGGCGCGATCAGGCCGGAGACGAGATTCTCGGCCACCGCCAGCACGATCGCGGCGACGATCGCGCCGGGTATGCTGCCGAGACCGCCGAGGAGCACGATCACGAACGATTTCATCGTGAAGCCGTCGCCCGCCACTGGCGAGAACGCGTAGAGCACCGCCATCAACGTGCCTGCCGCGCCCGCGAGCGCCGCGCCGAGGCCGAACGTCAGTGCATAGATGTGCTCGCGATCGATGCCGAGAACAGTCGCCGCGCGCTCGTTCTGCGCCACCGCGCGGATGGCGTGGCCGGTGCGCGTGCGCGTCATGAAGACGTGCAGCAATCCCGTCAGCACGAAAGCGAGCGCGAAAACCGCGAGCCGCGTATAGGGCAGCCGGATAGCGCCGATCTGCAAGGCGAGGTCCGCATAGCTTGTGGTTATCGAGCGCACGTCCGCGCTGAAAAGCTCGAGCATCACGTTCACGAGCAGCATGTTGAGCCCGAACGTGAAAACGAGCGTCATGAAAAGAGACACGTGAATGACGCGGTTCAGCAGCAGCCGCTGAAGGAAGTACCCGAACACGAACAGGGCACCCGCCGAGACTGGCAGCGCCAGGAACGGATCGATACCCGCGGTGTTTACCAGCGCCCAAGTGATGTAGGCGCCGATGATGATGAGCGAGCCGTGGGCCAGATTGATCAGATTCGTGACACCCCAGATGAGCGAGAACGCGATCGCCATGCACGCGTACAGGCCTCCGAGCAGAATGCCGGAGGCGATGACCTCGAAGATCAGCACGGCAGAGAGGCTCCGGTCACGCGCAGCGCGTGCCGCAGTCTACCGTGCTGGCATCGGATAGATGAACTTGGCCTGCGCCGAACTGGCCGGATACACGACGAGCGGCTTGCCGCTCTGTATCTGCACCACCGTCATCGATTTCGCGACGTTCTGGCCCTTGTCGTTGAACTTGATGGGCCCGTATGCCGTCATGACGTTGGTCTGCGCGAGCGCATCGCGCACTTTCTGCGGGTCGAGCGAGCCGGCTTTCTCGATCGCACGCTGATAAACCTCGAGCGCGGCGGTGGACTGCGGCGGATGGTAGTCGCAGACGTGGCCGTACTCTTTCTGGCAGAGCTCGGCGTATTGCGCCGCCGTCCAGCCGAAGATCTCGTCTTTCCACGGCATATTGGAAGACCACTGCACGGGCTCGAGCAGGTTCTCGGCTTTGGGACCAAGCGCTTCGACGAAGCCGCGCAGCGTGGGCCCGAGCAGGAAGCCGAACATCTTGAGGCTCACCTGCTGCTCGCTCGTCTGGCGCGCGAGGACAATCATGTCGCCCGTATAGCCGGCAACAATCAGTGCGTCCGGGTTCCGCGCCTTGAGAGCCGAGAGCATGGCCGAGAAATCCTTCGTTCCGGTTGGATAGGCTTCCTTGTAGACCACTTCGAGACCGGCGGCTTTCGCCTGACGCTCGGCGGCCTCGATGCCGACCTTCGGGAACAGCGCGTTCTCGTGTATGAGCGCGACGCGCTGGGCGCGGGGCGACGATTCCGAGGCCATCTTGATAATGTTGCTCGTGTATTGATCCACCGGCGTCAGCGTCGCGAAGAGATACTTGAAGCCGCGGTCGAAGACGGTGGTCGCTGCCGCGTGTGCTGCCACCATCGGCACCTGATAGCGTTCGCTCACCGCGCTCGCGGCGAGCGTGATGCCGCTCGAGTACGGTCCGAGCAGCAGCTTGATGTTGTCCTCCGTGATGAGCTTCTCGTAGAGCTTCGCGGACGTCGCCGCGTCGCTCTGGTCATCGTAGTACTTGATCTCGACCTTATAGGTTTTATCCCCGACCTTGATGCCCCCTCGCTGATTGATGTACTTGACGTACAGGTCGTAGCCCTCTCTCACGAGACGACCTTCGGTGGACACTGCGCCCGTCAATGACAACGCCGCGCCGAAGGTGATCACGTCGTCCGCGGCGCGGGCCGACAGCGAGCCGCCGAACAAAGCCGCCGACGCAATGCACGCCGCAATCAGAAAATGCCGCATGCGAGTTTTAGCGCCGGCCGATTCCATGATTCCTGCCCTTTGGTAGAGTTGAGCGTGTCATAATTTACTGCGCTATACGGGAGCCGCAACGGACCAAATGCCGCAAGCTCCGCTCGCCGGGACTGTGCTCGAGATTCGCGACGTCTCCAAGCGTTTTGGCGCTATCGTCGCGAACGACGCGATCACCATGGACGTCGCGCGCGGCTCGATCGTCGGCCTCATCGGGCCGAACGGCTCGGGCAAGACGACGCTGTTCAATTCAATCGTGCGCAACCATCGTATCGACGCCGGGTGCGTGCGTTTTCAGGGCCGCGACCTCGCGGGACTCACCACGTCGCAGATCGCGCGGCTCGGACTGATCCGGACGTATCAGAACGCCCACGTCTATGAGGGCCTGACCTGCACCCAGAACATGCTCATCAGCGTCTCGCACGCTCACGAAGGACATGGCGCGCTGCTGGGCAAGCCAGACGCGCGGGCGGCGGGCAGAGCCGCCGAACTGCTGGCGTTCGTCGGCCTCACGCAAAAAGCGTACGTCTCGGCCGGGAGTCTTTCGTACGGGGAGCGCAAGCTCCTCGAGCTCGCGATGGCGCTCATGAGCGAGCCGCGGATGCTGCTCCTCGACGAGCCGACTGCGGGCGTGAATCCCGGCATGATCGATCGTGTCATCGATCGCATACGGCTCGCCGTGCGCTCGTTCGGCATCACCGTGATGATCATCGAACACAACATGCGCGTCGTGATGGACCTCGCGCAGCAAATCCATTTCCTCGCTCACGGAAAGCTCCTCGCTTCCGGCACGCCCGCTGAGATCCGCGCCAACGCGAGAGTGATCGACACCTACCTGGGCGCGCGCTGACGAGGATGGCGCCGCTGCTCAGCGTCACCGATCTCGCGGCGGGTTACGGACGTAACGAGATCCTGCATGGGATCGATCTGAGCTTGAACGCCGGCCAGGCGCTGTGCCTGGTCGGGCCTAACGGCGCCGGCAAGTCCACGGTGTTGAATGCGATCTACGGTTTCGCGGATGTATATCGCGGCCGTATCGCCCTCGACGGCCGCGACGTGGCGCATCTCAGCGCGCACGCGAGGCTCGAGCAGGCGGGCATTGCCTACGTCCTCCAGGACAGCTCGATTTTTTCCGACCTCTCGGTCGAGGAGAATTTGCGCCTCGGCGCGTACGTCGCGAGCCGCAGCCATGCGCGCGTGGCGGTCGAGCGCATCTTCGAGCAGTACCCGCGGCTCGCGGAGCGGCGCGGCGCGCCCGCGCGCGTGCTTTCGGGGGGCGAGCGGCGTTTGCTCGAGATCGCACGGGCGCTCATGATGAATCCGCGGGTGCTGCTCGTCGATGAGCCGTCACTGGGCCTCGAGCCACGGCATATCGAGACGGTTTTCGAAACGCTGCGCCAGCTCAAGAGCCGTGACGGGCTCGCCATACTGCTCGTCGAACAGAATGTCGCGAAGGCGCTCGCGTTCGCAGATTGGGGCTGCGTGCTCGTTGCCGGCAAAGTGGTGCTGAGCGCGAAAGGCAGCGCGCTCGCGCACGATCCGGCCGTCGGGCGGCTTTTCGTGGGCGGAAACTGAGCCGTCACCGCTCGCGCCGGCCGAACAGGCGTTCGAGCAATCCCATGCGATCCCGCGGCGGCTGAACGGGTGCTTCAACGTCGCGGCTTGCGGCGCGCGCGACCTGCTCCAGCGATTCGTAAATCATCTGACGCGCGGATAGCCGCACCCCGAGTGCTTTCTCGATTTCGGCCACGGCGCTCATCGCGAGCAGCGAGTGGCCGCCGAGATCGAAAAAATTGTCCGTGATGCTCACGCGCTCGACGCGGAGGAGATCCTGCCATACGTGCGCTACTACGCTTTCCGCGCGCGTGCGCGGCGCGACGAAGTCGCGGCGGCCGGTGCTGGCGTCGGTGGGGGCGGGCAACCGGTTGCGGTCGATCTTCCCGTTGGGCAAGCGCGGCATCGCCTCGAGCTGCACGAAGAACTGCGGGACCATGTAATCGGGCAGCTCGCGCCGCAGATGCTCGCGCATCTCGGCCGCATTCGGCGCCGGCTCCTTCGCCACGACGTACGCGACGAGCCGCACGTCGCCCGGCTCGTGCTCGCGCGCGATGACCACGCTGGCGCCGACCCGCGGGTGCGCCGCGAGGGCCGCTTCGATCTCGCCGGGCTCGATGCGATAGCCGCGGACCTTGAGCTGAAAATCGAGCCGGCCGAGATACTCGAGCGTGCCGTCCGGGCGCCAGCGGCCGCGGTCGCCGGTGCGGTAGAGTTTCTCGCCCGGCTTGAATGGATCCGCAACGAAGCGCTCGGCGGTGAGCTCGTCGTTACGGATATAGCCGAGCGCGACGCCGCTTCCGCCGATGTATATCTCGCCGGGCACGCCGATGGGACTGAGCTGCCGCCGATCGTCGAGCACCCACACTCTCGCGTTCGCGATGGGATGGCCGATCGAAATGCCGCGTTCGGGCTTCGCCACTTTCCACACGGTCGTCCACACCGTCGTTTCGGTCGGCCCGTAGAGGTTCCACACTTCGTCCGCGCGCTGCACGAGCTCGCGGGCAAGCTCCGGGCGCAGCGTCTCGCTGCCGGTGAGCGCCTTGAATGCCGGAGCGCCGCGCCAGCCGGCATCGATCAGCATGCGCCACGCGGACGGCGTCGATTGCATGAGCGTCGCTTCGCTCGATTCGAGCAGTGCGCGCAGCGCGAGCGGGTCGTGGATCTCGTCGCGCGACGCGATGACGATCCGCGCGCCCACCATGAGCGCGCCGAAAATCTCGAGGACGGCTGGGTCGAACGAAAAGCTGGTCGTCGCGAGCACGCGATCGGAACTCGCGATGCCGGGTTCGCGCACGATCGCCGTAAGAAAGGCGACGACGGTGCGGTGAGGCACGATCACCCCTTTCGGCCTCCCCGTTGAGCCGGAGGTGTACACCACATACGCCGGATCGTCCCCGCGCGCGGCACGCTCGCCGCGCCCGAGCGGCGCGGGCGATTCGGCGTCGACGGCGTCGCGATGCACGTCCAGGTCCAGGATGCGCGCTGACGCGGCGACCGCGGGGAGCAGCGAACGTGTTTCGCCGTTGACGATCACGAGCGACACGCCGCACTGCTCGAGCATGTACGCCAGGGAAAG
>JADMIO011298140.1_pt1 | contig 11381 bp, 10 predicted proteins | sample 8958161 | NCBI WGS metagenome assembly JADMIO01 (sample SAMN16585339, study PRJNA669376) | soil metagenome | isolation source: Crop rotation soil | place: USA: Cullars Rotation, Alabama | collected 2011
GCCGCGACTTCAAGTCACGTGAATTCCAAGCTTCGGATCCCACTGTGCTGGAAAGCACGCTGGTCTCGCTGCGGCAGCAGCCGCCCGCCGGCACCATCGACCACTTCGCGATCGGCGTCCAGGGGTTCACGCGTGAACGCGCGACGCAGGTGTTGAGCGAGCACGGTCTGACGCCGGCCGACAACATCGAATTCGGCTTTCACGTGCGGGACCCCGACGGCGCGGTCGTGCAGATCGTCTAGAACAAGGGCGCACCGGCCGGTCCGCTGTGACAGGCGGGCCCCACCAGGCCCGCCTGCTGTGGCGTACCGCCGCCTTCCGGATTCGCACGTCCTGGCCGTCCTTACGCTATCCTGACCAGCCATTCGCAGGAGAAGCATGATGCCCAGCCATTTCATCTGGTACGAACTGCTCACCACCGATGCCGACGCGTCACAACGTTTTTACAGCGACGTGGTCGGCTGGTCGGTAGCGCCGGGCAGCACTCCCGGCATGGACTACCGGCACCTCACGGCACCGGACGGCGAGAGCGTGGGCGGGCTGCTGCAGCTCACGGAACAGATGACGGCCGGTGGCGCCCGCCCGCTCTGGCTCGGGTACATCGACGTCCCCGACGTCGACGCCGCGGTCAAGGCCATCGAAGCGCAGGGCGGGAAGATCCGGATGCCCGCCACGACGATCGAGAACGTCGGCCGGATGGCGATGGTGACCGATCCCGAGGGGGCGCCTTTCTACGTGATGACGCCGACGCCGCCGCCCGATCGCAAGGATGCGCGGAGCACGGCGTTCTCACGTACGGCGGTCGGTCACTGCGGCTGGAACGAGCTGGCGACGACCGCCCCCGAACGGGTGTTCGCGTTCTACACCAGCCAGTTCGGGTGGACGGACGGCGGTTCGATGCCGATGGGTGAAATGGGCGGCTACCAGTTCGTCAACGACGAGAGCGGGATGATCGGCGCCATCATGAGCAGCGCCGCAGGCAACCGGCCGCCGCAGTGGACCTACTATTTCCGCGTCGCCGACATCGATGCCGCGAAGGCGCGGGCCGAAGCGGGCGGCGGCACCGTCGCGCACGGTCCGCAGGAGGTGCCCGGCGGCGACTTCATCCTCATCGCCGGCGACCCGCAGGGCGCGATGTTCGCGCTGGTGGGCGCGCGCAAAGCCTGAATTCAACCGGTCGGTCGCTGCGATGGCGCGCCGGGACGTGCCGTCCGCGCGCCACGCGCCGAACGGCGGCGCGTCCCCGCGGATGGCGTGTGCTTTCGGCTCGCGCCAATGATCGCCGAATGCGGCTGGTCGTACGGGCACGACAGTCGGGTCAGCCGGAACTGCATAGGAATCCGCCCTCACCGGACGATAGTAGACGCCACTCACAAGAGAGGACGTGCATCGTGCCGGCACACGTCGTCGTTCACTTCGACCCGCACCACCAGGCGTCGCGCGAGAAGGGCGCGCGCAGCGGAGCCCGATCGCCCGTCAGCGATCGCGTGAAACGGCTCGTTGCCGACCATGACGGTCACCTGTCCCTCACCCCTGCAGGCCCCGGCTCCGCCGCCGTTGCGATGATCACCGTGCCGGACATGAACCGGGCCAACGCGCTCGCGGACGCGCTGCGCGTCCTCGACGGAGTGGAAGCCGCGTACTCGAAACCGGGAGAGGAACTGCCCTAGGGCTCACGCGAACCCTCAACGACGGAGCAGCGAAAAATGGCACGAAAGCAACCGCGATCGCGTAAACCTGCACCACAGCCGCCCACGGCCACGCTGCCCGGCGAGCTGGTGGTGGTGACCCGCCGCGAGGCGGCCTTCCGGTCGTCCGCAGGACGTTTCGAGTCCGCGTCTGGCCAGAATGTGTCGGACCTCGCCAGCGTGCTGAAACGGTACGGCGCCAGTTTGAAGCCGATCTTCGGCGCCACCGAGGAGCGCGTGATGGCGCGGATGGCCGCTATCAGCGAAGCCGTGCACGCACCGATGGAGGACCTGTCGGTGTTCTACCGCGTCGACGCGCCGGCCGAGCAGCTGCCGGAGCTGCGCGACAGGCTCGCCGCCAGCGAGCACGTCGAGGCCGCGTTCATCAAACCCGGGACCGAGCTCCCCGTCATCAACGACATGGCGGCGGCCCCCGAGGAACCGCCGCCGGCCAGCCCGGACTTCAGCGCCCGCCAGATCTATCTCAACGCGGCGCCGGCCGGGGTTGACGCGCGCTGGGCCTGGACGCAGTCGGGGGGCCGGGGCCGCGACATCCGGATCATCGACGTCGAAGGCAACTGGCGCTTCACGCACGAGGACCTGAACCAGAACCAGGGCGGCGTGGTCGCCGGCTCACCGATCGCCGGTGTGGACTGGACGAACCACGGCACGGCGGTGCTCGGCGAGTACAGCGGCGACGTCAACACCATCGGCATCATCGGGATCTCGTCCGATGCGACCGCCAGCGCCATCTCGCACGGCAGCATCGGTTCGGCGGCGGCCATCAACCAGGCCGCCTCGCGGCTCCGCGCCGGCGACATCATCCTGCTCGAGATGCATCGTCCGGGACCGCGGTTCAATTTCCAGGCGCGCAACGATCAGCGCGGCTACATCGCGGTCGAGTGGTGGCCTGACGACTTCGCCGCGATTGCCAACGCGACGAGCCGCGGCATCATCGTCGTCGAAGCCGCCGGCAACGGCGCCGAGAACCTCGACGATGCGTTGTACCAGACGGCCGGACCCGGCTTCCCGGCCGGCTGGCGGAACTCGTTCCGGCGCGCCAATCGCGACTCCGGCGCGATCGTCGTCGGCGCCGGGGCGCCGCCGCCCGGCACGCACGGGCGCGACCACGGGCCCGATCGCTCGCGCCTCGACTTCTCGAACTGGGGCGCGCTGATCGACACGCAGGGCTGGGGACGCGAGGTCACGAGCTGCGGCTACGGCGACCTCCAGGGAGGATCCAACGAGGACCTCTGGTACACGGACACGTTCAGCGGCACGTCGAGCGCCTCGCCCATCGTCGTCGGCGTGATCGCGTGCGCCCAGGGCATCGCCAAGGCGCGCGGCCGTGCGGTGCTGACGTTCGCGCAGATTCGAAACTGCCTGCGATCGACGGGGTCTCCCCAGCAGGATGCGCCCGGCCGTCCGGCCTCGCAGCGCATCGGCAACCGCCCGGACCTGCGGGCCTTCGTCGCCTGCGCCTTCCCCAAGGGCAAGGAACTGACGAAGGAAATCGCCAAGGAGGTGAAGGAGATCAAGGAGACGAAGGAGGGCAAGGAGAAGGAAGCGAAGGAGGTCATCAAGGAAAAGGAGCTGAAAGAGTTCAAGGAAAAGGACCTCAAGGAGGGCAAGGAGATCAAGGAAGGCAAGGAGTTCAAGGAGGGCAAGGAGAAGGACAAGGACGTCTTCGAGACCAAGCAGCTCGAGCGACTCGATCCCCAGGCCTTCGGCACTCCCGCCGGTGGCGGCGGAGTCGCCGAGCGGTTGTCGGCACTCGAGCAGACCGTCCAGCAGCTCGTTCACTTCATCGGCCAGGAGCTCCGCCCCGACCTTGGTCGATCGGCGCTGCAGGGCAGCAGCCAGACCGCCAAGGACGAGAAGGACCTCAAGGACGCGGAGAAGGGATCCGAGACCTGAGCCTTGCCGCCGGCGCCAGCGTCCTGGCGCCGGCTTCCATTCCGATGCTGGTGATCCTGTGTCATCCCGACGACGCGCCGGCGCTCTGGCTCGATCGGGAGCTGAAGGCGATGGACGTCAAGGGCACGGCTGTCGTGTCCGTCGAGCAGCTGGTCTACAGCCGCAGCATCACGCACGTCCTCACCGGGTCGACCGAGCACGGGACCATCCGGCTCGCCGACGGCCGCGTTCTGCGCGCCGAGGCGATCACCGGACTGATCAACCGGGTGCGATACGTTCCCACGCAGCACTTCGGCGGCGCATCGCCAGCCGATCGCGACTACGCGGCAGCAGAACTGCACGCGTTCCTGCTGGCGTGGCTGAACGGCATCGCCGGCCGCGTCCTGAACCCCGCGCGCCCGCTGGCGCTCGGCGGCGGCAACGACGATCTGGCGGCCATCCGTCACTACGCCGCCGCCGCCGGATTGCCCACACGCGCGTGGCACGAAAGCACGCGTGGCGGCAACGGTGGCGTTCGCGGGGCGGGGGCGGCCGATACCCCCGGGGCCGGGCTGGTCACCCCAGTCGACGCCGCGGCCACGGCGACCCATGTCGTCACCGTGCTGGACCACCGCATATTCGGATCGCTTGTTCCGGCGGACGTGCAGGCGGGCTGCCGTCGGCTCGCCGTGTATCTCGGCTCCCCGCTTCTGCAGGTGGCGTTCTCCCGCAGCTCCGCAGGCGGCCTTCAGTTCGCCCATGCGACGGCGAGGGTCGATTTCCATCTCGGCGGACGGCCGCTCGCAGCAGCGATCGCGAAAGCGGTGAGCACCTGATCCTGGTCGCCGGAATTCCGGATGAGACACCGGTCGCGTACGTCCTCGACGCGCTCGACGCGATCGGCGCGGCCTTTCGCGTCTTCGATCAGCGTCGCGTTGCCGCCGCGCATTTGACCCTGGACGTCGGCGACGCGCCGGCCGGGGGCGCGCTCGGCGGCTGCCTCGAACTGGACGGCGAGGCCATTCCTCTTCAGGCGATCACCGGACTCTATCTGCGAACGATGGACGATCGGCTGCTGCCCGGGATGGAGGAGCGCCCTGCTGACGCGCCCGAGCGCAGCCATGCGCGGCGACTGCACCGGCTCCTGCTGCAATGGGCCGACCTCATGCCCGGACGCGTTCTCAACCGGCCGATGCACATGGCGTCGAACATGTCGAAACCGTACCAGGCGCAGACGATCCGGGCCGCCGGCTTCGACATCCCGGAGACCGTCATCACCAACGATCCCGACGAGGCACGGGCGTTCATCGCGCGGGTCTGGTCGGAGGGCGGCGACGTCATCTACAAGTCGATCAGCGGCATCCGTTCCATCGTCCAGAAGGTGGGGGCGCGCGATCTCGACCGGCTGGCGCGAATCCGCTGGTGTCCCACCCAGTTCCAGCGGTTCGCCGACGGCAGCGACGTCCGGGCCCACGTGATCGGCGGCACGGTGGTGGCGACACGCATTGCCAGCGAGGGCGTCGACTATCGCTATGCCGCCCGTGAGACTGGAGCGCCGGCGCGCCTCGAGGCGATGACACTGGAGCCGGCAGTGGCAGCGCGATGCGTGCGGCTGGCGGCGGACCTCGACCTGCCGCTGGCCGGAATCGACCTGCGGCTGAGCGCGAACGGGCGGATTGTCTGTTTCGAGGTGAATCCCAGCCCGGCGTTCAGCTTCTATCAGCGTGGGGCCGGCCGGTCGATTGCCGAATGCATCGCCCGCTACCTCGCCGGCGACGCCGACGAGTGCCCTGGATCATGACCACGGCGACAACGCCCCACCCGCTTCCCGATCTTCACGTCGCGTCGGGCTTCTGGAAGCCGTGAGTTGCGAGTTGCCACCGTGCCCCGCGCCAGCGCTCACCACTTCGTGGACTGCACCAGTCCCACCACGCCGCTCCAGAAGATCCCGACGCCGACGCACAACAGGATGAACGCCGACAGGCGGAGGAACACGTTCGTCCCCGTCTCACCGAGCGCCTTGCTCAGCCTGGTGGCGAACCGGTAGCTCACGTTGATCGCCACGGCAATGATCGCGGCGCCAATCACGCTCGCGCCGACGCGCATCAACCCGGCCGGCCGGTCCAGCGCGACACTCGCGCCAAGCGTGATGGCGACGGAAATCGAGCCGGGACCGACGGTGAGCGGGAACGTCAGCGGATAGAAGGCGTGCTTTTCCGCCTCACGCTGCCACGAGTCGACGACGCTGGATGACGGGGCGTCGGGTTCGTCCCCCGCGTTCAGGAGCTTCCAGCCGCTGGCCAGCAGGACCAGCCCGCCGGCGACGCGGACGATGGGAATCGAGATGCCAAAGAACGCGAGCAGGTGAGAGCCCGCCAGCATGGCGGCAACCAGCAGCAGGAACGCGTTGCGCGCCACCACCCAGGCCAGCTGCCGGCGCGCGTCGAGCGGCAGATGGGCCGAGTGCGCGAGAAAGATCGGCGCGCTGCCGACGGGATTGACAATCGGCAGCAACGCCGCCACCGTGACGAGGATCGCCTCGAGTCCGGCCATAGGACGTTGGGGGGTTGCAGACCCGGCTCACCCGCGCAGCCTGATGCGGGCGGCCGTCAGAAGCGTATGCCGATGCTGCCGGAGATCTCCACGTTGTGCAGCGTCACATCGTCGTTGATGCCGAGCTCGTCGGCGATGTCGGCCGCGTCGAAGTCGTCGGGGCCGAGCTTGGTGATGTGATCGCGCACGTCTCCGCGCAGCGCCAGTCCCTTGATGTTGATCTTCAGGCCCCCGCCAAAGTTCCAGCCGGCCTTCTCGACTTTGACATCCTCGGGGCGCGTGCCGTTGGCGACGCTGAGATCGAAGTCGTACGAATGCCAGCCCGCGCCGACGCTGAGGAAGGGCTTGACCGGCCCGGGAAGGAGGAAGAAGAGCACGTTCCCCTCACCGTAATAGACCTTGGCGTCGAGGTCGGCGGGAACGTTGTTTGCGGAGATCGACACCCCGGTCGGGCTCACGACGAAGCTGCCTTCGAGGCCGATGAAGCCGCCCATCCAGCCGGCCCGGAAGCCGTAGAGCGCGCCATTGTCGAACGTCGATTTCAGCGAGGCGGTGCCCTCGAGCAGGTTGTTCAGATCGCCGCCGAGCATGCCGCCGATCACGCCGCTCACCTCCGGCTGTGCATCGGCCCGGCCGGGCGCGAGCATCAACCCGGAAACCATTACGATGAATGTCGCGGCCCGCAGCCAGCGGCCACTCGTCTCCCTGCACTCACGCTTGCGCATATTCGTCTCCTGAGAGGGTTCCAGCGATGGTGACGGATTCGCGGCAGGCGGGCTGTGCGTTTCCGGCGCGCTTTCACCCAGGCGCCCGACCCGACATTCAAGGCTCGAGCCATGTTCTCAACCCAGCTTCCGATCATCCAGGCGCCCATGGCCGGCGTGCAGGGCAGCGCCCTCGCCGTTGCCGTGTGCAACGCCGGCGGGCTCGGCGCGCTGCCGTGCGCGATGCTGACGCCGGACGCGGTGGCCACCGAGATCAGCCGGATCCGCGCCCAGACCAGCCAGCCGTTCAACGTCAACTTCTTCTGTCACGTTCAGCCCGAGCCCGACGCCGACCGTGAACGAACCTGGCGGGCGCTGCTCGCGCCGTACTACGCGGAGCTCGGCCTCGAACCGCCGCCGGACCGGCAGCCCACGCGCACGCCCTTCGACGCGGACGCCGCGGCAGTGCTCGAACAGCTCGCGCCGCCCGTGGTGAGCTTTCATTTCGGGCTTCCGGCAGAGCCGCTGCTCCAGCGGGTGCGCGCGACCGGTGCGACGATCCTCGCGTCGGCAACGACGGTGGACGAAGCGCGCTGGCTGGAGTCGAAGGGCGTGGACGTGATCGTCGCGCAGGGCGTCGAAGCGGGCGGCCACCGCGGCATGTTCCGGTCCGACGAGGTGACGACGCAGATGGGCACCTTCGCGCTGGTGCCGCAAATCGTCCGGGCCGTGTCGGTGCCGGTGATTGCCGCGGGCGGGATCGCCGATGCGCGAGGCGTCCAAGCCGCACTCGCCCTGGGAGCCGTGGCGGCCCAGATCGGTACCGCCTACCTGCTCTGTCCCGAAGCGACGACGACGGCCGTGCACCGCGCCGCGCTGGCCAGCGACGCCGCCCGACACACGGCGTTGACCAACCTGTTCAGCGGACGGCCGGCCCGCGGCATCGTCAACCGCGTGATGCGTGAGCTCGGGGCGATGCGTCCCGACATCCCGCGCTTCCCGCTCGCCTCGGCGGCGATCCTGCCGCTGCGTGCGGCGGCCGAGGCACAGGGGCACGGTGACTTCTCGCCGCTGTGGGCGGGGCAGAACACCACCGGCTGCCGCGCCATCAGCGCCGCTGAGCTGACCCGGAGCCTGGCGGATTAGGTTCGCGGTACTCCAGGAGTGCCCCGGCTCCGGACACGCTGGCCAGGCCGGCCGCGCCTCACGCATCACGCCATCGCCGACCGCTGGGGGCGGGCCGGTCGCCCGGGTCGATTACGCTGCCGCGCTATGATGTGCGGCTTGCGATCATGATCGGGCGAACCGTCTCCCACTACCAGATCGAGAGCCAGCTCGGATCGGGCGGCATGGGAGTCGTGTATCGCGCGCTGGACACGCGGCTCGGCCGCCCGGTGGCGCTGAAGTTCGTTTCCGAGCACCTGACCCACGACCGTGAGGCCATCGAGCGGCTCCGGGCGGAGGCGCGGGCGGCGTCCGCCCTCAACCACCCCAGCATCTGCACGATCTACGACATCGGCGAAGCCGACGGCCACCCGTTCATCGTCATGGAGCTGCTGAAGGGGCGGAGCTTCCGGGAGTGGATGGACGAGGGACCGATCAAGCCATCGATGCTCGTCGATCTCGGGATCGAAATCGCCGACGCGCTGCAGGCGGCGCACGCGGAGGGCATCATCCATCGCGACATCACGCCGCGCAACATCTTCATCACCGATCGCGGCCACGCCAAGCTGCTCGACTTCGGCCTGGCGAAGCTGATGGCGGCATCGACCGATCTGGCGATGACGATCGAGCCGTCGCACCAGACGACCGCGGGGCTTGCGCTGGGAACCGTGGCGTACATGTCGCCCGAGCAGGCGTCGGGCGAGCCGCTCGACAATCGCACCGACCTGTTCTCCACCGGCGTCGTCCTGTACGAGGGCGCGACCGGCCGTCATCCGTTCCCGGGCAAGACCGCGCCGCTGGTCCTCGCAGCGATTCTCGACAGCGCGCCGGTCTTACCGATTGCGGTCAATCCAGCCGTGCCGCACCGGCTGCAGGACGTCATCATCAACTGCCTGGAAAAGGATCGGGAGCTGCGCTATCAGTCCGCCGGCGACCTGCGCGCGGATCTGAAGCGCGTGCGGCGCGACATCGAGTCGGGGGCCTCACCCATCGTGCCAAGGACGGGCGTCACGCCGGTGGCAGCCTCGGGGCGCGTCACGACCGGGCCAGGCATTCCGCACCAGTCCTCCGGCTTTCCGTCGGCCGACTCCGTGCACGAGCCCGCCGCACGATCGCCCCGTACTGCCCTGATCGTGACTGCCGCCGCGGTCGCCGCCATCGTCGCCGTCGTGCTGGCTGCGTTCGGCGGCTATTCCCTTCGCACGTCGACGATCGCGCGGGACGAATCGAAGGCTGTTGCGGCAGCCGCACCGGCCGGAGACACGGGAAGCACGAACGAGGTCCCGATCACGCCGCCCGCGGCACCTGCGCCAGCTGCCGGGGCGCCGCGTCCGGTCGTTGAGGCCGCGCCGTCCCCCACGCAACCGGCACCTCGCACCGGGGCTGTTCGCCCGCCCGCCTCCGCGGCGACCGCGCCCACAGTTCCGCCGGCGCGGGGAGCTGCCGTCGAGGCACCACCGCCGCCGGTACCAACGGGGCCGGCCACGAGCCCAGCACCTCCCCCGACGGCAACACCAGCGCCGCCGGCGCAACCATCGTCACCGACGGCCTCCACGCCGGCCCCGCCGGACGCCGAGCGCCAGGTGCGCCTGCCGGAAACCGGCGAGGCCGACAAACCGCGGCCCCCGGCGGGAGCTGCAACCACGGCCGCGCCGGCGGCACCAGCGGCCATTCCGGCTCCCGACGACGAGGCGGCGATCCGCCGGCTCGTCGCCACCTACGCGCGGGCGATCGAGAACAAGGATCTCGCGCTCTTCCGATCGATCAAGCCGAACCTGTCAGCCGAGGAACAGCGCCGGCTCGAGAACGGGTTCCGCGCCGTGTCGTCGCAGGAGGTGGCGCTGACGATCGTCTCGATCGATCGCCGCCGCGACGACGCGACGGTGGTCGTCAAGCGCCGCGACACGATCAACGTCGGCGGGCGCCGACAGACCGTCGACAGCGATCAGACGCTGATCCTGGCGCGCGCGCCGGGGGGATGGGTGGTGGTGACGATTCGATGATGCACGCCGACCTGCGCCGTTGCCGGCGCCACGCGATCCTCGCCTGCACGCTGGTGCTGACCGCCGCCACCGCCAGGGCGCAGGAGCCCTACAACCTCACGGCCCCCGTGCACAGCCTGTCCACGCTGTTCACCGATCTCTATGGACCTCATGGTCTGGTGGTCGACAGCCTGGCGACGCTGCCGGGGGAACAGCCGCACAGCGCGCACTTCACCAGCAGTTTCCAGTCCGACTTCAGCCAGTTCAACACCGCGCTGGTCGGGGCGCTGGTCAGCGTCCCGCTGCCGTCGCCCGCATCCGGGTTCACCTACCGGTTCGATCCGACGCTGGGCGTCTTTCAACGCACGACCACGAGCTTCGGACCGATTTTGGCCGACCGCGCCGAAACGGTCGGCGCCGGACGGCTGGCGATGGGCTTCGCGTTCCAGCGATTCACCTATGACAGCATCGAAGGGCTCGATCTCGAGAGCATTCCGGCGGTCTTCACGCATGACAACGCCGAACTGCTCGGCGGCCGCCAGGACGTCATCACCACCGTCAACGCGATCAGCGCAGCGGTGAGCCAGTCCACCGGCTTCGTGACCTACGGCATGACCGACCGCTTCGACGTGTCGCTCGCCGTGCCGATCGTCAACGTCAACCTGATGGTCGTCTCCGATGCCACCATCCATCGGCTCGGCACGACCAACGAGCTCACCCACTTCTTCCGGCAGTCGGACGGCGAGGTCGGCGATCGCCGGCTGTTCACGGCGGTCGGCAGCGCCGCCGGCATCGGCGACATCACGGCCCGGTTCAAGGCGACCGTGCGCCGGCCGGAGTCGGGCGGACTCGCGGTCGGCGTGGACGTGCGCGTGCCCACCGGAGACGCCCGGAACCTGCTCGGCAGCGGCACGACAGGGATCCAGCCGTTCGTCATCTGGTCGAGCACGCTGCGGACGCTGTCACCGCACGCGAACGTCAGCTACACATGGAACGGTTCGAGCATCCTGGCCGGCGATCCGGCGACGGGGCAGGCCGCTGATTTTCCTGACGAGATCCGCTACACGCTCGGAACGGAAGTCGTCATGTCCCGCCACGCCACCCTGGCGCTCGACCTGCTCGGACGCACGGTGATCGACACCGAGCGCCTTCAGCCGAGTACCTTCCGCGCCCTCGACGGCGTGTCGACGTTTCCCGACATCACGTTCGCCCGCGACACGTTCAACCTGCTGAACGGCTCGATGGGCGTGAAGATCAACCTTGCCGGCCGCCTGCTGGCGGAGGCGAACGTCCTGTTCGCGCTCGACGACCACGGGCTCCGCGACCGGGTCACGCCGCTGCTTTCCAGCACATTGGGATCCTAAGCTTAGAATTCCACGTGGACAAGTTGTCGC
>JADMIO012753030.1_pt1 | contig 11381 bp, 5 predicted proteins | sample 8958161 | NCBI WGS metagenome assembly JADMIO01 (sample SAMN16585339, study PRJNA669376) | soil metagenome | isolation source: Crop rotation soil | place: USA: Cullars Rotation, Alabama | collected 2011
CTTTCCCCCAGAGGCTAAGGTTGCCACCCGGATTCTTTACTCCTGCCCCGCTCGCATCTGTTGGCAATGCATAGGGGAATTGATCGGTAGCTCTTGAATAAAGATCTTTTGATCCTGTGTTGGATGTATTCGGTCCCTGTATCCCATAATTCTGTAAAGAATAAGACGCTATGATGGAAGTGCCGATGTTGAACCATTTTACAGGGGAAATATCTCCGCTAAGATTAACTGTAAAGCGTTTGTAATCCTGGTCTCTCTGCACACCTTTCTGATTATAATATCCTAGCGATACCGCCATACGGGATATATCTGTGCCGGCAGAGATCGATAATTGGTGATTCTGGGCGATACCAGTGCGGCTGGCTGCATCAAGCCAATCAAAACTGCGGATATTGCCCGAATTGTACTCCGGCACCATTGCAGGCCAACCCATTGCCTGTTCTGCGGCTGTGGTAGGACGCATCACTAAAACACCATTATTCCATTTATAACCCATCATCACCGATGCTACCGCCGTTGGGTCCAGCGAACCTGCAGTACCGATCATGGTTGAGTCATCTTTTGGATTCGGATACCATATTACTGCGGGTTTGGTAAAATCGGCATTGTTTGCAATGCCCGTATGATAAGTGCGGCCATTCATGAGGCTCTCGCGCCAGCGGTCCACGTACTGGCCACCGTCCATCCAATCGGTCAACGCCTTGTAGGAGTCGACGGAAACAGTAGCGTTGTAACTCATGGACACACGGCCCTTTTTACCCTTGTTGGTAGTGATGAGCACTACGCCATTTGAACCACGCGAACCATAGATGGCAGTGGCCGAAGCGTCTTTCAATATTTCCATGGAGGCGATATCATTGGGATTGATATCATTGATAGAAAACGAAGTAACACCCAGTGCATTTACGATCGGAATTCCATCCACTACATATAGTGGTTCGTTTGACTGGCTGATCGAGCGGTTACCGCGTATCCTCACCACCGGCAATTCACCAGGCTTGAAATTCGACGATACCTGCACGCCGGCAGCCTTACCTTGTAGTGCCTGCAATACATTTTGTGCCGGACGTTCCTGGATCGACTCGGCCGTTATACGGCTTAACGAACCAGTGATGTCACTTTTTTTCTGTGTACCATAACCAACTACCACCACATCTTCGAGAGAAGTGGCTTCACTTTTCAGGGTGATGCTCAACTGGTTTTTCCGGGCAATGGATACTTCCAGCTGCGCAAATCCTACAGATGAAAGTACCAGGGTAGAAGTGCCGGACGGTGCTTCCAGCTCAAATTTTCCATCGGCGCGGGTAGCAGTAGCAATGTTCGATCCCTTCACCTGTACAGTTACACCTTCGAGAGGTTTACCTGCTTCGTCGGTGACGGTACCATTGACTCTGAAATTGTTCTGAGAAAAAGAAAAGAGTGAGATTTGGAGCAGCAGCGCAACCATGAATGCGCATCGTGTCCACGCATAATTTTTCTTCATATAGCAGCGATTGAAGTTAGGGCACTAAGCTATTTCACTTAGCCACGTTAATCATCCTGTTCTATCCTGCGAATGAAAAGGGATAAAAAAATGAGGGCAGGTACAAGACCTGCCCTACTTAATCGACTGCTTAGCTTATGAGAAAAAAATTAATATCCCGGATTTTGCATGGCTTGTTTTTGTGCCGGTGTCAATGCCAATCCACCAGACTGTATGCCATCGAGGAATGTCTGGGGTATCGGACGCAATGTGTGTTTATCCGCAACATTTGTCGCAGCATCCACATTGAACGCTTTTGCTCTTGCCACTAATGTCTTTGTTCTAGCCAAATCTTCCCAACGTTTATACTCTCCCACTAACTCACGTGAACGTTCATTCAGGACCAGGCACAACATCCTGTCGTATGGGCTGGTTAAACCCAGCGTACTGATTATATATTCGTCCTGTGCAGGCAAAGTCGCCACATTAGTGATTGCTAAACTTGCTGAAGCGGCAGTGGTCGACGGGATGTTATTCGATTCATAATAGGAGTTGCCTGCATAAAATGAGTTGGTAACTCCAGGAGACTGAAGCGACGCAGATATTAATGTATTGCCTCCATCATAATAGGCCGCCCTGTTCTCACCACTGACATATTGTGCACGTGCACGAAGAGTATTAATATAAGGCAACGCATCCGCATAAGTGCCTGTACCAAGTTTTGCTAACCGGATCTTTGCTTCGGCAGCTATCAGGTAAGTTTCCGCTGAACGTGCCAAAATAAAATCTCTGTTACCAATCACCTCGTTTAGCGAAGTCCTTGAGCCATCCATATGTTTACTCAGGGAAGGGAAGCTCTGACCAGTTGTTGTCAGGTCGGTGTTCAACGCACCATCAGTAGTTCTGCCATTCGGATAAGCCACATAAGTAGTTGGTATGGGTCGGCCTGTACCATTGACGTCCATTACAAGAGTACCCGATGTATTCTTGCATATTTTTGATAAAGCAAAGCGGGTGTCGCCCGGTTGATTGATCACGAACATGATACCAAGGTCGCCTTTCACATTGGGGGCCACCGGTGTTGCAGCGTTGATAGCGCTTTTTGTGCGGAACGATTTCCAGAACCTGGAATCATTAACCAGGTCATAAACACGATACATGAAATAAGTAGTTGCCATGCGGCTGAATGGTCTATCTCCGGTCAGGTCACGCGCCATTTGATCCTGTACGTCATATCTCGAAGGAAAGTACAAATGTTGCGTGTTGCCAGTACTGCGATTAGTATTTACGTCATTGGTAAATTGAGCAGACAGAATAAGTTCCGGCAAAGATTCATTTGCCGAATTAGAGCCTGTAAAGTTCCATAAACTTGCAAAATTTGCGGCCAGGGGATGGGTGGCTATTACCTGGTCACACAGCGTCACGGCCGCTGCCAGATCAGCCGCAGCAGTTGAAGAGTTCCAGGCACTGTTTATTTCACTTGCCCTGAATAAATAAGTTTTTGCCAGGTAATGCGATGCAGCATCCTTTGTGATACGGGACGGGGCACCAGCTGTTGGCAACAGGTCCTTTGCTTTTGTAAAGTCCGAAACGATTTGCGCATATACATCTTTTGGCTCTGCTCTTGTAAATTCCAACTGTACCGTTGACACCGGTGTAAGCTGTAAAGGAACGGCACCATACTGCGATACCAGCCTTAAATAACAATAAGCACGCAAAAAATATCCTTCACCTAACGCCGTATTTTTAATGGCGGTGGAAGTGGATGTGCTGACTGTAGCATTCGCGATAAGCAAATTAGCATCGCCTATCCCGATATATAACGCATCCCACTGTGCATTTGCAGTAGCGGTGTTGCCATTCACAATAGTAATGGCAGAATTATAAGATTGGTCGTAATTATTCCAGGGTGAGTTAGACGGGTCTCCTCCGATACGAAATTCATCCGTTCCATAATTAGCTGCGCAGTAATACCATTCACCGTTTTCCGGGAGGTTAAACACCTGGTAATAAGTGCCTGTTGCCAATTGCAATATTCCCGCGTCTGTTTTGAAAAAATCGTTGCCTCTTGCGGTCTTAAGAGTCTCATCTAAAAATTTCTTTTTGCATGATGCAGTGCCGAAAAGGACTGCCGCAAAAAAAACAAGCCTGATATATCTAGTATGCTTAAGCATATATTTCTGGTTTAATGTTTTAAAATGATGCGTTGATTCCGAATGTAAAGCCCCTGTTCCAGGTTGGGCTAACCACATCCATGTCCATGAATTTGATCTTGGAATACAGCATTCCGGGATTTGCCACCTGCAGGTAAGCCCTTAAATTGGATATCCATTTACCCGCCAGTGATGAGCCCAGGTTATATCCTAATGAAATGTTGCGGACCTTGATGAACGAAGCTTTCAGGTATCCTAGAGAAGGATAATACTGATCACCTGCTGCACCACCTGCATTGAATATCGGTTTTTGGAATTCTGCATTTGTATTCGTTTCAGTGTAATAGTTTATTTTTCTATTAACACTGCGTGCGGCTTCCACCTCGCCACCATAAGCATACATGTAGTTCAATCTTGCGTACAGGAAGATAGACAGATCAAAATCTTTGTAAGTAACTGTATTTGTCATGCCAATTACCCAGCGTGGTCTTGTCCATCCAATGATCTGCTGGTCATTATTAGGATCGATCTTATTATCGCCATTGATATCCTGAACTCTTATGTTGCCAGGGGCAAACTTATGGCCATTGTTGTTAAATGCTGTCATCGCCGACGCATCCTTGCTTTGCCACAATCCCAATGCTTTATACCCATAGATTACACCAATTGGCTGATTGATAAACCAGGTGTTGCTTATATCATTTTGTTTTCCGTTAGACAGAGATACAATATGCTCTTTCTGCCATGCAGCATTCACTGTAGTGGACCATGTCAGATTATTGCGCTTGAGGTTAACCGTAGTCACGCTGATATCGATGCCTTTGTTTGCTGTTTTACCAACATTTGCAAAGGTTGTAGTATACCCGGTAACACTTGGAATATTTCTCTGCATCAGGAGGTCCGTAGTGTTTGAAGTATACACATCAATGCTACCGGCTACTCTGGCTTTGAATAACTGGAAGTCTACTCCCACATTATATTGAGTGGTCTTTTCCCATCCGAGCTCCTGGTTTGCCATCACTGCGCTGGGTATTGCACCTGCAGAGTTGGTAGCAGAAAAAGGATAAAAAAGCGAGAGAATGGCACCTTGCGTTGCATAAGGATTGATTGCCGAGTTTCCGGTCACCCCGGCGCCAACTCTTAATTTCAGGTCATTCACCCATGTAGTATTCATGAAGTTTTCTTTGCTGATCCTCCAGGCAAGAGCGGCCGAGGGGAACCAGGAATACTTATGACCCTCTGCAAGCTGAGAGGCACCATCCTGGCGGGCAGAGACAGTCAACAGGTACTTGTCCTTGAAACTATAATTGATCCTTGCCATATAAGACCGGAGCTTTTGCTCAATGAGATTGGACTTGGTGCTTAATGACCCGGTTACTGTACCACTTGTCAATGCGTTCCATCGTTGCGAAGAAAAAGGAACGCCGTTGCCTGCTATACTATCCATTTCCATTTCGTAGTAAGTCTGGCTTTGTAACAAGGTCAAACCAAAGGTATGGTCACCAATGCTTTTGTCGTAATAAAGCAAATTATCCAGCGTATAGGAAAAGGTTTTGGTATTGGTAAGCGACGCAAAACTGGTACTGCCGCCATTGGCCACAGAATTTGCATCAACATAAATTCCCGCACGCCCATAAGCAAAGTCGGGCCCAAAATTCATACGATATTTTAATCCTTTCAGCGCAGGAATAATTGTACCTGCATTTACCTGTGCATATAAACTTCCAAAAGCTCTCAGTGTCACTCTTTCATCTATATTATATTTCCACTCGTCAACGATATTTTTCACTGCATTGTCCGCTCCGGGGAATAATATCCGGTTACCTGCAGCATCATAAGGTACTGCGTAAGGGAAAATTGACCTTGCAGATCCGTACAATCCCGTCTGTGGGCTTCCAATGGTGGCAATCCCTGCGTTCGATTGTCCGAATTGCTGCTTGTTATATGAGATCGTTATGTTATTTCCAAAAGTAAGCCAGTTGGTGGCATTGAAATCTATATTACCCCTTGCAGTATACCTGGTGAATGATTGCCCTTTGATGGTTCCTCTATTATTCAGATAACCAAAGGAACCATATGCCCTGATCTTATCTGTTCCTCCACTTACACTCACAGTGTTATTAGTAGTCAGGGATTGTTGCTTCACCATTCCCCGCCAATCTGTAGTTGCCACTTTAGAACCATCCCAGGTCCCGGAGGCCCAGCCTTTGGCAATATTATCCCATGCGGCGGGGTCTGAGGTTGCATTGAAGTAAGTCTTATCATTTGCTAAAGTTGGCTGATCTCCGCGAGGGTATGTGCTGATACCTGTTGTAGTGTTCAGGCCCGAATAATAATAGGCCCAGCGTCGGAAAGTAATGAACTCACTTGCATTAAACATTTCCTGGTCGTCAACCAGGTTCTCAAGGGTCACCGAATGATTGAGGTTTAATACTACTTTACCTGCTTTTCCCTGCTTGGTTGTTACGATCACAACTCCGTTGGCACCACGTGATCCATAGATAGCAGTTGCAGATGCATCTTTCAGTACATCGATTGATTCAATATCACCGGGATTGATATTGTCTATGCCCCCAGTTATTAAAGGAATTCCATCAACAACAAATAGAGGGTTGTTGGAAGCAGTCAACGAACGGACCCCCCGGATAACGATAGTTGGAACAGTACCCGGGCGCTCATTAGACGAAATGTCAACACCAGCCACTTTACCTTGCATGGCTTGTAGTGCGTTGTCTACCGGGCGCGATCGGATGTCTTTCTGGTTAATACCAGCAACTGCACCGGTTACATCTTTCTTTCTTACAGTTGCATAACCGATCACTACAAGGTCCTGCAATGATGAAGTAAGACTCGCAACGGTTACATTCACTTCAGATTTGTTACCAATTGCAACTTCGGTCTCGGCAAATCCAACCGAAGTAATTACAAGCGTTGAATTACCAGATGGAGCCATCAATGAGAACGAACCATCAGCGGCTGTAGCAGTAGCAGTTGTGCTGTTTTTTACCTGTACAGTGGCGCCTTCAACGGGTTTTCCGGTTTCGTCATTTACTTTACCGGATACTCTAAAATTGTTTTGAGAATAAGAAAAGCACGAAATGAGGAGAAGTAGCGCAATACATGCGCCACGGGGCAAAGCATTTTTTATCATATAGCAGCGATTAAAGTTGTCTTAAATTTATCATACTCAAGCACTCTAATCATCCTGCTCCGTCCTGAAGGACAGTACACAGTTTACGACTCGCAGTTCACGTTTCACTGTCGGCAGCCTGCCGTCCACCCTAAAAAGTGCACAAATTATTCTGCACCTGAAACCCGGTCAGCCATTTTTTTTCCTTCGCTAAAGCTAAAAATAGTATTACCGGGCAAAATAGTATCAGTGTTAACTAATTTTCTGACAAACCTACCATTCTCTATACGAATGCCTTCGCATAACACGATCGGCGTATGCCATGAGAAGATCAGTAAAGAAAACGACAGTATCTGCTAAGAGTATTTTCTACTGCAAACTGTGAATTGTAATCTGCCGACTGCTAATTGCCGACTGCCGAACGAACAGTCACCGCATAATACTTCAACTCAATTAGATCGCTGGGGATCTGCCGGTCGTTCCAGGAAGAATGCAAGGCTAGGGCAGCACCCATCGCAGTCGCCTGCGGCATGGAGGCGGCAAATATTTCTGTATCAGGAAAAGCGGCAGCCAGCAAATGCATATAGATCGCATTTTTGCCAAACCCACCGTCTACAAAAATTCTTTTTACTCTGGTACCACTCAATACCAGCTGTGTTGATTCATACTGCTTTGATACCAGGTCAAGGATCAATGCATGATAAGCTTCGGCATCGGAGGCAAAATCAGTCAACTCCCTCTTTTCAAAATCCGTGGCGGATTTTTTTATCCTCGGCACCAGGTCTGAATCGAATGCAAGATTGCGGTAGCGCAAGGGATCGGTATTGAAATTTGCACAGATGCGTTTCACCTGTTCATCATGCATATGACCGGCAAACAAACGGGATGCCTTCACGGGGTTACCCTTAAAGTCAAGATAACAAAGACAATCTTTTTTCAATTCATCTACTGTCAGCGGAGAACGATTGAATGGATTCAGGCTGATACTCCATGTGCCGGTCGATATCAGTACAAACGGTTCGCGGAAATTGAGAAGATAAGGGATGAGTGCTGCGGAACTGTCATGCAGACCAATCCCTGCCACATAATTATTGCCATACAAGCCTGCCTGCATCACCTCATCATACTTTGCAATAGGTGCCAGCAACGGACGGATACCTTCCTTATCCACCCAGTCATGATAGTCATTCTTCTCAAAATCCCAAAAGTTGGTATGACAGCCGATACTCGTCATATCAGACAAGGGCTTTCCCGACAGCAGGTAGGCCAGGTATTGCGGAAGATGCAATGCATAGCGGATCTGACCAAATATTTCCGGCTTCTCATACTTCATGCGATAGAGCTGCATGCCTGAATTGAGGCTGCCTAACACAGGCGAAGCAGTGATCGAAGAAAATTTTTCTTCGCCACCGTATTGTGTATAAAACTTATTCTTTAATTCGTCGGGATAAGATTTCAGGTAATTGTACAAAGGAGTGAGCGGCATTCCGTTCTCATCGATATACACCAGGCTGGCGCCATAGGCAGAGAAATTGACCGCTTTGATTTCAAACTTCTTTTTGCTCATCACGGCTCTCAATGAATCGAATACCGACAGTCGAAGGCTTTCCAGGTTCTCACAGGGATCGCCATCCTCATCCGTCGTTTCATTAAAACGTGCAGACTGTTCATGCATGATGTTATAGTCCTTATCAAAAAGAAACAACTTCTTGTTGGTCTTGCCAACATCCATCACTGCTATTACCTGCGAAACGGACATACCTTAAATTTTGAACAGCCAGATTGTTTGGTGCACGATGTTAGATGTACGATGTACGACCTTCCTGTTCCAGAAATAGTCTACCGGCTTAAGACTGGCGTACATCGGACACCTGACATCGTACATTAGATTTAGAGGCCGGTTGCAACTGTCTTCAGCCCTCTCTCTTTAATAAGACTATCTCTTGTCTTCAACTGGCGGAATAATTCCAGTGGCTGCAATGCACCACCAGCACGCAACCTTGCTTCGGCTACCAATGGCCGTACATCGGTGCGGAAGGCATTTTGCAGGATCTCCTGCGCCTTCACCACATCATTCTCCTGCCGTGCTGCGTCCAGCGCTTTTGGATCCACCAGCAATGCCTGTGCATAAGCGATCTTGATCGCTTCTACAGATTGCAGCAGATCTTCCAGCGGATCCTTCACATTGTGCGAAGCATCGATCATCCACCCGAGGTCATTGGCATGATTCATTCCTTTGGCATCCATGCCTTCTACCAGTTCCTGGAAGATCAGGAACAATTGATAAGGATTGATACTTCCTACAGTAAGATCATCATCACCATATTTTGAATCGTTGAAATGGAATCCACCGAGCTTGTTATCCATCAGCAGCAACGATACGATCTGCTCGATGTTCGCGTTGGGAAGATGATGACCAAGATCCACCAGTGTATACGCCTTCTCGCCAAGCTTGTTGGCATATAAAAGTGACTGTCCCCAGTCGCCCACGGTCATCGAATAAAAATTAGGCTCGAATGCCTTGTACTCTACAAACATCTTCCAGTTGTCCGGCAGTGCCGCATATATCTCCTTCAGGCTATCTAGTGTATGCTGAAATGCCTTGCGGAAATTCAACTGGCCCGGGAAACAGGAGCCATCTGCCAGCCACACTGTCAATGATTCTGAACCAAGCTCCACTCCATGCCTGATCACTTCTATATTATGATCGATCGCCTGGCGGCGAACGGCTTTGTCTACATGTTGCAACGAACCGAACTTATAACTATGCTCCTGGTCATGCTGGTCCTGAAATGTATTTGAATTCACTGCATCGAAACGCAGACCATGTTGTGCGGCCAGGGCTTTTATAGAAGCAGCATTGCCCGGGATATCCCAGGGAATGTGCAGCGAGATAGCACCGCTTGAGCGGTTGAGTGCATGCAACAATCCCACATCTTCGATCTTTTCCTCGAGGTTGCGTGGTTCACCTCCAATTGAGAAACGGCCAAATCGTGTACCACCTGCGCCGAGCGCCCAGCTGGGAATGGCCACCTGGAAATCGGTCAGCTTCTGAATGATGTTTTCTGCATTCTTCACACCGGAAGCAATGTATTGAAACTGCTGCCGGTGAGCTGGCAGCAATTGATCATTCGATTCCTGTATCCTGTATTTTTCGAGCAGCATAAATAGATTGTTATACTTTATTAAGGTAAGTAAAATACTTCATCCATTGGAATACTCACGGGTGAGTTGTCGGGGTTGCTGGCCATGATATCTGCCATGTATTTCCACCATCGCTGCATCACGGGTTGCGCAGGAAGGTTTTGCAACGCAGCCGGATCTTTCGCCTTCAATACCCCAAACAGGCTGTTGGTGGTCTTATCCAGAAAGATCGAATAGTCGCTGATGCCTGTGTCTTTGAGCAATGCTTCCAGATCAGGCCACAGCTCATCATGCCGTTTCTTATACTCCTCTTCCTGGCCTGGGTTCAGTTGCATCTTGAAAGCTATCCGCTGCATACTTGATTATTGAAAATTGATTGTTGAATATTCAAAAAAAGAAACCTATAAGGTTTTCCCGGAAGTCAGCGTGCTAACTTAAAGAGAAACCTTATAGGTTTATACGATTACCGAACAAACGCAGGAGCTACTCCCCCATCAATATTCAGCACGTTTCCTGTCGATTTCTCCAGCATGCCATTTACAAATACCAGACATGCATTCGCAATATCTTCAGGAAGAATGATCTCGTTGAGCAACGTACGCTTTGCATAATAAGCTGGCAACTCCTCTACTGTAATATTATAGGCTTTGGCACGACCAGCAGCCCACTCTCCTTCCCATATCTTGCTATCGCTGATCACCGCATCGGGATTTACTGTATTCACACGGATCTTGTCCTTGCCCAATTCCGCTGCATTAAGACGGCTGAGATGCAATTGCGCGGCCTTGGCAGAACCATAGCCCGCATTGTTAGGACCAGATACCAGTGCATTTTTACTCACGATGTTCAATACATCACCACCCAATGCCTGCTTTCTCATGATAGAAACGCCCTCCTGTGTTACCAGGAACTGACCTTTCACCAGCACATCATACAGCAGGTCCCAGTCTTTTTCGGTATGCTCTTCAATCGGTTTTGAAATTGATAAGCCTGCACAATTAACGACGATATCAACACCGCCAAATGAAATAGCTGCTGTCTCAAACGCTTCTGTTATATCAGGCCGGTTGGTAACATCCAGCAATGCCGATGCTGAAACATCTTTATTATACGTCTTTTGAAACTCCCTGAATGCTTTTTCCAGGCGATCTTCATCATTATCATTCAGAATGATGCAGGCACCTTCTTCGGCAAATTTCTTTGCAATAGCCTTACCAATACCACCGGCACTGCCTGTGATCAGCGCTATCTTGCCGGAAAGAGGTTTTGGTTTAGGCAACCGCTGAAGCTTTGCTTCTTCAAGCAGCCAGTATTCGATGTCGAATGCTTCCTGTCTTGGCAATGAAGTATATTCAGAGATCGCTTCCGCACCACGCATTACATTGATCGCATTCACATAAAACTCAGCGGCAACCCTCGCAGTGGATTTATCTTTTGCGAATGTGAACATACCTACTCCGGGATAAAGGATCACAACCGGGTTTGGGGAAAG
>JADMIO011280126.1_pt1 | contig 11379 bp, 9 predicted proteins | sample 8958161 | NCBI WGS metagenome assembly JADMIO01 (sample SAMN16585339, study PRJNA669376) | soil metagenome | isolation source: Crop rotation soil | place: USA: Cullars Rotation, Alabama | collected 2011
CCGCGACTTCAAGTCACGTGAATTCCAAGCTTCGGATCCCACTGTGCTGGAAAGATCGAAACGATCGACTCCCTGTACCGCGCGATAGGTCTGCGCGTCGCCTGCGTGAGTTGAAAAACGCGTATAGTCCCAGCCTATCTCCACCAGCGCGCGGGCCTTTTCCTCTTTGAGCAAGGTGCCGTTAGTGATCAGGCTGCCACGCCAGCCGTGAGATTTGATCTCGCGGAAAATCTCAATAATCTCCGGATGAATCAATGGTTCGCCGCCGCCGACCACATTGACCTCTTCCAGTCCGGGAGGCATTGACTCGAACAGTCGGCGGTAATCGGCGAGCTTCATCCCCGCTTCGCGGTCTTCACGCTTCGCCCGTTCCAGTTCAGGCGCCGCAGTATGCTGGAGCCAGCACATCGGACAGGCGTGGTTGCAGACCACCCCCATTGGATTGATACGAATGTAATCGGGACCGACCAGCGCGCGTTCCCGCAGTGTCCCGGCGCGGCGAACCGAGTGCAGCACTGCATTCCTGACCCCACGCCGTCGAATTGCATCGAGAAGACGAACGGGGGCGAGATATCTGGCAAGTGAGAAAGCAGTCATAAGCTTATTATTGAATCAGCACTCGGAGAATTCAACGAAATGCACCGATGTCGCTAAATTTTTGATAAAAAAAAAAGAGGGATTTAATACTCAAAGCCGATCTCCTTTATCATGGAATAACGAAGTCCGCCGCCCTTATAAAGGGCGGCGGACCTAAGCGTATTGTAATTAATGACTACAATTCCTTGCGGTAAGGCTAGTGTTTCGTGATCGTCACATCATCCACGTAACCCAGACCCATCGTTCCGGTCGGAGAACCGGAAATGCCCACGGTGATTCTCACCTTGGTATTCGTCCCCGTGGAGAAAGTCCCCGTGGACTGCTGCACCCAGCCGAAGGGTGAGCCTCGCGAGACGCTGCTTGATCCAATCGTCGTTGCCGACTGATATCCGTAAACGCTGATAACCGCGGCCGATTGAAGCGTCGCGGAACCCGACTTGAACCAGGCGGAAACGTCATAAGTCGAGCTGGGAAGGACATCGACATCCTTGTAGAAGTTCTCATTGGTTGTTCCAGTGTGCTCGGCCAGCTCGCCCGACCAGTGGCCGCCGTGGGCCTGCTCGGCATTGTTGCCGTTGGCGTTCGCCGTGCGCGACCAGTAGAGTCCACCGCTTTCGAAGTCTCCCTCGAAATTGGCGGGCCATTGCGTCACGGTGACATCATCCACGTAAACCAGCCCATAGGGAGAGGACGGATTGCCGGCAAAGCGCGGCGCGATCATCATCGTCGTGTTGGAACCGGTGTTGACGATGATCGATTGAGCGGTCCAGCCAAACGTGGTGTTGCTGTGGGGAACGTCGCTGATTCCCAGATAAGAGGCGGTTTGATAGCCGTAAACAAAAATTTGGGTATTGGACTCGATCGGCGTCGTGCCCGTCTTGTACCAGGCGGTGACAATATAATTCGTATTCGGCTGCACATTAACGTCCTGCCTCAGTGAGGTGACGGTCGGGTTCCCATACTCCTGCATCCGGCCGGAATAAGTGCCCGAGTGCGCGTCCGAGGAACTGCGGTCCGCGTAGGCGTTCTCGGGAATCCAGGTGGTCGGAGTCGCCCCTGAGCCATCTTCAAAGCCGCCATTGAAATTGCGCGGCCACGCGGTAATCGAGAAGTCATCCAGATAAAGACGGCCCACCGGCGAGGAAGAAGTACCGGACATGCCCGCATAAAGACGAACGGTGTCGTTGCCTCCCGAATTAAAGGGGCGTTTATATTCGGTCCAGTAGATGATCGAACCCGCCGAATTGTTCACATCGTGGAAGAGGCAATAAGAAGCGGTGTTCAGCCCATAAACCATCATGCGCGTATTGGCATGAATGGTCGCGTCGGTGGCATACCAGCCGGAAATCTCATAGTCGGTATACGGCTTGACCGTGAAATCCTGATAGAGATAGGCATCGGTCGTGGGCAGCGTCTCCTCGATCCGTCCCGACCAGGTTCCAGCGTGGGAGGTGACATTCGTGCGAATGGCATTGGCCCCTTGAAGGATCCAATTGCCGACGGTAGTGGTGCCGCTCCCTTCCTCAAAGCCGGGATTGAGCACAAATTCCTGCCCGACGCCCAGCTTGGCGGAGCCGTAGATTTCATGTTTGAACTCACCGCCGAAGTTGGGATTCCCCGAGCGCTCCATCTGCCAACGGGTCGTGAAATCTTGATACTCCGATGAATTGGTGATCGTCGGCGCGCTCATCGCCGTCGTAAAGGTGTAGGTTCCACCCGCGGGAACGGTCGTCCCGGAGGGAAGCCAGAAATCGGGAGTCGCGCCGAGCACGTCAACTCCCTTAAGCCCGATCGACGTCCCGCTCCAACTGCTGGTGCCGATGTTTTTGACGGTGACCGGCTTGTACCAGCTTTCCAGGCGGTTAATGTTGACCGGCAGCGAGTCGGCGACAACGACCGCGTCATACGAGGTCGAGGGAGTCGGGCGCTCGTAATTTAATTGGATATAATCAAGTTGCGGAAGGGATGTGTTCGATCCACCGATATTCAGGCGAATCGTGTTGCTCCCCGAATTTAGAGTCACGTCGGGCGCGTCGAAGGAGGTCCATGTCGCGGCGGCGGGAAGGGTAAACGTCGATTGCGCGGTCCCATTGACAGTGAAACTGGCCGAGACGCTCCCATTGGCCCGATAGAACACCGAGGGCGTCACAACCTTGGATGATCCGCCTGCGAGCGTGTAAAAATATTCGAGCCATTCTCCGGGAGCGACCAGGCCGACGTAATAGCCACCCTTATCCGAGGCGTAAATATCAACGTTGTCGGAACGATATTTGCCGCCGGAGTTGCCGGTCGTCGTATCAAAAGAGTTCGAATAATCCTCGCAGTCGAGGCGATTCTTACTAAGGCTGGCGCGGAATGTGCGCGAACCGCCGGCGGTAAAGACGTTGAAAATATAGCGATAGGTCCCCGCGTCCGGATCATAATGAACATCATAGCCGTCATTGCCCGCGACCTCGGAACGATAAGGAACCCAGCAGTTGTTGATTTGTTCCTCAAGCAAGGGAGGCTTGTGCACGGCATCGGTATAACTGGTGAAGCCGCCGACATCGATCGGCACATAGTCCTTGCCGCCGGTGAGCGTGAATTGAGTCCGCTTGCTCGTTCCATCCACCGCCAGGCGCGGAGGCCAGACCGATTCGACCGTTCCCTCCGAAGCCGTCAGGTTGAAGTTGGAGGTGCCGCCGAAGGCCGCCGCTTCATTCTGCACGGTGCTGTAATTGCTGCTCTGATTTCCGTAGAACACGACCTCGAAATAGATGTCAAAATAATCGCCCGCCACCAACTGTGTCGCGGATGAAATGGGAACCATCCACAGCCCGGCGTTGTTGCCGCCGATCACGCGCAACGAGAACCCGGGGACCCCATTAGTCACGCCATTGATCTTGCTGGACCAACTGCGCAAAACAATGCCGCGATTGCCCAACGTCGAGCCACCATACTCTGTTACCCATGGTTGAGTCCCACCGAAGACATATCCGGTAACCGCTCCCCAGCCTCCGGACCAGATGCTTCCGCCACTATCGGTGTACGCCAGCGTGGAAAAACTGGACTGGGTATAATCCTCATCGCCGATCGAAAAAAGCCGAAGTTTGCTCTTCATCGGATCCCCCGAAGTATCGAAGAGGACCGTGTTAAGAATATCGTAACGTATATGATAAAAATGCCGGGCCACGTCCGAATAAGGAATATGGTACATGTCGATCGTTGAGCTGATCAGATTATCGTCGGAGTAGCCCATGAACTTGTGATGCAGCATCAGCGGCGAAAGCCGATCGCTTTTCAACTTCCAGAATTCAAGCTCATGCCACGTCGTCTCCCCTCGCTTCATGTATTTGAGAAATTCGTGTCCGCCCGTGTTTTCCGGGAAAATCGACCAAGTATCGTTGCTCTGCGGGTTGACGTCGATCCCCGAGGAATCGCAAAGATCAGAATAGGTCTTCTGAACCAGCGAATAACTCTGCGCCCCCTGCAGCCCTCCAATGTTGTTCAGCCACAATTGCCCGTGATTATACGCCCCGCCGCTTCCATACAAATTTTCCGTCGAAGTATAAAACGCGGGCGATTTGCCCCAGCGCTTCGAAACTATCTTGTGAATGAACGAGAGCGGCGTCGAAGCCGCCGTCTTCATCACGAAGTAATTGTTCATGGACTGATAGCGGGTGTTGGTCACCGGCTCACCACGGGGCATTCCCCATTCATCCGCGGTTACGGCAGACCCCCAGATCCCCTGCGTGGTCACTCTGAATCTATTCGACCGCGCGTACGTGTCTGAAGGTATTTTAATTTTGGCCCAGTCATAGTAGTCCTGCCACTTGTTGCAAAACCGATACGCACCGTCGGTATTATGGTAATTGGGGATGGCGATATTATAGCAGCCCCGTGTGTTGTCATACCCGCCGAAAGTAGTCGCGCCTCCCCCGGCCGATCCGTCCAGAATCTGCAGGGTCAGCGGCGTCTTCTCAATCTGAATCTGGTTATAAGCATCCGTGGAAGTGGTCGAATACGAAAAGTAGGTCTGAAAAAATGCATCAAGATACTGGTTCGTCGTCATCGCCAGCGCGCCGCCGTCTGAATTGTAATCCCAAAGCATCTGCTCGACGGTGATCGAATCGACATTGTGCCCCCAAGTGGTTCCCCGCCAGACATTGAAATGTTTAGTGCCTGAAGTATTCCCAATGATATACGCCAGCGAACCCAGCGTGCTGTTGTTGAACAAGACGACGCTGCTCGGCCCCCCCCAGTACATCGTTCCCGAACCCGGAATGGCAGTGTCGGAGCCCCCGTCCAGACGATAGTAGTTAAACGCTCCGGTATAGAACGTCGAAAGAATCTCCAGCCTCCAGATGTTGGTGATGCTCCCGGTGGCCGTGAATCTCACCTGATAATAAATCCGATCCTGCCAGGCGTAGGGAACGATCTCCGCCACCATCGGCAGCGACGTGCCCGTCGCATTCTTGAAATAGATGTACATCACGTGCGCGGTATTCATGTCCCGCCCGGATTCATGCGTATAGGTGCTGGTCTGATAAAAAGGCCTGTAGTCGCTCGTCCCGGGTGTCCCGGTCGAACCGGTGACCGTATTCCCGTCGGCATACACACTCGACCAGAGCTGCCCATCGGTGGTGATGACGCGCAGCGTAATGCCGCCGAGCGTCCCGGGCGACATCAGGTTCGTCCCGAAGCCCTTCAGATAAAGCGTGTCCAGGGCCGACTTCTTGTTTTCGATACTGAGTTGGTAGAGATTGGATTCGATGTTGGCGCGCCGAGTCCCATCCCCGGCGATTCTGGCGTACCCTGGGGCCGGCCACCACAAGTTCACATTTTCGGTGTCGGCATGCGCTGAATGGTTAAAGCCAGACAACATCATGAAAAAAAGTGACGTAAGCAGCGCTGCCCATCCGAAATCTGTTCGAGTCCACAACGAAAATCGATCCCGCATCATCGCCGTTCCTCCTCCCGTCCGGAATTTTTTTCAGTGTTTTTTTAATTCAGTTTTGCGCGGCCCACCCGGCGATGGGCAATACACGCCCGGCTCCGGCGGGCATCAATTCCTTTGAAGCTCACGCCGGCAAGATGGTTCGAGGACAGGATAAACAATGCTACGGACGAGAAACGCCCGCGCCATTCATCGATCAGTAATGTTTCCACCCCGTTATCAAAACAGCGTATGACATCACTGCAAAAGAAGGAAAGTTGGCCCCAATTGTTTCGTGTTAAATATGAGGATAAGACCACGCCGTGTCAAGAAAACTCCGTAAAGGCTTCCTTGTAAGGAGCACGCCTTTGAGTTATTTTGAGCCGGATTTATCCACATAAATAAAGTCGCCATTCATTAATCGGCACAAAACAGGAATTGCTCCTGAAAGAGGTCCACGAATGAAACAGGTTCAACTCGGAAATAGCGGCGTCAATGTCAGCTCGATCTGTCTTGGCTGCGCCCACCTCGCAACCCGCACGGAAGAATCGATTGCGTCACAAATTTTGGATGATTACTTCGACGCCGGAGGTGGTTTCCTCGATACCGCAAACAGTTATGCCTGGTGGCATGCAAATACCACCGGGGGCGAGAGCGAGGCTTTTCTGGGCCGCTGGATGGTCCAGAGAAAAAATCGCGATCGGCTTTTCATCGCCACGAAGGTAGGAGCCAACAGGGCCGACACCAGCGAGTTTACCAGCGACCACAAAATCGAGGGTCTCTCGGCAAAAGTGATCTTGCGCGAAGCCGAGGCGAGCCTTAAGCGGCTGGGAACCGACCGGATCGATCTCTACTACGCCCACGTCGATGATCGTTCGACACCCCTGGAAGAAACGCTTCAAGCTCTCGATCAACTAGTTCGGTCGGGGAAGGTCCGCCACGTGGGATGCTGTAATTCACGCAGTTGGCGTCTGGAACGGGCGAAACAGATCAGCCGCAAGAATCGTTGGGCAGAGTACTGTTGCATTCAACAGCGCCATACCTACCTGCGGCCCAAACCCTACGCCCACTTCGGCCGTCAGGTCGTTGCCGATGAGGATTTGACCGATTATTGCATGGAGAACCCGGACGTCAGGCTGCTCGCCTATTCTCCCTTGCTTGAGGGAGCCTACACGCGCGCGGATCGCCCGCTACCCGAGCAGTACCGCACCACCGAAAATCAGGAGCGTCTGGCCGTCCTCAAACAGGTGGCGGAAGAGGCCGTTGCAACCGCCAACCAGTTGATCCTCGCATGGATGATGCAGGGAAAGCCGGTGGTTATCCCAATTTTCGCCGCAAGCAACAGGGCTCAGATCAAAGAGAACCTTGGTGCATTGGATATTTCTTTGAGCGAGGAGCAATTGAGCAGATTAGACAATGCCGGCGCCTCTGCCAAAAGCTAAACTATCTTCCTTACGCAAGCGCATCCTCACTTTCTTTTGCAGGGTCTCCATCAGGATCGTAAAAGCTTGGATTTTGAGCAGAAATCGGATGCAAGGAATATGAAGTGTGGGGTATCTCCCGCCCACGGAAAAAAATGGAGCTGGCGTGCGCGCGTTATTCAAGCTCATCGTCCTGTTGATCTTTATCGCGTGGATCTGCGCGATGTTCCCCAAGGCGCGCGCGCTGGTCGAGGCGCCGATCCAGTATGCGCACGGCGTGGCCAGCACGATCGAGCTCTTCAACCTGCAGAAGGCCATTGCCATGTGCAAAACGCTCTATGAGCGCTATCCGACCCGCGATGAGTTCGAGCGCTACGTGCGCGAGAACTTCGACTCGCGGGGCCGCAGCGTACTGGCGGATAGTTGGAACACGCCTTACTCCTATCGGGCGAGCAACACCGCCTACGAACTGCGAAGCGCGGGCCCCGACCGGATCATGATGACAAACGACGACCTGACCATCTCGCAGAAGGATTGAACCATGCCGCCACCCGACAATCGCCGCCGCCGCTACTGGATCAACCCCAGCTTCCAGGGACGCTATCTCGCGGCAATCCTGCTGCTGGAGCTTGTGGTTGCCGTGATCACGGCGGCGATCACGCTGGGGCTGGCCTTTGTGCTGATGAGCCCCTCATTCAGCGCCGGCCCATCCTGGCATATGACCTTTGCGATCGTGGTCGTGATGATTCTTGCCCTGGCAGCCGCACTTGTGCGGTTGGGGGTCCGCGTCAGCAACCGCACCTGCGGCCCGGTCTACAACATCCTGAACAAACTCGCGGCAATTCGGCGCGGAGAAAATCCCGGACCAATCCGGCTGCGCGAAAAGGACGAGCTAAAGGAACTGGCGGAATCGATCAATCAGACTGTGGATTACTTAAAAAACAAGAATTAGGCGCAAAAAGCGGAAATGGTGCAACCGGCGCGATTCGAACGCGCGACCCCTTGCTCCGGAGGCAAGTACTCTATCCAGCTGAGCTACGGTTGCACACAGGGATATTCTGGCACACCCGACTTCATTGTCAAGCGTGCTTGAAAGAAAGAATCTTCCTGTCATCGATCATGATGATAACTATCCCAAAATCATTCTTCAATTTTCATTCCCGCGAGTTTATCATCAATCTGCTTTTTGATTGTTATAACAGGTGTAATATGAATAGTTCCGATGCTCTTCACTCATTAACCGACTTTAAGCGGCGCACATCGGATTTGGTTAAGCAAATGCGCAAGTCTCACCAGCCTTTGGTGCTTACGGTAAAGGGAAGAGCCGAACTGGTCGTCCAAACCGCCGATGATTACCGGCAAATGCTCGAAGATCTGGAAAAAATGCAGGCTATAGAAGGCATTCGGCGTGGGCTGGAGTCCATGGAATCTAAAAAAAGCCGTCCAGCATCCGAAATTTTTGGCGAGCTGGAAGCCAAATACTCCTACCTTCGGCGTTGATCTAAAGGATCGTTATCGAGCGTTCCGCTTTTGAGGATCTCGAGTCCATCGTTCTCTGGCTTTCGCAATATTCCGAAGCTGCCGCACACAACTGGTATTGGCGCGTAAAAGAAGCCATTTCCAAACTTAACCGTTCACCCCTGCGCTGTTCACTTGCCCCTGAAAACGAATTTTTCGAAGAAGAGATTCGCCACCTGCTCCGCGGACGGCGAAGATATGTCTACCGTATTTTATTTACCATCCGCGGCAATACTGTCCACGTTCTTCATATCCGCCATGGATCTCGTCGGCCGCTACGTCTGCCCGAAGAAAAATGATTTTTAAAACTGGTGTCTGGCTAAACAATTTGAATTGAAAAAGTTCACTCCAAAATGCTAAATTTATTACACTTTATATCCCAACTTCGGAGATTTCTCCAAAGGACAAATTGAAATGAACAACCGATATCTCCCCGCGTTTGCCTCCGCACTGCTGATTTTAATTTGTGCCTCATGGCTGATTTTCTGCTCTGTGATGATCTCTCAAGACCTTTACCCCAAAGACGTGACGTTGATTTCTGCCCGGAATTTTCCCGCTCCCCAGGTTCAGATCGATCTTCCCGGAGGAGGAACCAAATTCCTGGGAACCAAGGTTTATCATCGTCCTTTAATACCGATGATGATGATTCCCTTTTCGATCGTTTTTCTTTTCTCATTGATGGGCTGTAAGGGTCTTGTCAGAGAACAACCGCAGTCTTGAATCACCGCCGCGCAATCACCGCGATTGCATTGGCTACCGGCCGTTCATTCCCGTCCGACGGATGATTCAGCACCCCCGAACCCCTTGCCCAGATCGTCGTTGAACCGCCGCCATCCATATTGATCGCATCCACGCAGCCCAGCGCCTGCATCGTTTCGCGTAATTCCGCCATCGTCATCCCCGCAGCGGTAGCGGTCCGGCCGTCGACTATCAGCAAAATCAGGTGGTGATCCTTCGTTAGCCCGATGGCGGTGCGTGGGTGGCGCTCCTTGTAGGAAACACCCGCCTTTGGGGGCCTCTCGTACGTCTCGCCCCCCACGATCAGCGGCGGCTTGGTCGCCATGATGCCGGGGTAGGGGAGCGATTCCCATCCCGCCTCGGGCTTGGTGAGCAGCAGCGGTTTCCCCGATAAGTCGATCGCGATCGCGGCGGGGTCTTCCATCTCGTCCTGGGTTGTCGCCATCACCCGGCCGGCGATGCGCACGAACTGCCGGCTTCCCTTGGATTGGTAATTGATGACGCCGCGCACCAGATCAAAAAAATTGCCGTTGATGACCACTGCCGCGCGGGGACAATCCTGGGCCATTTGGCTGACCGGCTCGCGCGTCCCCTCGCTCGGCATCAGGAAACGAAGCTGAACCCCGGTCGTTTGCACATCGACATCGGCCAGGCAGATGTTCTGCGGCGAATCGAACAGATTGGAAAAATGAAAATGTCTGTAAACGACACCGGGAGCCGGTTGCCGGACTTCCCAGGGAACCGCCGCAAAAAGTTCATAGGGAGAGGCGGCGAGCGGACCCGCCGCGCATAACAGGCTGAAAATCCCATACAGAAGCCCGATACCAACCCGGTTTACTTTACGTTTCATGCAGAAGTGAACCCCCATCGAGGAATAACCGCAAATTTCATGCAGACATTATTCATGACTATCGGCACTTAGCAAAGCCAATTGGCTCGCTCTCTATCAGATCGGAATCTTAATTTCCGGAATCGGCGGGTTGAACGATTTCCGCTTGACACAACTGTCCTACTGTCATATCTGTTTATGACAGTAGGACGCGAATCGATGTACATTGAACTCAATTTCAAGTCGGGCAAACCGACTTACCTGCAAATCATCGAGCAAATCAAGTATGCGCTCGCCACTGGCGCGCTGCGCGATGGCGACCAGCTTCCTTCGATTCGCGCCTTGGCCGAACAGCTCCGCATCAATCGCAACACGGTCGCCAAAGCCTACGGCGACCTCGAGACCGAAGGCATCGTCAAGACGGAGCAGGGCCGCGGCGTCTTCTGCACCGCCGAGCAAAGCGCCCTGACCGCGGCCGCCCGTCGCCGCATCGTTGCCAAAGCCCTCGATGGCGTCATCGTCGAGGCCTGGCACTTGAGTATGACCGACGCCGACTTGATCCAACTCCTGCGCGATCGCCTCAAGGCTTTCCAGGAACGGGTCAAAGAATCCGAAGCCAAAACCGAAACCAGGTAGCGCAGTGCAGGCCTTTACAGGAGCCGACCCATGACTTTATCCGCATCCCTTTCGACATCACGCCCTGCCGCCGTCGTCATCAATGACCTCCACCGCGGCTACAAGGGGACCGAAGCCGTCCGCGGCCTCAGCCTCACCGCTTCAGCCGGTGGCTGCTATGGCCTCTTCGGCCGCAACGGCGCCGGCAAGACCACCACCATCAAGTGCATGCTCGGCCACCTCCGCCCCGCCTCCGGCTCGATCCAGATCTTCGGCCTCGATCCTCAGCGCGACGAGGTCGCCGTCAAATCCCACATCGGCTACGTCCCCGAAACGATGGGCTTCTATCCCTGGATGAAAGCCGAAGACCTGCTCGCCTACGCCGCCTCGTTCCGCCCCGGACAATGGAACAAAGCCCTCGAAAAAGACCTGATGGCCCGCACCGGCCTCGAAGGCTCCAAAAAAATCGCCGCCATGTCCAAGGGCATGCGCGCCCAGCTCGCCCTGATCTGCGCCATCGCCGCCCAGCCCGATCTCCTTCTCCTCGATGAACCCACTTCGGGCCTCGATCCCATCGTCCGCCGCGAGTTCATCGAAACTTTCCAGCACATTGGGATCCTAAGCTTAGAATTCCACGTGGACAAGTTGTCGCGGCCGCTTCTATAGTGTCACCTAAATACTAGTGACTCCAGCGTAACTGGACTGGCCACAGTTAGGCCGCAAATGTAATCACACTGGCTCACCTT
>JADMIO011418094.1_pt1 | contig 11379 bp, 8 predicted proteins | sample 8958161 | NCBI WGS metagenome assembly JADMIO01 (sample SAMN16585339, study PRJNA669376) | soil metagenome | isolation source: Crop rotation soil | place: USA: Cullars Rotation, Alabama | collected 2011
CGCATCGAACGGCACCGCCGTTCTCGACGAGGCACGCGCGCTTCACCCGCGTGCTCGGCGCGGTCTGCTGCTGAACTGGAACGAGAACCGAGCGTTCCGCGAGGAGATCGCGATCGAGTTCGCGCAACGCCGCGCCGAGTGTTACGTGACCAAGGCGCTTGTCGTGCCGGACGAGCGGTTTCACCGCAGCATCACGGAACTGTTGGACGAGTGGTGGCGCATTCGCGGCTCGGAGTCGGCGGGTGTGCAGATCGTCAGCGCCGAGCGCACGGCGCGTGTGTACGAGATTTGCGACCTGCTGCAACGCGCCGACATGCCGTTCACGTTTCACGTCGATGCATCGGTTGCGAGCGTGACCGTGGAGCTCCGCGACGGCCGGACGTTCGTCGATCCCTCGAACATCGAACTCGCCAATGCGTTCGGGGCGCGCACTCGTCCGGGCTCTGGCGTGTACGACCTCGTTGTCGTCGGCGGTGGCCCGGCCGGGCTCTCCGCCGCGGTGTACGGCGCGTCTGAAGGCTTGCGCACCGCGCTCATCGAGCCGACCGCTATGGGCGGTCAAGCGGGCACGAGCTCCATGATCCGGAACTACCTCGGCTTCCCCCGTGGCATCAGTGGCGCCGAGCTCGCCACGCGCGCGTTCGAGCAGGCGATTCTGTTCGGCACCGAGATGATCTTCGGCACCGCCGCAGCCAGTCTGCGGGTCGATGGCGACGTGAAGATCGTGCAGCTCGCCGACGGCGCCGAGGTGCCGGGCCGAGCCGTCGTGATCGCAACCGGTGTGTCGTATCGCGTGCTCGACATCCCGGCATTGCAACAACTCAACGGCGTCGGCGTCTACTACGGCGCGGCCACATCCGAGGCGGCCGCGCTGGCCGGCCGCGCGGTCTTCGTCGTAGGCGGCGGCAATTCGGCCGGGCAGGCTGCGCTCCATCTCGCGAAGTTCGCGTCGAAGGTGACATTGCTCGTACGCGGCGACGCGCTCGCGCAGAGCATGTCCGACTACCTCATCACCGAGATCGACTCGACGCACAACGTCTCGGTGGAATTCTGTGTCGAGGTCGTTGGCGGAACCGGTACCAATCGCCTCGAGAGCATCGACATCCGCAACCGAGCATCCGGCGAGATCGACACGCGCGAAGCCGCTGCGCTCTTCGTCCTCATCGGGGCCGAACCGTGTACCGACTGGCTCCCGCCCGAAGTCGTCCGCGACGACTGGGGCTACCTGATGACGGGCGAAGGCGCACAATACGAGTCGCACCTGGCCGGCGTGTTTGCTGTCGGTGACGTGCGACGCGATTCCACGAAGCGAGTTGCGTCCGCGGTAGGTGAAGGCGCGGCCTGCGTCGGTCTCGTGCATCAATACCTCGCCGACCAGACGACTTGACTGCCTTGGGCTTCGGACGGCGCGTCGTCAGGGCTTGCGCGCGTAGATGTGGCCGGGCCGAAGGATGCCGAGGCGCGTCGACGTGACCAGACCGTCCCAGAAGAAGAGCGTCGAGTCGTAGAACGCCTGGTCGAAGCGAGCCAGGAATGCTTCGCGTAGCGGGCCGCGGACCTTGGCAACGTCGGCCTTGGCGAGCCCGTGATACCAGTCGCACCGGTCTTCGGTCTCGATGTCGACGAAGCCGATCCTCGACACCATGTCGCGCAACTCGGCGAGAGTCTGCATGTAGAACTCTTCGCCCGATGCCTCGCTGAACGCATCGACCAGGGGATCGAGCTCCGCGCCGGCACCGCGCAGCCAGTCACCGACGCACAGGCGCCCTCCCGGCCGCAGCACGCGGAACGCCTCGCGGTATAACGCGTCCTTCTCGCGCACGTGGATGATCGCGTCCTTGCTGAACACCACGTCGAACGACGCGTCCGGGAACGGCAGCGGTCCGGGTTCGATGACGAGGAAGTGAACATGCTCTTCGACGCCGTGTGCCTTCGCACGTTCCGTGGCACGTTCCACTACGTAGGACGCAATGTCGATGCCGGTCACCGATCGCGCGCCGCGGTCACGCGCGAGCACGACCGCGGCACCACCAGTTCCGCACGCGATGTCGAGCACATCGGCGCCGGCCACCGCGCCACGCGCCACGATCCGACCTACCTCGTCGGCGCCACCCGGCGAGAGGAAGCCGTCACCCCAGATCAACTCGATCTGGTCGACGCCGTCAGCGTCGTAACCGCTCGTGGCACCGGCGTCATCCAACATGCTCGCGGAGACTAAGGCCGTGGGCGGTGCCAGGCGTCCGGCACGACGCGGCCGCCGGAGATCGGCGAAGATCATGTGATGACCCAACATCCACGCGACGAGATCATGGCGGCGTACGAAGCGATCGTCGCCGCAGGCGACGCGGGTGACTGGGATCGCTGGGCCGACCTGCACACCACCGATTGCGTCTGGAACGAGCACAACTACGGCCTCATCGAGGGCCGTGAGGCGATTCGAGCGAAGATCGTCGAGTTGATGGCCGCCGTTCCGATGATGACATTTCCCGTCGAGTGGGTCGTGATCGAACGCAACCGCGTCGTGTACTACCCATGGCAGGTGTTACCGGACCCGACGGGCGGCGACGCGGTGTACCGATTCGGCTGCGTGACGATTCTCGAGTACGCCGGCGACGGACAGTTTTCGTACCAGGAAGACATCTACAACCCGCGCGACGGCGAAGCGGTGTTCGGGCGTTGGCTCGCCGCGGGTGGTCAGCTTGCAGCCGCGCCCGACGCGCTCGGTCTGTAAGCCGCGTGACAGTGTCGCCGTCATGCTGACGCTGGTGGAGCGACTCGCTTCCGTCGGGGTCAGCTCCGACGACGCCGAGGACGAGCGGCTCAACAAGGCGACGCTGACGCTTGCGGCCGCGTTGATGGCGTCGATGGCGATCTTCTGGGTTGCCACCTACTGGTCGCTCGGGCTGTGGCGTTCCGGTGCGATCCCGTTCGGCTACCAGGTCGCCACCGCAGTGGGCCTCGTGGTGTTCGCTCGTACGAAGCGATTCGGGGCGTTCTGCACGATTCAGCTCGCAATGATCTTCTCGCTTCCATTGCTCCTGCAGGCGAGCGTCGGCGGCTTTCGCACTTCGGGTGCTGTCGAGCTGTGGGCGTTCATGGCACCACTCGGTGCCTTGCTGTTCGAAGGCGTGCGCCGCGCCGCGGCATGGTTCGTTGCGTTCATCGCGGCGACCACCGCATTGGGTCTGCTCGATCCGCACTTGCACGGAGAAGGGCATGTGCCGACGGCGATCGTGATCACGTTCTTCGTGCTGAACGTTCTCGGCGTGTCGACGACGGCGTTCCTCGTTGTCCGCTACTTCATCCGCGAGCGCGAGCGCATCCTCGCCGCGCTCCGCTCCGAACAAGACCGATCGGAGCGACTGCTCCTCAACGTGCTGCCGGTGACGATCGCGGCGCGACTGAAGGAACGTCCCGATGTCATCGCCGACTCGTTCGAATCAGTGACGGTGCTCTTCGCCGACGTCGTCGGTTTCACCGAGTACGCGAGCACTGCGCGCGCCGATCAGGTGGTCGCGATGCTCGACGGGTTGTTCACGAGGTTCGACGACATCGGCGAACGACACGGCGTCGAGAAGATCAAGACACTCGGCGACGGCTACATGGCCGTGTGCGGACTGCCCGAGCCGCGTGCGGATCACGACATCGCGATCCTCGACATGGCCATCGACATGTGCGAGGAGGTCGATCGCTTCAGCATCGAACGCGGAATTCCTCTCGCGATTCGCCTCGGGATCGCGACCGGCCCCGTGATCGCCGGTGTGATCGGCCACCGCAAGTTCAGCTACGACGTGTGGGGCGACACGGTGAACATGGCGAGCCGTATGGAGTCGCACGGCATCGCCGGACGCATCCAGGTCACAGCCACCGTTGCCGAGCGGCTGCGCGACCGGTACGACTTCGAGGAGCGCGCCGCGGTCGACATCAAGGGCAAAGGACCGACGACGACCTATCTGGTGTGCGGCCGCCGTGTTCGTTCAGCCGTCCCCTGACTTCGCCGCGCGCGCCTTCGTCACGCGCGCCTGCATCTCGAGTGTGCGCCATTCCGGTTGCGCGGTGGTGATGTCGTCCGGCCAACCTTCGACGACACCTGCGGCCCAATCGCTCCATTTCTCGACCATCACGTAGAAGTCGACGAGGAACTGGCCCACGAGGATGTTCCACGGAAGGCGCTCCGGGAAGGGCCCCTTGCCCGCGAGGTACGCGTCGGGGAGCCCGGCCTGCGAGCCGAGCATCTGATCGCTCCACGCGCGCACGCCCGCGAGCGTGGCCTCGAGGTCGGCCTTGGTCGCGTGCTCGGCGAAGAACACCTTGATCAGTTGTTCGAACTCGAGCACCGGCCCGGCGCCGGGGGTCGCGATCCACTTGGCGAGGGCGCGCCGGCCTTTCGGCGTGATGCTGTAGACGGTGCGGTTGCGCTTGCCGACCGTCTCCGAGGACGCGCGGGCGAGGCTGTGCGCCACCAGCTTCTTCGGCTCCTCGTAGAGCTTGCTCTCGGCCCGCGGCCAGAAGCGCCCGAGCGCGCGGTCCATCTGTTGCGCAAGTTCGTAGGTCGTCCACGACTTCACCGAGAGCAACCCGAGGATCGCGTACGACGTCGACGTCAGCGCGGGAACCATTGACATACTCCCTTTGGTTGTATAGCTTGATACTCCCAAAGGGAGTGTAGCGAGCGAGGAGACGGCGATGGCCACGCAGACGACCCTGATCAGTGACCCGTCGAACGCCGGTCAGGTGGGCGCGTGGGACGGCAACGAAGGTGAACTCTGGGCCGCGCAAGCCGAGCGCTTCGACGAATCGCTCGCGAGCTATCACGGTCCGTTCCTCGCGGCGGCGGCAATTCGCGCCGACGATCGCATCCTCGATGTCGGATGCGGCAACGGGCTCACCACTCGCGACGCCGCGCGTATCGCGGTGAATGGCGCAGCGCTCGGTGTCGATCTGTCTTCGCAGATGCTCGCGCTCGCGCGGAAGCTCGCAACGGCCGAAGGCATTGACAACGTCGAGTTCCTCCACGCTGACGCGCAGATCTATCCGTTCGAAGCCGAGTCGTTCGACGTGGTGATCTCACGCACGGGATCGATGTTCTTCGGCGACCCGGTCGCCGCGTTCACAAACCTGCATCGCGCGCTGCGACCAAATGGCCGGCTCACGCTGCTCACGTGGCAGGGACTCGCTCAGAACGAGTGGCTCACCGAGTTCCGAGCTGCGCTCGCGGTCGGCCGCGAACTGCCGACTCCGCCGCCCGACGCCCCGAGCCCTTTCTCGCTCGCCGACCCCGATCGCGTGCGCGCGATCCTTTCCGCATCAGGATTCGCGGATGTGCGTCTCGACGCGCTTCGTGAGCCGATGCGCTTCGGAGCCGATCCGGACGACGTGTTTCCTTTCGTCAGCGAGCTCACCGGCTGGATGCTCGACGGTCTCGATGATGCAGACCGAGCGACCGCACTCGAGGCGTTACGCGCGACCATCACCGCGCACGCCGGTGCCGATGGCGTCGTCTACAACGCGGCGACCTGGATCATCCAGGCGCGCAAGCCGTAGGACAACGCACGGCAGCTGCCTCACGATCACGCGACGGGCTCTGCTGGTGGCCGTGTGCCGTACGCGTAGGACAGCAGGAGTGCGCCGATCACTGCACTGACGATCAATCCGCCGATGGCGCCAGCTTGATCGCCGCTCTCGCCGATGCGTGAGTGTGTGGCGATGTGATACGTGATGTGCGGAATCGCGTAGACGAGCTCTGCGACGGCCGCGGCAATCATGAGTTGGCGCGTCGCGAAGACGAGCGCGCAGATCGCTACCGCGCCGAGTGCGAGATTCAACGCACCGAAGTCGCGCACCAGGTGCTCGTTGTACGGGCCGTCGAGGTCGAGCCAGGCGTGGCCGGCGCCGGGAAAATGCTCGAAGAAGTGCTCAGGTGCGAGCAGCGCGTAGACGCCGAACAGGAAGCCCTGGGCCGCGAAGTACGCAAGACCGAGGCGGGGCAGGAGACTGCGCATGGGCATGAACGCTACGGCGCCGCTGGATTCGCCACATCCGGGAGTTCACTGATTTCGTTCTCGCAACGGCCGGCGCGAACCCGGGCACTCGTACGCTGCGCCGGTGGGCTTACTCCTCACGGTGGTCTTCATCGACGTCGAGGCTTCGACCGAGCTGCTGACGCGCCGTGGCGATCACGACGCAATGCTGGCGATCGACCGCGTGCTCGGCGCGGCGCGCGAACGGATCGAGGCGTACGAAGGCCGTGAGATCAAGTCGTTGGGTGACGGCTTGATGCTCGCATTCCCCGCGCCTCGACAGGCAATTGCGTTCTCGGTGGCGGTGCAGCGGGCGCTCGTGGGTCATCGACCGCGGCTTCGGATCGGGATCAACACCGGTGAGGTGAACGGCGCCGGCAACGACCTGGTGGGCGAAGCGGTGTCGGCCGCCGCGCGGATCGGTGATCGCGCCGAGGGCGGCGAAGTATTGGTCAGCGACGTGGTGCGCCAACTCGTGGGGACGATGCCGGGCGTGCAGTTCGGCGATCGCGGCCGGCATCGCCTGCGCGGGTTTCCCCAACGCTGCCATTTGTATCGAGCAACCGGCGCGGAAGCGGCTGCGGACGCGGTTCCCGCGTTCGGCCGCGATCGTGAGCTCGACGAGATTGACTGGCTGCTGGACGGTCCTGCCGCGGGCTGCGGACGTGTGCTGGTGTTCGAAGGTGAAGCTGGCATCGGGAAGACGCACCTCGTCAACGCCGCCCGCGGGCGCGCCGCCGAGCGGGGCATGTCGGTTGTTGGCGGGGGAGCTGACGACCTCGAGCGCGACCAGCCGGGCCGGTTGCTGTTCGCGATTGGTACCGAACTGGGCATCGACCTGCGCGAGGGGGCGCGGGGTGTGCCCGACGCGGGGACAGCGACGATCGAAGCGCTGATCGAAGCCATCGACGAGCGGGCAGCGCGCGAACCCGTCGTGATCGTTGCCGAGGATCTGCATTGGGCGGACGAGTTGAGTCTGCGCGGTCTGACAACTCTCGTGCGACACACGCGCTCGCTTGCGACTGGCGTGATCGCGACGATGCGGCCGACGCCGCGACCAGCCTTCCTCAACACGATGCTCAGTCGGCTCGATCGCGACGCAAGCCGAGAGGTGCGACTCGACGGTCTCGATGCCGGTGCGTTGGGTGCGTTGATCAGCTCGCACTACGGAGCGCCGCCCGGCCGCAGGCTCGCACGCTGGTTGGAGTCGACCGCCGGGAACCCGCTGTTCGTGGTCGAACTCGCGCGGTGTCTCGACGACGACGGCGTGCTGCACGTCGCTGACGGCTGGGCCGATACGAATGTCGAACAGCTTCCCGACGGGCTGCGCGAGACGATCGTGCGCCGGCTGAGCGCGCTGTCGAGCGGCTGCAACGAGTTGCTCCGACTCGCGAGCCTGCTCGGCGGGGAGTTCACGTTGGCCGATCTGGCAACAATTGCGAGCCGCAGCGTCGTGTCGGTCGCGGCCGAGTTGCACGAGGCGGCCGACGCCGGGATCCTCGAAGGTTTCGGCGACACGTTGTCGTTCCGGCACGATCTCATTCGAGAGGCCGTCTACGACTCGATCCTCCCCGCGATACGCCATGATCTCCACGCGGCCGCCGCGCGAGCCCTCGCGCTGGCAGGCTCGCCGCCGGCGCGCGTTGCGCGTCACTTCAGCCTCGGCGCGCGCGCTGGTGATGCGGATGCGGCGACGTGGCTTGCGCGCGCGGCGTCGGACGCCGCGGCGCTCGAGCCGGGCGCTGCGGTCGACCTGTTCGAACAGGCGCTCGAAATCGCGCCCGACGACTGGGACGGGCGCAACGTCACCGAGCTCGCCCTGCTCGAGCCACTCGCGTTGTGCGGTCGCGTGGACGAAGCAACGGCGCGCGCGACCCTGCTCGCCGGGCGAGCGGACGACCCGGAGACACAGTTCGCGATCCGGTGCTCGCTCGCTGCGGTACTCGCGTCGGGTGGAGACCTCTCCGGCGCGTCGGTCGAGTGCGGGCGAGCGGCGGGAATCAGCGATGCGCCCGCGGCGGGCGTGCGAATCCTCTCGTGTCTGGCCGCCGGGATGCGACTGTTGGTCGGAAGCGACCCTGAAGATGCGATCGCTATCGCTGACGAGGCATTGCGCCTTGGCGACGACGACGCGCACCTGCTGTGCGTCGCGAACCAGACGCTCGCGCTTGCGGCGGGTGCCCAAGCGCGCTTCAACGACGCGTTGGGACATGCGCGAATCGCGAGCCACAGCTTCAACCTGTCGACCATGCCCCGAATGGGATTCCTGATTCCCGACTTGTGGGAGGCGTCGTTCAGCGCGTACGTCGATCAGTTCGACGACGCGATACGGACCTACGAGCGCCTCGGGCGCGACGCCGAAAAGCGCGGCGAGACGATCCTGCTCGTCCACACCAACCTTGGCGCCGGTGTCGTGCACTTCCTCGCGGGCCGTTGGGACGACAGCGTTCGTGACCTCGAATCGGGGTTGGCGGTCGCGGACGAAACCGGTGCTCACGCGCAACTCGTCGCGACCAACGGCCTGCTCGCGATCGTCGCGCTCGGGCGCGGTGACGTTGCCGCCGCGGCGTCGCACCGCGCCGCCGGAAACGCCGCGCTCGCGAACGGACTGCATCTGTTCGGTGTCGACGTCTTGTTGTGGGCGAACGCGCGCGCGCTCGAAGCCGGGGGTGACGACGCCGGAGCCTTGCAAATCCTCCGCGAGCTGTGGCAACACACCGGGTGGCTGCGAGGTCTTTCGCAATACCAGAACTTTGCTCCCGATCTGGTGCGTCTTGCTGCGGTAAGCGGCGAGCACGCGCTCGCGCGCGAGGTGGCGGATGCCACCGCGGCACTGGCGGAACAGTCGAGCGTCGCAAGCGCGCGGGCGACCGCATTGCGATGCCGCGGCCTCGCCGATCGCGACAGCGACGCCTTTGGCGCAGCGATCGACGTCTACCGATCGACGCCACGAGCGGTCGATCTCGCCGCGTGCTGCGAGGAGGCCGCGGACCTACTGGGCGAAGTCGGGCGCGTCGACGAGGCGGTCGCGCTCCTCGACGAAGCCGCGGGCGTCCATCAAGAGGCCGGCGCGGTGAGTTACCTCGCGAGAGTCGACGCCAAGCTGCGCGCGCACGGGCGCAAGCGCCGACGCAGCCGACCCGCGCCGGCAGAATTCGGCTGGGAAGCGCTCAGCCCCAAGGAGCGCGAAGTCGCCGAGCTCGTAGCGCAAGGACTCAGCAATCCGCAGATCGGTGAGCGGCTCTACATCTCGCGCCGCACTGTCGAATCGCACATCTCCCACGCGTTCCAGAAACTCGGCGTGCGCAACCGGGTAGAACTCGCCGCATTCACGGCCCAACGATGAGCGGGTTCGACGGCGCACTGGCACCGACAATGTTCAACGCTGCGATCCGGAATCCGCAGCTCGTGCCGAGCGGGCACGTCGGGAGTGTGAACTGCACGCTTCCGATCGGTGCCCACGTCGTGCCGTTGTCCGTGGTCCGTTCGCCGGTGTAGTCGATGATCGTCGTGCCGCCGTCGTCGGCAGGTGGTGTCCACCCAAGACCGACTGACGTTCCGATGCGGCGGATCGTCGTCAGCGTGGGCGCGCCGGGACGGCCCCAGCTCGTCGCACTTCCGTTGACCGCCGCGCCGAGACCGGCGGAGTTGCGCGCCCGCACGCGCAACCAGCACTCGCTTCGCTCACCGCACGAGACATTTGCCGTTCGGAACGTCGTCAATCCGACGAACGTGAAGGTTGCTCCGTCGTCGCTGCGCTCGACGCGGTAGTCGATGACCGGAAAGTCGCCGGCACTCGCCGGTATCGACCACGTCGCGCTCACCACGTGGTTGCCACCAATGACGGTGAGGTCACCGACGGCGTCAGGTGCGCGCCACGTGGTTCCATCAGTGGAGTCTGACCACGGGCTCGCGCCGATTGCGTTGATCGCACGCACGCGCAGGGCACACGTGACGCCCGGGCTGCCGCATGTGACGTTCGCGCCGGTACCCGTGTAACTGCCGATGACGACGTTGGCGGGTCGCGTGATTTCGAGTTCGTAGCCGGTAATGGGGGAGCCGCCGTCGCCGTCCGGCGCGGCCCAGTTGACGGTGAGCATTCCGTTCGATGGACCCGCCACCGCTAGCACGGGCGCGGGCGCGCTCGGCGCCGTGAACGGTGAGGGGTCGTCGTCGATAATCACGACGGTGCCCGTACTGTCGCGCATGGTCGCGCCGCTCGGGTTCGACAACGTGACGGTGAACGACTCGTCGGACTCCGTGCTCGTGTCGCTGAACGCAACCGCTGGCACTGCCTTGGCACGCTGACCGGTCTTGAACACCAACGTCTTGGTGCGGCCGGCGTTGTCGAAGCAGTCGTCAGTTGCGAGGGCGGGCAATCCCTTGCGCACCGGGCCGCACTCGGCATCGCCATCGGCAACCACGTACGACACGCGCACCTCACCGGATGTCGGTGCCGACGACAGCGTCACCGCGAGCTTCGCCGCGCGCTTCGTGGCGTCGCCCTCGTGGACGGACGCGTCACCGATCGCAATTTCGATTCCCGACTTCGCGGTGTCGTCGTCATCGACGATTGTCCCCGTTGCGGCCGCGCGTCCGAGTGTCCACCCGAGTGACGGCGACGACAACGTCACGCGCAGCGTCTCGTCCTCTTCGTCCGCTCGGTCGGGGTAGACGACCACCGTCACGTACTTGACGACCGGCGTGATTGTCTTGCGGTTGGTCTTGAACGTCAGTGGTTTCGTCGCGCCGGCCTTGTCGTTGAAGTCGGCGTCGAGGTTCGTGGGCTTTCCGGCGGTGGCGGTCCCAGCGCTGATCGTCGCGGCCACCGAAACCGTGCTCGTGCCCGGCTGCGAGAGCGTGACCGCGAAGAAGATGGTGCGCGTACCCGCATCGCCTTCCACGACCGACGCATCGCCGATTGCAATGCTCGGCGATGTTGCCGCGCCGGCTGCGCGGATCGGTGCCGCAGCCGACACGCCGCTGACGACGCTCACGGTGACCAGGGGTACGACCAGCAGCCTCTTGAACATGTAGCGCTTGTCGCGCCGAGGGCCCGGAACGGTTCACAGAACCGATTCAACGGCTCCGCGCGACAGTACGGACGTGGAGCAACTCTCCGACGCCGACCTGATCGCGGCCGTGGTCGACGGCGACCGGGTCGCGCTCCACGAGTTGCACACGCGGCACTACGCCTGGCTCAGCGCCCGCCTCACGCGCCGATGCGGCGATCCGGATGCCGTTGCCGAAGCAGTGCAGGACACCTTCGTCGCCGTGTGGCGCGGCGCGAAAGGCTTCGACGGACGAGGTGAGCCCGCGGCGTGGCTGTGGGGAATCGCGGTGCGGCGGCTCGTCGGCG
>JADMIO011441867.1_pt1 | contig 11379 bp, 19 predicted proteins | sample 8958161 | NCBI WGS metagenome assembly JADMIO01 (sample SAMN16585339, study PRJNA669376) | soil metagenome | isolation source: Crop rotation soil | place: USA: Cullars Rotation, Alabama | collected 2011
CCGCCGTACTCGATGACTTGACGTCGAGGGAGGGGCTGCACGCGCCAGGGGTCGAGTGGCGCCCTCGAGTTCTCAACGAGCATGACGATCTTGATCATCGGGTGACCAGAATTGGTGTAGAGGGTGAAACCGAAGTTGGGCTTGTACGTGAAGTCCTTCATGACTTCCTTCACGTCGAGCAATTTAAATTCCATCGTCTTACTTTCTTTCAGGGGCAGGGCTCCATCCCCACAAGCCGGCGGTTAGTGTCCACCAGCAAGGGATGCCCATGATGACGGTCCAGATACCTGTCTTCACGTCGTGTGCTGCGGCGATAGCTCCCGCGACACTGAAGGCCAGACACCAGGACATGAGCGCCAGGAACCCCATCATCGAATCGGGGCCCATGGTCTTGTAGAACTTGAGGTGATGCATCTTCAGAAGGTTGACCGTGAAGGCCAACGTGGCGATGAAGATGTTGAACAGACGGAAGTAGTCGAGGGTCTCCATGTCAGCCCCCGAACGGCTCGTCGCCGAATCCGTCCATGCCGAAGCCTGCGTCCTCGTCGACCTCGTAACCTCCGAAGCCGTCCTGGCCGTAGGGCTCTTCTCCGAAGCGTCCCATCACTTCTCCTCGTTGTGGACGTCGATGTCGTGTCGACGGGCTCGCATCTCGTTCGCTGTCATGAGGCCTGCGCCAAGGACTCTTCCGTCTTCAACGACGGTGATGGTGTAGTCCTTCCAGCCTCGAAGGCTGGCAAACAGCGACCAAACCACCGGGACCACAAAGCATGTAGTCCAGATGTTCGGCTCGAACCCGTGCGCGGTGGACAAGATGCCAGCAATGATGTATGCCAAGCACCAGCCGATGTTCGCGAGGAACCTCATCTGGGAATCGGATCCCAGTACCACCCAGAACTTCAGGTGATATCCCTTAGCGATGCCGGCCCCGAGCGCGAAGCAGGCCACGATGATGTTGAACAAGCGGATGTACTCCAGCGGTTCCATCAAATCTCCTGCCTTTGTCGGTGTGCCTCAAGAAGTTGGTTAGCCAGGCACTCCATCTGCGGAGTAACTGGCAAGTGAAATCCGGTTTCTCCTGTCCAGTCGGCGAACAGGTCGGGCCGGTAGCCACCTTCCTTAAGCTGCGGGAAGGCTTTCTGCAGAAGCGCCAACTCCCGAGACCACGCATCGTACGTGTGGTCCGGAATTGTGCTTTCGTTCAATTGGTAGTACATCACCGAGTGCACATGGATACTGCGACGCAACTGGTTGATGCGTGCCTTAGCGCTTTGTGGCATTCTCGTACTCCTTGTTATCTCGCGTGTGTGCCCCGAGGCATAGCGCGCAGGGGTATTCTCCTCGTTTCTTGTGTCTCTGGTATGCGGCGTTGGTCCCACATGGTTTGAGAACCCTTGGTTTCTTCTCTCGTCTGTCGTTCTTACGCTTCCGCTGGGGCCCCTGTCTTCTAGGAACCCCAGCGTCGGCTAGGTAACGCTCAACCGTTCGTGTGGAGACGTGGTATTTGGTCGCCAGATCTTGCACTAGGTTTCCGTCAACCACGTAGTCACGAACGAGTCTTCGTTTCTGCTCGACAGACAGAGCAGGCGTGAACGGCACTAGATCTTCGGCTGAGGCCGGCTACGGATCTCTCCCGCCGGAACCATAGATGCGCCTCGCAGCTCGCAGGACATCACGCGCTCGTCCTTGACGTCGCCCGTGGTCTGGACAACCTTGCCGTAGTAGCCACCGAAGACGAGCTCCCCGGACTCCAGGAGTTCGTCGTAGCCCTTGCCCTCCTCCGGATCGAACCAGAAGACCTCACCGGTGATGGAGCCGTCCGCGAGACGCACGTCCGTCATCTTGCCGATGGGCGGTACGTCGTGGTTGAAGCCGATAGAGATCGGGATGTCGTCGTCCGGAAGCTTCACAACGTTCGGGTCCATCTGGATCTTCGTGTAGCTCTCCGCTGAGCCGTCGTCCGGAGTGAACTTCCGCTCGAAGTAGTCGTCCTTGGCCCAGATCACTCGTCTGGTCATTGGTTCCTCCTTGGGCAATGCTTGCCGTGTTGACGGCCGATGATGGCCTTGGTGTTGGTCTTGCTGACGACATCCACCTTGCAGTGTCTGCAGATGAACCGCTTCTTGGGCGTCTCCCGGATGGGAGTGCGCTTCATCCTCGCCATCTACTTGGCGACCACGAAGAAGAACATCACCAGGATGGCGATCCAGATGGCCGAGGTGATGAGCCCCGTCAAGAGGATCGTCTTCAGGGGGTTCTGGTAGGTGTCCTGGATGTAGGCGACCGAGTACTGGTTCTCGCTGAGCTTCGAACGCAGCTGGAAGACCAAGAGCAGCTCCTGACACTCCTTGCATGGACGCTCCTCGTCCTTGAGGGTGGGCGTGTTGTACACCTGGTCGTGTCCCAACCGTGCCGGCCAGTGGCAGAGCGGCTTGTCGTCGCTCAAGAAGCGGATGTGGTTCAGGATCAGGGGCTTGCTCTCCATCAAAATTCTCCTTCGGTCTTCCGTGAATTTGTACTCGAACTCAGCGATCATGCAGAGCAACGAGCCGTTCTGATCGATGTGCAGATCAGGCACCATCACCGTTTCGATGTGCCGAATGTGGGTGAAGTCCTTCAGTACTACGTCGACCTCTACCTTCTCTCTCCAGAAGTCGATCTCGTACTCTGTGTAGATGTTGATGCTCTCGTACTCCACCCCAGCGAGAGCACGCTTCATGGCCTCGTAAAGCTTGACGGCGTGGTCGTTGGGGATTACGTGCTCGCTCCCAAGCTTCACCGCACGACCTCCAATCGAGGGTGGTGGGTGGGCTTGCCGTCGCCCATTGTGCTCAAGACGATGAGCCGCCTGGGACGATCTTTCCGAAGACGGATGCGCGTGTTCTGGATCAGCTCGAACTCGTCCATCTCATCCTGCAGCTCGGCATAGCTGCAGTCATCACAGATCGTGTGCCCGTTTTGTCCCACTCGGAGAGGAACGTCGGATTTGCCGCACGAGTTGCAGTAGTCGTCCATCACCGCACCAACTTTGCATCCGTCTTGGTCTTAGCGAACTGAACGAGACCAGCAGTCCTGTAGACAGGCTGCTCTCTCGAGACGACGATACTCAGCGAGGTAGCCGAGCCGTCCTGGGTGATCATGTGCTGGGCGCTAACAAGCATCCAATCCACAAGCAAGCCGTCCCCGAAGCCACAGTGCTCCAGGTAGACACGGCAAGCTTCGTGGAAGATCTCATCAGGCGTCAGGGAAGAAGCCTCGAAGTCGTTGGCGCCCATCATCGGCCACTGACCGTGCGTCGGAGCTTGGCCTCTCCCGTCTGCAAGCCGGCCATAGCGGAGAGAACTGAGGCCTTGGCGCACAGAAGTTCTGAGAGCACCGGTCGACCGTCCGTGCGGTACGTCCAGTACCAGACGTTGATCTTGTCGCGCTCTTCGGGCTTGTACTCCCGGGCGATGTCGTTCTTGATGTGCTTGATCTGCAGCTCGATCTCGTCAAGGTTCTCCTTGAGAGCGTTGTACAGAGCCTGGGGTGTGTGCATCATGTCTACTCCTACGTAGTATTTAAATGAGAACCTGAGACCACATGGGATTCATGCGGTCTTAGGTTGAGGTCAGATGTTCTTGGTGAGTTTCTTGAAGGTGTAGTTGGTCTTTGCCGTTTTGGCTGCTTCGACTGCTCGGCCGGCTTCAACTTCCAACTTGCGCGCAATCTGCTGGTCATAGCTCTCCAACCCCAGGAAGGAGTTGATGGTTGCTGTGAACGGGTCAGGCTTGTGCACAAGGGAAGTCTTGTCGGCGAGAAGGCGAACGCCTAGGGCAAGGATTTCACGTTTGATGTTCATGGAATCTCCTTGGGAAGGGGGTATCTCTCATTAGGAGCCATGTATTAACCGCGGACACGACGGGGGCTGAGGGTCGAAGTCCAACCCCCGCCGTGCGACCGTGGAACTAGCGGCTGGTCTGGCGCAGAGCGCCGTTCTCAGCCTGCTCGTACTCCCGACCGAAGAAGGTGCGGGTCGGAGCACTGGTCTCCGTCTCGTCCTCCTCGTCGGGGTGCTGCTGGGACAGGTCCTCGTCCTCGATCGTGGGGGTCACCACGTCGTGTGCCGGCTGCTCGGGCGCGGCCTCGGCCACGGTCTCCCGAAACGGCTCGGTCTCGATCTTCTCCTCGGTGGGCTCAGCCGGGTCCACGGCCTCGTCCTCGGGGTCGGCACTTCCGCCATCACCGGCGATGTCCTGCGGGGTCTCCGCGTCGGTCTCCGCGTCGGACTGCTCGGCGGCCTGTGCCTCGGTCTGGTCCTCCGGCTGCGCGTCGGCGCCTTCGGCCAGTTCGGGGTTCTCGTCGTTCATTTGGATCACTCCTTCTGTTTGAGGCGCCTTGCCTCAAGGATAGGGCTGAGTTACTTTGCGCCTCAGCCCTACCTTCAAGCAATCGATGGGGAGGAAGCCACCACCGAATAGGCGCGTGTTCTGTCAACGCAGTCTTAACCATTCCAAAGGTCTGGCGGTAAACCCAGAACACACTTGTCCATTGCGTCAGCGTGGCTGGACAGGGCCTGTTAAGTGCCTACAGCGAGAAGCAGAGCCCAACAAAGGGGTGCTTCGTTCTGGCTTAGGGTTTCGGTGCTGTTGTGTGCTGCCTGACTATCAGGCTTCGTTTCCTTTCGCGGCGAGACTGCTAGTTCCCACATACAGTCTCACGTTCCTACGGCTGGACGGCCGAGTCATCGAATACCGTCCGGGAAGGTCGAGGAGCCCCCTGAACCCCTCGACCAACCCGCACGTCACCGGAAGGGAGGTCCCCAGAAGCCCATGTTGATGGTCTGCCGGAAACCCGATGTGACGGGCTTTACTTCGTGAACCAGCCAAGGCGGGAACACGACGATCGTTCCTCGCGTACGAGGAATCCACTGAGCCTTAGTCGGTTCGGTGAGCCGAAGCTCACCACCGGTGTAGTCAGCGGGATCGGAAAGAAGAGCAACGGCCGTCAGCTTTCGCGTCTGACCAGGAGCACCATCCATGTGAGGCTGGTAGCGACTGCCCTTCTCGTACGACTGGAACCAGGAGTGTTGCCCCGGGTCCAGGTCGTAACCCCAGTAAAGGGTGTTGATCATCCGAGCGGTCTTCTCGATCGTGTCCAGGACAGGCGCAGCCACGAACTCTCGTGTGAGTGCGCCACATCCGTTGTGCTGATAGGTATCAGCAACCGAGAGAACCTTGATGATTTCCTCGCACTCGAGGTCTGGAAGAAACCCTTCATACCAAGCCGCGTACGGCGTGGTGCTCGGCTTCATGAAATCCGGGGTCTTAGCCGCGGCTTCTTCCAAGTCCTGAGCGCTAGGAAAGGTCTGCAGGCTCATCAGCGAGGACCTCGGCGATCACCGCGTCCGCGTTGGCCTGCTTCTCCTCCTCGGAGATCTCAGCCTTCTCGCCCTTGAAGGCCTGGAGGGTGTCCTGCAGGATCTCCTCCTTGGTCTTCGGCTCGCTGACCACGATCTCCGAGAACTGCGGAGCCAGGTTGGCGGAAGCCGTGATCCCCGGAAGGACCTCGATCTCCGTACCCGGCAGAGCCTCCTCGCTCGAGACGATGGACACGCTCTCCAGTTTGGCGTTGGAGATGACCTTGACTTCGCCGTCAGCGATTGCCTCCTCCACACGATCCATGCGGAAACCTCCCTGAACACCGGACGGATCCGGAGCCGGCTGGCGCTGCTTCGGCGGAGTGGGCACGGGGCCCTTCGCCTTCTTCTCGGCGTCCTTGAACGCCAGACCCACAGCTCCGAGCTTCGGCCGCGGCTCGTGCGGAACCTTGATGCCGGCTTCGTCAGCCTGGGCCTTGGTGAGCGTCTTGACCTTCTCGAACGACTTGTCGAACGCCTTCGGCGTGTAGACCTTGTACCCGGTGCCGGCGAACAACACCCAGTCACCGATGAAGGCCTGCGACTGGCGCTCATTGAGTGGGCGGTGAACCTGAACCTTGACGTAGGACTGGCCGTCGTCTTCGGTCTTCTCGACCGAACCGCCACACCACTCGGCTACCTCGGCGATGTTGGCCTCGGAGACACGAACAGCGTCCACGTAGAAGGGCTTGCGGGCGAACTTGTGGGTCTTCATCAACTATCCTTTACTGAGTTTCGTTTGGGTTGGGGTCTAGCGGGTGAAGCACCGACGGACCGCATGCCCGGCTCTGAGAACCAAGACAAGCGACCCGCCGGTTACAAACTGCAGGATCCTAAGCATCAGGACCCTTCTTGATCTCGTCGATGATGAACGAGATGCAGAGGGTAGCCACGATCATGAGGAGCCCGATCTGGGAAGTGAGTACCCAGCCCATCAGTCTTCCTCGCCGGCCTCGAGAAGCTGAAGGGCTTCACGAATTTCGAGGAGTTCCTTCTTGCTGGCCTTGAGCTGCTTCCGACTCGCCGCCAGCGTCTCCTCTCGCTCACGGATGTTTTTCTTCTGATTGGGAATGCTGCTGATCCCGTTGAGAAGGTCGTACTCCCGCTGCTGAAGGAGCTGGACTGCGCGGCTCATCAGTCGTCCTCGCCGACGATCTCGGCGTCGATGATGTTCGGGTCCTCCAGCTCGAGGTACTCGTCAGCCTCGATCTGGATGGGAGCACGAGCACTCTCCAGAGCCACGACCGGGACGTCCGCGTACTTGAGCTCGAGGTAGTCCTCGTTGATGAGCACGAAGATGCTCTTGAGGTACGCCTTCACGCCGGTGTTGCCGTTGACGTTCCAGTGGTACGGGCGGATGATCAGGTCGACCTTGTTGATGTCGGCCCAGTCGAGGAGGATTGCCTCTTCCTCACGCGCACGCCCGGTACCCGGGTCCACCTGACACAGGTCGACACGGCCCTTGGACGAGATCATCACCATGCGAGGAGGCCGGCCCTTGCCGAATCCGATGCTGACCTGGATGTACGGGTCTCCCGCACCCTTCTCGCCGGTCTCCCGGTCCTTGAGACGCTTGACGTTCCAGCCGTCGGCCTTCATGTCCTGCGCCACGTCCTCGTCGAGCAGAACGCAGAAGTTGCGGTCGCCCTCTCGGTTGTACATGCCTTCGGCGCCGGCGAAGTTCCGGAAGATGATTCGTGCATCCTCCATGATCAACGTGCCGTCGTTGCGCCGACCCTCGTTGCGAGAGAGCTCGAGTTCCTTACCGCTCATCTTTGATCTCCTCTGCGAAGCCGATGCTGAGACCTGAGGGAGGTGGAGACACGAGTGCCAGCACCTCCGGGTCATTGATGTGGATGCTCACGTGTTCGGGATCCCCCTCGATGGGGCTCGCGGTACCCACGCCAATCTTCTCACCACGGGAGTTCTCCACGTAGACAGGCACTTCGTCAGCCATGCTGACCTCAGCGTCTGCCCGGAGAATCACACCAGGAGCCAGGACGAGGTCGTCCTTACGCTCCAGGCTGACCTTGGCGAAGATCTCACCGACCTGAGGAGCCTTCTTCTTCAGCTCTTCACGAACGGCAGCCGGATCGATGGTGCCGTCCTCGACGTACTCCTGGTACGCCACGATGTTGATGAGATCCTGGAGAGTTACTCTGCTCTCCTTGTTCTTGTCGACCACGATCCGTTGACCGGTGCCGACCTTCTTCCCGTTCTTGCGCTTGCGTCTCTTGCTGATCGGCATTTAGCCAGACATCCTTCCGATATCGAAGGGGTCCGCGAACCCCCGAGCCTTGCGACTGTCGCCGGCGGACTCCAGGGGAGGTGCCGGACGGGTCGTGGGCTCATACTTGATTTCGAATTGGCGGTTGTGCATGACCAAGAAGTTGGGACCAACCTTGATCACGTACATTCCGAGTGAGCAGCGCTGGACACCTCGCGGGGTCTCCACATTGAGTGCGGGCTGCTCCTCCAGGGTGTCTTCCGGATCCAGTTCCATGACCGGCTCCGCCTTACACCACTGGCCAACCTGACGAACGTTCTTTTCCGTCAGGCGTACTGCTTCAACCGTTACTTCGTGGTCGTCGATCCTTCGCCAGACTTCCATCTCGCATCCTCTCCGAAGATCATCTCTTCCAGGTCGGTGATTCCGAACCGGTCGAGGAAACGCCTTGCTGCGGGGACGTGCGGCTGCATGTCCTGTCGAGATCTCAGAGCGGTCGGGTACCTCCGACCTTGATCCTCAGCCGTGATCTGCACTTCTCTCCCTTAGGTCTAGATACGAGTGGGGGCCCAGCGTGTGCCAGGCCCCCGCTAACTCAGATGCTGCGTTCGCAGAACCAACTCGCATCGCCGTGCTTGTCCAGCGCAGCGACGGAATCGTCAGCGAGCTTGTCGAAGTACGACATGTCGACCTCGGAGTTGAGCTCCTTGGCAACGTCGACCTCCAGCCACAGGTGACCCGAGGTGCCGGTGACCTTGAAAGGCTTGTCGTCCTTGATGCGGTAGAGAACCCCGCCACCCTGATCGGTCAGGACCGGAACAAATCGGCCCGTACGACCAACGAACTTCATGCCTTCCTTCGGAGAAACCTCCGGCTTGTCGTGCCCGAAGTCCAGGTACATGGTCCCCTGCGTGACAGACTTCGTCTCACAGAGGTCGTCCCACTCAATGGACTCGTGCGTGAAGAGGGTCTTGTACACGAACGGGTGCTGGAACTTGGCGCCCACAGCTTCCCACGTGCCGATCTTCTCTTCGTCCATCGCCCAACCAACCTTGGCGATGTACTGCGCCTTGTCCACGAGACAGAACTTCTCGTACGTGGCTTCGTGCTCGAACTCGTATCCGTACTTCGTACCGAAGTCGAAGATGAACTGCTTCAACTCCGGAGTGGGGCTGACAACCTTGATCGAGTCGGTCTTGATGTGGACGACGTGCCCACCCTTTTCGATCACCGCGTTCTTCAGGGCGATCATGAACAACGCGCCACGCTTGGCGACGATGTTGTCCCTGTTTCGCATGTCCCGGAACGGGTTGTCAAACTTGGCCGCCGTCATGCCGTAAACGATGTTGATCACGATCTTGAGGGCGTAGGCGAGCTTCTTGGCGCCACTCTCGTCCACGAGATATGGCTTGAGCTTGCCGTCGAGCATGTCTCGTGCTCGCTCGAACTCTCCGCGCTTGATGGCGACACGGGCGTCAAGGAGGTCCTTGAACCGCGGCGTGTACTTGCCGAACGCGTTGAGAGCCACAATTGATGTGGGGTGCATCGAAGCAACGTCGTAAACCTCGACGTCTTCGTACATCCCAGGTTCGTCGTAGACGTATCCGCCTTCTGACGGGTCCTCGCCCATGTAGTCGGAAGGGGGCTTCCGAGTGGGGTCGTAGGTGTACCCCGGAAAGTCCTCAGCAAGGTCCGTGTATTCGAACGATGACTGCGGGTTCCGGTCTGTGCCGAAGATGATCCGAGCGGTGTGGCGCTGGGTCGTGTCGTTGATCGTGAGACCAGACAGCTCAGCAAGGATCTGCCGAGCCACGTAGTCCTGCTTCCGATTGATGAACACGTCCTTGGTAGCACGCACATCGTTCTTGCAGTACTCGATAACCTTCTCGACCATGTCCTCCGGGACAGGCTCGTCCCAGGGAATATCGAGCTCCACGTAAGGAATCCCCAGCTCGATCTCCCAATGCTTCAGGGACATCTTGGTGCTGGCGAACTCCCAGATGTCAGCGTGCGAGATCCCGTAAGCCTCACCAAACATGGCGTGCGGGTCCTTCTCGACGATGATCTTCTGCGAGAGCTTGTACAACGCCTCGATGGAATATCCCATGTAGGCGGCGTACACGATGTGGTTGTCGTACCGTCGGTTGAAGAATCCAACCAACTTCAACTGCAGGAACGCCTCGATCTCTGCCGGCGTGGGGTTGACCATGACGTTGACGATGTCGCTGTCTTCGTACATCCAGCAGATGACGAAGAGGTTACAGAACACCTCAACATCGTAGAAGACGATGCGCTCGTCCTTGACCGCGGAGTCGGGGAGGACAGAATCCTCAGGCGACTCGACCAGGGGGCTGGCCATGTCGTCGGACTTCCATTTCATCTTCGCCACGATCTGCAGAGCCGCGAGGCTCTGATTCGACGAGCTTGCTGCGAAGGCCATGATGCGCCCACGAAGGTCGGTCACGTCGTAACTCATGCCTTCGGCATAAGCGTCATCCAGGATCTTCTTGATGAAGTCCACGTTGGGCTTGGTGCCCGGGATCGTGTCGTACCCCTTGTCGAGGGCCTTCATGATCATGTTCCGGACGGTCTGCTCGTTCTTCATCTGTCTTTCAGTCAGCACCTTTTTCTCCTTAAGCGGCAGCCCGCCATTCTGTGTTGCGATGGGTACCGTGTTGCACTTGGACAAGCGCCGCCGAAGCGCGCCCTTGCCAAGTAGCGACTTGATCTCAATACCCTCGGAGTAAACCGAGGCCAAGAGCTCCACGTCACCCTCGTAGATGTAGTGAAGGTGTACGCCCTTACCGCCTTGCGACAGTTCGGCGTACGTGGGCGGCCAGTTGCTCGCCGCTTGCAGGTTCAGTTCCAGCGACTTCTCTCCGGTTTCATCCTTCAAGTCGAAGTCGATCACGATGTGGTTCTCAGGAACCTTCACGTAGTGAACCTCGGACTTGTCGATGTCCTTGAGTGTTGTGGTTACGTTCTCCCACTTGCGCTTAGGGCGATACGCCTGGAGTGAGTCGTCCCAGATCTGGTACTGAGCCGGCATATCTGCCAACTCTTCGTCCAGCAACGAGACGGTGTCCTCGATTACAAGTGAAAATGCCTGGTCGTTCTTGGCCGGGGCCTTGAACTTGTTGGCACTGAAGCCGCTGTAGTAGTTCCTCACGTGATGTCCGTCCACTTCAGCCCTATCCTTGAACTCCTCGAAGTAGTTGCGCAACTCGAACTGGAACTTCTGCCTGTGGATCGGGCGTTCAAACCCGCTCTCCGAGCAGTATTCCTTGTACATGGTGTAGGCCTGCGTCAGTGTGACGCCGTCCTGCTCCTTGAAGACGTCGAAGTTGTACTCGATGAAGTTGAAGAAGGGGTCGGTCTGAAGCATCATCTCAAGAGGGCGGTAACCCTCGTAGAAGTTCCTGCCCATAGATCGGTAGACCTCAAGGCAGTGATGCGCGATGGCCCCTAACTCGAAGTCAGTTCTCGAGACGAGGGTCATGTAGTGGGAGATCGGGATCTTCACTCCGGTAGGGTGAATATCGATCAGACGTCGGATGAGGCCGGACTTGGCGTCCGTGATCTGAACCGGTGAGTTTGTGCCCATCACCAAGAAGGTGGAGATGACGTCGGTAACCGGAGACTTGAACTTGGCGTCAATGGTCATCGGCTCGTGAGCCGTAACCGAGTTCAGCCGAGCGTTGTCTGCGATTCTCGAGAGGTTGCCATCCCCCTGAATGCCGACTAGCGGGTAGTT
>JADMIO010921855.1_pt1 | contig 11377 bp, 5 predicted proteins | sample 8958161 | NCBI WGS metagenome assembly JADMIO01 (sample SAMN16585339, study PRJNA669376) | soil metagenome | isolation source: Crop rotation soil | place: USA: Cullars Rotation, Alabama | collected 2011
CTCGGGACGCGACGACTGTGGACACCCACGCTGCCCCGCGAGTGGCTCGCGGCGGCGGTCGTCTTGCTCGGCCTGTGGGTGACGCTGTGGGCGCGCCTCGCCCTGGGCCGCAACTGGAGCGGCTCGGTCACGTTCAAGCAGGATCACGAGCTGATCGAGCGCGGCCCGTATCGCTACGTGCGCCACCCCATCTACACGGGCATTCTGTCGATGGCGCTCGGCACGGCGATGCTGAACGCGCGGGCTTCGGCGTTCGTGATGTGCGCGATCTTGCTGGTGGGCCTCTGGCTCAAGCTCCGCGCCGAGGAGCAGCTCCTCACCAGCCATTTCCCGGACGCGTACCCGCAGTATCGTCAGCGCGTCCGTGCCCTGATTCCGTTCGTGTTGTAGCCAGGGGGTGCGGGAACGGCAGCGAGCAGGCCTCGGCGTCAATCGAGGATCGTGAACCTCCCGCGCAACGTGCCTTCGCCGGCCTCGATGCGATAGTAGTAGATGCCCGGCTTCATGCGACGCGTCTCGTGCGATCCGATCACGAACGATCGCTGAGCCGGCGCCGCGCTTTGCTCATCCATCAATCGTGCGACCTCTCGTCCCGTCACGTCGAACAGCTGAACTCGTACGGCCTCCGTCTGGGTCGTCGCGAATCGCAGCACCGCCGCGCCACGCGCGGGGTTGGGCATGACTCGTGCCCCGAATCGGAGCGCGCCGCCCTCTTCATCGCCGGCACGGTCTGCCTGCATCGCTCCCGTCACCGGCTCGAGACTGATCGACACGTCGTCGAGGTAGAAGCTCTTGCCCGAGGCATCCGGGGACTCGCTGATCCTCACGCTCAGCGACGAGCTCGACTTCACCGCCGTGATGTAGGCGGTCAGGGGTTTCCAGCTGCCCGAGAGATTGGGTTCGTTCGAGTACTGGCTCGACCCGACCTGGTCCCCATCCGCATCCACCTCGATGACCCGGATCCTCACCCTCCCGGTGTTGTTCAGGGACTTGACCCACGCCGTCACCTTGTAACGCGCCCCCGCGCCCGCGACCGGCGTCACCCAGCCCGGCGAGTCGTAACAACCGAAGCTCGAGGACGACGCGGAGGAGAGCTGCAGCGCGTAGTCCCCCCCGTGCGCCCCGCCCAATGGCTGGACCCGGCTCAGGGTCACGTAGCTGCCGTACTTTTTCCAGCGCGAGATGTCGCTGGTCTCGAACCCGGGATTACCGACCAGGTTCGCTCCCGCCGGATTGGCGGCGAACTTCGCCTCGATGGTGTGATTCGCGATCACGTTCGAGAAGGGATAGCTCGACACCGCTCCCACCGAACCGCCGTCCACGAGCACCGCGTCGATGTGGTAGCCGGAGCTCGCGTTGATCGTGTAGCTCTGGCTGCCTCCTTCGACCACGGTCTTGTTGCCCAGAGGACTGATCGTCCCTCCTGCGCCCGCCGACGATACGATCGTGAAGGTCGGCACCAGCTCGATCACCACGTCGTCGACCTGGAAGCTCTTGCCATAGCTGTCCGGCGATTCGGTGAACCTCATGCTCAGCGACGACCCCGAGCGCTGCGCCACGAACACCGCCGTCAGGGGCTTCCACGTTCCCGACAGGGACTCCTCGTTCGAATAGACGCTCGAGCCCACCTGCGAGCCGTTCAACACCTCGATCAGCCGGAACTTGATCTTCTTGGTGTTGTCGGTGGACTTGACCCAGGCCGTGAAGCGGTAGGCGGCGCCGGGGCCCGCCACCGGCCTCACCCAGTCCGGCGAATCGTCGCAGCCGAAGGTGGACGACGAGCCCGATCTCACCTTCATCGACCCGTTGCCGCCGTGCGCGCCGCCTTGCACGCGCGACAGCGTCACGTCGTCACCGTACCTGGCCCAGCCGAACAGGGGGCTGTCCTCGAAGCCCGGATTCCCGCAGATGTTCGTGACGATCGAGAACACGTTGTTGCTCAGATCCTGTCCCGTGTTGGCGGCGGCATCATGGGCCGTGACGCGCAGCAGCGCGGTCGTGGTCGCCGGGCCCGTCACCGCCCAGGCGTACGAGCCGGTGTTGGCAATGCCGGTGGCGATGGGTGCGAAGCTGCCGCCGTTGTCGCGAGAGAGCGCGAGATCGACCCCGGTGACGCCACCGACTACATCGGTGGCCGACCACTTGAGGGTGGTCCCGGTGCCGATCCCCAGGTGCTCGCCACCGTTGGGCGCGATCACCTGCACGACGGGGTCGGTGAGATCGCCGAGGAAGAGCTTGCCGTTGCCCCATTGGTTGTTCCAGACCGGGCCGGTGAACCCGTCGGTGATCGCGCGGGCGGTGAAGAAGTCCTTGAGCTGCTGGGGCGTGAGCGCGCCGTACTTCTGCATCAAGATCGCGACCGCCCCGGAGACGATCGGCGCCGAACCGCTCGTGCCGATCGCCTGCCAGTGATTCAGTCCGTCGGCGATGACGCCGGTGACGTCGGGCGGGCTCGGGCACGTGTACGGCACGTCCTGGGACCACGTGGACGTCAGCCCCGCGGGGGCGGCAATGTCCGGCTTGTGCCGGCCGTCGCGCGTCGGTCCGGGACTGGAGCCCAGGTAGAGCGCTCCGATCGGTTCGGAGTAGCTGCCGGCCACGCCATTGCAGCCGGTCCAGCTGTTCTTCGTGACCCAGCCCCCGACGGTGATGACCTCGCGCGCGTTCGCGGGCTCGGTGATCAGCTCGGTGGAGGGATCGACCCCCACGGTGAACGCGACTTCCCCGAAGGCCGGAGCGCACCACAGGTCGACCTCGCCGTTGGCGGGACCCAGCGCCACCGGAATGAACTTCATGGTCCAGTTCCCGTCGATGTCCTGCCCGGCGCCTTCCAATCCAACGATGGTGATGAAGTGATCCCCGTCCGTGTTGGTCGCGCTGTTGAAGATGTAGACGGTGCCATTCGGAGTGGAGACCCCGGAGCAGAAGCAGAAACCCAACGGCACCGGTGGAAAGAGGAAGCCACTCGGTGTCGTCAGCTGAATCGAAACGTCCTCGGTGGATTCGTAGACGCCCTCGATGATGAAGGAGCTCGTTCGTGAGCCATCCACGGAGAAGACCGCGTCGGTACCCGTTCCGGCCGCGAACACCTCGGCATGGAGAGGCAGTCCTCCACCGAAGTTTGCGGCCGACACCACGACGATCCGACCCGGCCCGCACAGGGCGGAGGTCATCTCTTCGAGGATGCTGTGGCCGTCGTGCGATCCGAGAAAGTAGCCGCGCGAAAGGTTGACCACGCAGTTCTGCCCCCGCGCCGTCGCGACGTCGAAGCAGTACTTGATTCCATCGACCCATTTCGTGGTCCCCATTCCGATCGGAGACTTCACCACGACGAGATCGGCCTGAGGCGCCATCCCGGCGAAGGTGTACGGCGCGTACGAGCCACCGGTCTGGCTCCCGTCGCCGCCGGCGATTCCCGTCACCCACGTGCCGTGCCCGTCGTCGTCGATTTCCGGGCAGGTCCCGGCGTCGATCTCGGCCTGCGTGCATTCGTGCCCGTACGAGAATCCGGCCGGTGGGGTACCGCTCAGCAGCTGGTCCCAGATGCTCACGATCCGGGTGTTGCCCGAGGGGTCGTCGAAGTCCCCGTGCTGGTAGTCGATGCCCGAGTCCACGATGCCGATCAGCACGTTGTCGCCATTGAGCCCGGTGAAGTTGGGGGCGGCGCCGCGCAGGACGCTCGCGCCGGTGGCGGGCACGCCGGCGTTGAGCAGCTCTACCCCAGGTTGAGACCCCTCGACGGCCGCGACTCGATCCATCGCGGTCAGCGCATCGACCGCACTCACGGGAACGTCGGCGGTGAAGAGGCCCGGCAGCGCCGTACGGACTCGGATCCCGATCGCCTCGAGCTCTTCCCGGCTGACATTGCCACGGATGAAGACGTCGAGCGCACCGTCGGCAGTGACCGCCATTCCCTCGGCCGCCAGCTTCCTTGGGCTCCCGCCCTGGTTCAGCTTCGAGAGGGCGACCTGTGCCGTCGCGTCGAGCTTGCGTCGCTCGGGCGAAGCGAACGACGCGCTCTCGACGGCGCTCTGGCGCGGCGGCGTCGCGGCGCCGGCGGCCGAAGACGAAGTCCAGATGCACGCGGCGGCGATGACGAAGAGAGGGCCGATGGACCGGATGGACCAGCAGGACGATTTCATGGCGGCCTCCAGGCAGGGTCGGCGCGCGTTCGCGCGGCACTCGATGACCCCGGAGGGCAGGGCCGCTCGTGCGGCAGCCGAGCATATGAACCTGGGGCGATTATAGAGGACTGGGTCCGGTCGCCAGTAGCCTTTTGAGGCGTCGGCCGAGAAACGGGCGCGCTCAGTGCAAGACGGCGAGACGCGCGGTCACGAAGTGACCGCCCTGCGTGACCCTCGCCAGGTAGATCCCCGGCGCCAACCGCGCCGCGCCGGTCACCTGGATGTCGTGTTCGCCGGCGCCCAGGCCGCCTACCTCGCGCGACCATCGCTTGCGACCCATGATATCGAACAGCTCGAGAGTGGCCGGAGTCGCATCGCTGAGCGAGAGCCGCAGCCAGCCGTCCGCGGCACCCGGCTTCGATCTCAGGGCGAGAGGAGACACCGTGGCTTCCAACGTCGCGGTCGGCAGCTCGCTGCTCGAGAACGAAGGATCGGGCAGCGGCCCGCCGAGGGGGTCGTTGATGTTGCCCAGGATGCGGACGTAGTCGTTCGCGACGAACGGAGTGCCATTGTCGAGCCGGCCCGCCAGGGTCATGAAGTAGATGTCGGCACGCGGGGAAGACTTCAGCGCCGCCGCGAGGTCCCGCCTCGGGAACTTGAACGAGACGTCGGCGCGTCCATCGGCTCCTGTCACCGGACACGAGCTTCCACTCGAGGGTGGGGCCGCGATGTCGCCCACCTCCCACCGCAACGGGGCCACATTCTCGAGCGTGATCGACGACAGATTCACTCGGGAGACATCGAAGTGGGCATCCCCCAGCAGAGCCACGGGCAGGACCCCGCCCCTCGCGGATTCCTCGCTCGCGGCGGGAACGCGACCGAAGACGCGAGTATTGAACGGGTTGTCGCAGGATCCGGGCAGGATGTCGAGGGCGACCCGGATCGGTGGCGTCGTTTGCTGGATGGTCCTGAGAATCCACTGATCCGGGTCGAGCTCCAGCCGGGTCACGTTGCCGTCGACGGGGAACTGGAAGCGCTGCTCCGCGAGGCTGTCCTGAACGACGACGGTCTTCGCTCCGCTCGACGTGGTCACCCGGACGTCGATGGGCATCCGGAACAGACCCACCGTCTGGGCCTGCTTGATGGTCAGGAGGACCACGCGGCCCCCCGCGGGCGACGGCAGCGTATACCAGCTGTAGGTGTACGAGGGCTGATCGCGCCCGTAGATCCACTCCTGGAAGAACCAGCCGAGGTCCATTCCCGACACGCTCTCGCAGACCGCCTGAAAGTCCTCGGTGCTGGCGTTCGAGTACGCGAACGCGCGAGCGTACGTCGGCAGGATCTCGGCAAAGGTCGCGTCGCCGACCACGTGTCGCAACATGTGAAGCACCCACGCGCCCTTGAAGTAAGCGTTGGTGCCGAATTCGTAGACGGTGCCGGGCGAGATCAGCGGCTTGAACGAGGCCAACTGATTCCGGTAAGCGGTGACGCCGCCCTGACTCTCGAACCAGAGCGCCTCGGCGTAGGACGCGAATCCTTCGTTGAGCCAGAGGTGCGGCCAGTCCGCGAGGGTGACGTAGTCGCCCCACCATTGGTGGGCCAGCTCGTGCGCGATCACCGCGTCCTTGTTCAATGGGCTCGGGGCGACGCCATCGCCGAGGCTCGTCATGGTCTGATGCTCCTCGGCGGCCACGCCGATGGGCACCTCCGCCATGCCGTACTTCTCGTTCAGAAACGGGTACTCCCCGAACTTCGAGGCGAAGACCTCGATCATGCGCCGGGTGACGCGGAATTTCGCCTGGGCCGCGCCTTCGTGCTCGGGATAGACATAGTACGCGAGGTCCATCGTCCGGCCGTTCGCCGCGACATAGGTGTCGTGGATGATGCGGTAATTGGTGATGGCCACGGACATGAGGTAGGTGCTGACAGGGTAGTCTTCCCGCCACATGAAGGTGGTCTGGCTCCCCGATGGGATGGTCTGGACGAGGGTGCCGTTCGAGGCGACCACCTGGCCCGCCGGCACCGTGACGTTCAGCTCCGCCGTCGCCTTGTCGGCCGGCTGGTCGTTGCAGGGGAACCAGTACGGCGCGCCGCTGAAGTTGAACACGATCGGTTGCCCGGCGTGCGCGAGAACCACGAACGACGACTGACTCAGCTGGGTGGAGATGATTCCGTGATAGGCGACCTGGATCGTGAACTCCGCCCCCGCGGCGATCGTTCCCAGAGTGACCCGGAGCACGTGGCCATGGTGCGTGAACGCGAGTGGCGTTCCATGGTCCTCCACGGCCGTGGCGATGAGCTCGTCGCGCATGTCGAGGGCGATGGAGCTCAGGCCGTCCACCCTGCTTCTCACCGTGAGGGTCGCTTGACCCTCGATGGTGTGTAGCGCCGGGCTGATGTTCAGATCGAGGCGGTAGTGCAGCACGTCGAAGTCCTGCTGCAAGGAGAAATCCGTCAGTCGGTCGGTCAACGGGTTCCAGACGGATGTCACCTGCCCACGGTCGAACAGCCAATGGTGAAAGGGCTCCGACAGCTCGAGCTCTTCATTGCCGCCCGGAGGGCTCCCCGCGAGGGCGCCGCCAGGCAGGGTCAGAAGCGAGAGCAGCAGGAAATGGGTGAAGAGGCGAGATTGCTTCCGCATGGGCACAAGTCTGGCGAGCGGGGTCCCAAACATCCATGACTTTGGGACGAAACGTCGGTCGCGAGGGTTGGACGGTACCGAATGGGCACGCAAGGTGGCCGGCGGCCATCGCGATCGATGGCGACTTCGTCTACGTCACGGACTGGGGGGTTCGGCGGGTGCAGAAGTTCGGTTTCGGCGGCACGACGCCGGTCCAGGAAACCACCTGGGGGCGGTTGAAGGTGCTGTATCGATAGCCGTTCAGCCGCCGGTTGGCGCTCGCTCGGAGATTCTTCCGGTCGCGCGATCGAAGTTCACGATGTTCTGCCACTCGCTCGCGTCCGACCGGGCCACGACCGCCACCACCGGTTCGGTCGTGCTCAGGTTGAACACCTCGTGTGGCACGCCGGGCTCGATGAAGATGAAGTCGCCGGCCGTGTTCTCGACGGAATACTCGAGCCTCGGCCCGTACTCGTGCCGCACCCGCCCCTCGAGGATGTAGAGCATCACCTCGAAGTCCACGTGCACGTGCGCGTACGCCACGCCGCCCGGTGGAACCGTGGCCACGTTCATCGACAGCTTTCGCGCCCCGACGTTCCTGCCGGACAAGCCCGTCTTGTAGTGGATCCCGTTCCAGTCCCGGCAATTCCCGCTGCCGCGCACGACCAGGATGCCATCGTGCCCCTCGGCCGGGACCATTGCGTCCGCATGGTTCGTGCCCATGAAGCCTCCTTCGCGATTCCATGCCCGGTCGCCCGACGCTTGTGCGCGAGCGGGTTCAGCGACGATACTGCGGCTGCCGATAAACCGCATCAAGGAGGATGCACGTGAGTCCATCGCGAGTACCCGAAGGCGAGCAGCGCGGTTTCATCGTTCCCATCGGCGGCGCCGAGAACAAGCTCGGCGACGAGGCCATTCTCAAGCGCTTCGTGAAGATCTGCGGCCGCCGCGACGCGCGGATCGCCGTGCTTCCCACCGCTTCCGAGCTGCGCTCCACCGGCAAGCGCTACGAGGAGCTGTTCCGCGACCTCCGCGCCTCGAAGGTGTGGGTGCTGCCGTTCGAGAGCCGCAAGCAGTGCGAGGATCCCGAGGAGCTGGCGGTCCTCGAGAAGGCCAACGGAGTGTTCCTCACGGGCGGTAGCCAGCTCCGTCTGGGAACGACGCTCGGCGGCACACCGGTGGCGAAGGCGTTGCGCCTGATGAACGCCCGGGGGGTTCACGTCGCCGGCACCTCGGCCGGCGCCGCGTTCCTCTCCGAGCACATGATCGCGTTCGGGGACGAAGGCTCGACGCCGCGCGCCGGCATGGTCTCGCTGGCGCCCGGCCTGGGGCTCACCAACCGTGTCATCGTCGACCAGCACTTCCGCCAGCGCGATCGACTCGGCCGGCTGCTGACGGCGCTCGCCTACAATCCCTTTGCCCACGGCGTCGGCCTCGACGAGGACACGGCGGTGTTCATCGGGTCCGATGACACGATGGAGGTGGTCGGGAGCGGCGCGGTGACGATCGTCGATCCCGCCGGGATGGAGTACTCGTCGATGGACGAGGCCAAGCAGGGCGAGCCGGTGAGCCTGATCGGGGTGAAGCTCCACATTCTGCTGAACGGGGCCCGCTACGACCTCCACGCCCGCAAGGTCACCGCGACTCGCGCCGAGACCGAGGGCGATTAGCGCAGCATTCCCAAGGCTCCGGCTGACGCCCTCCCGTTCCGCCTGGTATCCTCTCTCGGCGCTTCCATGCCGTGTCCCTGCCCGGTGGCCTATCCCGCGAGGGCGTCGATGAAACTGCTCGATTCGTCCGTCTATCTGGGCCCCAACATCTACGCTCACTTCCCCGTCATCCGCCTGACGGTGGACCTCGGCGAGCTCGAGCAGTGGCCGAGCATGAAGCTCGGTCCAGCCTTCGTCGACGGGTTGCTCGGAGCGTTGCCCGGATTGCGCGAACACGGGTGCTCGTACGGCGAGCCGGGCGGATTCGTGAGGCGCCTCACCGAGGACGAAGGGACGTGGCTCGGCCACGTGCTCGAGCACGTTGCGATCGAGCTGCAGAACGAGGCCGGCGCCAAGGTGACATTCGGCAAGACGCGCGACGCCGGCACGCCCGGCGTCTACGACATCGTGTACCAGTACGAGCAGTCCGACGTCGGGCTCGAGGCCGGCCAGCTCGCGATGCGCTTGATCCATTCGCTGCTTCCCGAGTCCTTGCGCCCCGCGGGCGCTCTGCCTGCGGACTTCGCGTTCGTGCCGGCACGCGAGGAGTTCATTCGCTTCACGCAGCGGCGCGCGCTCGGGCCCAGCACCGCGGCCCTGGTGCGTGCCGCCGAGGAGCGGGACATTCCGGTCATCCGGCTCAATCACCAGAGCCTGGTCCAGTTCGGCCATGCGCGCTATCAGCGGCGCATCCAGGCGACGATCACCAGCGAGACCCGTCATATCGCGGTCGAGATCGCCTCCGACAAGGAGGAAACCAACCGCATCCTCAGCATGCTCGGGCTGCCGGTCCCCCAGCAGCGCCTGGTCTACTCCGAGGAAGAGGCGGCGATGGCGGCGCAGAAGCTCGGCTTTCCGGTGGTGGTGAAGCCCTACAACGGCAATCACGGGCGCGGGGTCTCGCTCGACTTGAAGGACGGCCCGCATGTTCGCGCCGCGTTCCACCAGGCGCGGGAGATCAGCCGCGCGGTGGTGGTCGAGAGCTTCGTCGTCGGACGCGACTACCGGATGCTCGTCGTCAACGGCCAGCTGATCGCGGTGGCCGAGCGGGTGCCGGGCCGCGTCATCGGTGACGGGAGGCACACGGTCGCCGAGCTGGTCGAGCTCACCAATCGGGATCCGCGCCGCGGGATCGGGCACGAGAAGGTGCTGACGCGTCTCGAGCTCGACGCGCAGGCCGAGCGCTGTCTGGCCGATCGCGGTTACACGCGCGACACGGTCCCCGCCCCCGACGAGATCGTGCCGCTCCGATTGACGGGCAACCTCTCGACCGGCGGCACCGCGATCGACGTCACCGACATCGTCCATCCCGACAACGTCGAGATGGCGGTGCGCGCGATCCGCGCGATCGGACTCGATGTGGGCGGCGTCGACTTCATCACCCACGACATCGGCCACTCCTACAAGGAGGCCGGCGGCGCCATCTGCGAGGTGAACGCCGCACCCGGCTTCCGGATGCACGTGGCGCCCAGCGAGGGCAAGCCACGCGACGTCGCCGGGCCGGTGATGGACATGTTGTTCCCGCCGGGGACCCCGTCGCGCATCCCGATCGCGACCATCACGGGCACCAACGGCAAGACCACCACCGCGCGGATGGTCGCACACGTTCTGAAGCTCGCCGGCAAGTCGGTGGGACTCACCACCACCGACGGCGTCTACATCAACGGGCAGCTCACGGTGAAGGGCGACATGACCGGCCCCCTCTCGGCGCGCATGGTGCTGCGCGACCCGAACGTCGACGTCGCGGTGCTCGAGAGCGCGCGTGGCGGAATCCTGCGACGCGGGCTCGGCTATCGGAAGTGCACGGTGGGCGCGGTGCTCAACATCCAGAGCGATCACCTGGGGCTCAAGGGTGTCGACACGCTCGACCAGCTCGCCGAGGTGAAGCGTGTCGTGGTCGAGGTCGCCCAGGACACCGCGGTGCTCAACGCCGACGATCCGCGCTGTCTGCGGATGGCCGATCACACCCCGGCCAAACACGTCTGCTACGTCACCCAGCAGATCCAGTACCCGCTGGTGAAGGAGCACGTCCGCGCCGGCGGGCGCGCGTGCGCGCTCGAGGAGGGCGTCAACGGCCACATGATCACCCTGTTCGACGGCGGGCTCCATCTGCCGGTGATATGGACCCACGCGATCCCCTCCACCCTCGACGGACGCGCGCGGCACAATGTCCAGAACGCGATGTTCGCGATCGCGATCGCCTACGCGCTCGGGGTCAAGGTCGAGGACATTCGCCAGGGGCTCCGCACCTTCGACACCAGCTACGAGCTGGCCCCGGGGCGCACCAACGTCTGCGACCGCCATCCCTTCAAGGTGATCATGGACTACGGCCACAACGCGGCGGCGGTGCGCGCGATGTGTGACCTGGCGGGCCGCATGGAGGTGCGCGGCCGCCGCCTCTGCGTGCTCGCCGCACCCGGCGACCGCCGTGACGAGGACATCGTCGAGATCGGCCGCACCGCCGCCGGCCACTTCGATCAGTACATCTGTCGCCGCGACGATGGGCTGCGCGGGCGGAAGAGCGACGAGGTGCCGCGGATGCTGCGTGCCGCGCTGCTCGAGGAGGGCGTACCCGCGCAGCAGGTGCAGGTGATCCCCGACGAGCAGGAGTCGACCCACGAGGCGCTGCGGATGGCGCGGCCCGGCGACCTGCTGCTGCTGTTCGCCGACGCGCTGGCGCGTACCTGGAACCAGGTGCTCAACTACCGCCCCGCCGATGGGCAGGATGGGCACGAGCCCGCGCCGGCGGCCGTCGAGGCGGCGGTGATGGACTTGCGCCTCGACGAAGGCATGGTGATTCGCGACGAGCGCGGAGTGCGACTGGCGCGCGAGCCCGAGGCGACGGACTGATGCCGTGCGTCTCCCGCTCCGCGGGGCGACGATGAAGGTCCTCGACTCCCGGCGGTTGACCGGGCCCAACCTGC
>JADMIO011430648.1_pt1 | contig 11377 bp, 9 predicted proteins | sample 8958161 | NCBI WGS metagenome assembly JADMIO01 (sample SAMN16585339, study PRJNA669376) | soil metagenome | isolation source: Crop rotation soil | place: USA: Cullars Rotation, Alabama | collected 2011
CAACACCCACGGCGGCCAGCTCTCGGGCGGGCGCACCCACGGCTACGGCCACATCTACGAGGCCTGCCGCCAGCTGCGCGGCGAGGCGGAGGGCGGGCAGGTGACGCCCAGGCCGCAGGTGGCCGTGGTATCCAGCGGGGCGGAGAGCTTCTCGTCCTGCCTGCTCTTGGCCCGCTAGCGGCGTGGGCTCAGGTCAGCTCGCTCGTCGACCACTTCGGCAGCGGCGCGGCCGCGCGGGCCGGGGCGCGCAGGGCGCCCAGCACGTAGCGGAGCAGGAAGTCGGTGAGCTGGTCCATCGTGTAGGGATTGTCGTTCGACAGGAACCAGTCGGCGGTGGTGCTGAGAATGCGGATGGTGCTGGTCAGCGTCAGGAAGGTGTCGATGTCCGCGCGGAACTGGCCTTTCGCGACGCCCTCTTCGACGACGCGCCGCCACTCGGCGTACATCGTCGCCTTGTCCTCGGCGACATAGGCGAACTGCGGGCTGCGCCGGAAGAAGCGCCGGTCGTTGTAGAGGATGGCCTGCGCCTTCTGCTCGCTTTGCGCGGCCCAGATCGCAAGCACCACCAGCGAGGCGAGCCGGGCTTCCGGATCGGCGTCCATCTCGGCGATGCGATGGGTCTTCTCCACCATCCGCCGCGACGAGCTGCGGATGATCTCGTGCAGCATGTCGTCCTTGGTGGTGAAGTGGTGATAGATGCTGCCGGGCAGGATCCGGGCCTCCTCGGCGATGCTGCGCATCGTGGTGGCCTCGTAGCCGTATTCGGCGAACTGCCGGGCGGCGATCTGCAAAAGCTCGCCGCGGCGGTCGGGGGCGGGCTCGGCGCTGGCGGCCTTGCGCGTGCGGCCCTTGCCGACCGGCGCCGCGCGGCCGGCGCGGGACGCGGCGGCGCTGCGCGAATTCTTCAGCGAACCCAGTCTTCTCGTGGTCATGCCGCCGTTCGACGCCGCCCCAGCCTTGATGTGGTCGGCGCCAGTCGGGCGCCGGATAAACGAATGCGATCCAGCCCCTTAGCAAGCAACGCTTCACGCCGCGAGCGCCGAGATTGCGGCGATCTGAGACCCGCGCGCCGGCGCCCGCGGGGAATCCGATTGTGCGCGGATCGGGGCCAGCTTAACAGCAAACGGTTGTTTGGTGACTGACGCAAAGGCCCCGCAAGACGGGCGAGGACACGGGATGGAAACGGGACAGGACGCTCCGGGCGCGGGCGCTGCGGCGCCGGTCAACTGGATGCTGAAGACCATCATGCTGACCTGCGGGGTGGTGGTCACGCTGTGTTATTCGCTGGTGGCCCCGGTGCTGCCGGCGATCGCCGCGGCGTTGGGCCACGGCGCCAGGGACGCCTACCTCGTCAAGCTGATCATGGGCGTCATCGGCGCGGCGACCGTGGTCGGGGCGCCGGCTGCGGGGTTCCTGATCGACCGGTTCGGACGCCGTGGGGTGCTGACCTGGGCCGCGCTGATCTACGCCGTCGCCGGCTGCGCGCCCCTGCTGCTGAACGACCTGACATCGATCCTAGTCACCCGCTTCGTCATGGGCGCCGCGGGCGCGGCGATCGTCACCACCGGGGTCGCCATGATCGGCGACTACTACGGCGAGGCCGGCCGCAACCAGTGGATCGGCGTCAGCGTCGCCTTCGCCACCATCAGCGGCCTGATCGGCACCCCGCTGGCCGGCGTCCTGGGCGACTTGAGCTGGCGTGCGCCCTTCGCGCTCTACGCCGTGGGCTTGCCGATGGCCGCGCTCGCCTGGTTCGGCTTCCGCGGCGCGGGACGGACCGTCGCGGCGGCGACGACGACGGTGAAGGCCGCTCACGCCAAGGCGCCGCCCCTACCGCTTGGCCTGATGCTCATCGGGCTGCTGGTCGGCGTGATCATCTATGTGCCCAACATCTACATCCCGTTCCGGCTGCGCGAGCTGGGCGCGGAGAGCGCCTCGCATATCGCCGTGCTGCTCACCATCGAGTCGATCATCGGCGCGGGGCTCTGCTTCATGTACGGCCGGGTGCGCCAGAGGGTGTCGATGTCGAGCGTCTTCTGCTTCTGCTTCGGGACCATCGCGGCCGGCATGACGCTGATCGGACTGGGCTCCAGCCAGCCGCTGCTGATCACCGGCCTGATCCTCAGGGGCCTGGGCATGGGTTGGCTCGGCCCGAACATCCTGGCGATGGCCTCGGCGGCCGCGGACGGGCCGCACCGCGGGCGTATCCTCGGTCTGGTCAAGGGCGCCTTGGCGGGGGCCTCTCTGGTGGGCGTCTCGCTGTTCGAGCCGATCTCCGAAGCCTATGGCCCCGCGGGCGGGATCTTCGCGGTGGCCGCGGTGGCCGGCGGCATGCTGGGCTGGGCGATCCTGCGCGGCCTCAGGCCGGGCGCGCGGGCGGCGACCGAGACGGCCTGAGCCTTCTCTGGACTTGCGACCTGCGGTTCGGGCGGGCTTAACAGGAGGGGCGGCCCGCCGCCGAGGAGCAGGAGTTCGAATGTCCGAGAGTGAGCGTCCTGTCGGCGCCTACCGCCGCGCCGTGCGTCTCAAGGCCGACGGCGACTGGACGTCGGCCGAGATGGAGGACGACGTGCACCACTTCAAGGCGGTGCTGCGCCACGACGGCGAGCGGGTCACCGACGTGGAGTCGGTCGCGCCGCGCACCCCCTGGGTCACCTGCAGCGGCGCTGTGGGGGAGCTGGAGCGCCTGCAGGGCATGCGACTGGACGAGATCCGGGCCCTGCCGTTTGCGGCGCGCGCAGAGCACTGCCTGCATCTCTTCGACCTGGCGCTGCTCGCCGCCGCCCACGCCGGCGAGCATGGCTTCGAGCGGCTCTACCGGATCGAGGTCGACCACACCGACCCGAAGGCCATCGCCGCGCGGATGACCCGCGACGGCGCCGAGGTCCTCGCCTGGGAGATCCAGGACATGCGCATCCGCGGCTCGGCCTTCGACGGCCTGACCCTCGCCGAGCTGCCCGGCCGCCTGGCGGACCTGTCGCCGGACGAGCGGGAGGCGGCGCTCGTCCTGCGCCGCGGCTCGATGATCTCCTTCGTCCGCGGGCTCGACCTCGACAGATTCCCCAACACCTGGATGTCCAATCCGGACCCGCGGCCCAGCTGCTACGCCAAGCAGCCGCGCAGGCGCCCGCAGAGCACGCGCAACTACGGCAGCTCGCACGACTTCTGGGGCTCGGACCAGTGGCCGCTCGCCGACGACGCCTGGCCGCCGGTCGAGGGGTAGGACGCGTTGAAGCGGGGCTGAACTAAACCGCTCATCCCCGCGAAAGCGGGGACCCAGGCGTTTTTGGTGTTGGGGCGGTTCGGACAGCCTGCGGCGTTGCAGGCTCAGCTACAGAAAAAGCCTGGGTTCCCGCTTTCGCGGGAATGAGCGGAGATTGGATCAAGTCGAGATCCGGCAGCGGCCGTTGTTGAGCGAGGTGATCCCGCGCGCCTCGACCCGGCTGCGGAACGAGACCACGTCGCCGTCCACCCAGATGTCGGTGGCGATGGTCTCGCCGGGGAACACCGGCGAGGTGAAGCGCACGTCGAAGCTCTTCATCCGCGCCGGGTCGTAGTCGCAGACGCTGGCCAGCACCGCGCGGCAGGCGATGCCGTAGCTGCACAGGCCGTGCAGGATCGGGGCGGGGAAGCCGCCGCGCTTGGCGAACTCCGGCTGGGCGTGCAGCGGGTTGCGGTCGCCGTTCAGCCGGTAGAGCAGGGCCTGGTCGCGGCGGGTCTCGGTGACGTGGACGATGTCGGGCTTGCGCTCAGGCATCACGTGCTGGACCGCCGCCGATTTCGACGGGCCGCCGAAGCCGCCGTCGCCGCGGGCGAAGATCACCGATTCCGAGGTGTAGAGCGGCTCGCCCGAGGCCAGCCGCACGTCGCTGACCATGGTGATGACGGCGCCCTTGTCCGCGCCCTTGTCGGCGATCTCGGCGATGCGACCGGACCCGATCAGGTCGGCTGCCGGCGGCAGCGGCCGGTGCAGGGTGATGCGCTGCTCGCCGTGCAGCACCTTGAAGTAGTTGATGTCGGCGCCGGCCAAGAGGTTGCCGTCCGCCCCGCCGCCGCCGCCCAGCACGGTCACCGCCGTCGGCACCGCCTTCAGGGCCGGCAGCTCGAAGACGAACGGCAGCTCCTTCTCGTCCAGCGGGTCGCGGCCCATGCCGACGCCGAGGTTGTAGAGCATCACCTGGGTGTCGGTGTAGCTGAACGCCCGCTCCGGCGTGCGGCGGGAGATCAGCTCGTCGTAGTTGATCGGCATGGCGTTTCCTTAGAGCGCGTTGGATAGGGTCGGGCCGCGCCCGGCCCAGCCGCAGCGCCGTCTTTGCATACAATGTTCACGCGCCGGATCAAGCCGCGCGCGGTCGCCAGATGTGGCGGGTGGGGAAGGCGGTCTTGACGGCGGCGAAGGCCTCGCTGTCGCGCGGCGCGGCCGGCGCGCCCTGCGCCTGGGCCATCAGGTCGCGCAGGCGCTTCTCGGTGTCGGGATGCCCGGAGAACAGCGAGGTGCGGCCCTTGGCGTCCTCTGGGATCAGGTCCAGGAGCGCGCGATAGAACTGCGCGCCCCGGCCGACGTCATAGCCGGTGGCGGCGAACACGGTGGCGATGTGCTGGTCGGCCTCGCGCTCGCTGTCCCGCGCATAGCCCTGGCCGGCCATCTGGATGATCCCCAGATCGAGCGCGCCCAGGCCCGCGACCCGGCCGACGCTCACGCCCCCGTGGTCGTCGTCGGAAGCGGCGGCCGACGCGGCGGTGGCCGCCACCGCGGTCAGCGCCTTCTTGCGCATCTCCTTGATCGCGTGGCTGAACTCCGCATGGCCCATCTCGTGGGCGATGACCGCGGCCAGTTCGTCCTCGCTGTCGACATAGCGCAACAGGCCCTTGTTGATCCCCACCTTGCCGCCCGGCAGCGACCAGGCGTTGACCTCGTTGGAGTCGCAGACCTTGACCTCCCAGGTGAAGGCTTTGCGCTTGCTGGTGGCGAAGATCGGGGTGGCGATGCGGGTCACCGCCTGCTGGACGGCGGGGTTGCGATAGGCGCCGCCCATCTCCTCCAGCGCCGGGCCATAGAGCTTGCGGCCGAACTCGATCTCGTCCTTCTCGCCGAGGCTGGCGGCCTTGGCGGTGCGCATCAGCCCGCCGAGATCGAGGCTCATCTGGGCGTGGGCGCTGCCCGCCGCGCCGAACGCCATCAGGCCTCCCAGGGCGGCCCTTCGCGAAACCTTCGCTGCGTGGTTCGTCATGGCGCCCTCCCCAGGCGTCGCAACTAAGCTTGATCGTAGCCCAGGAGCTCATGCACCTCAATTTCGCGGCTCATGCCCCGAGGCGTCACCCGGCCGAGCAGGCGGGACCGGAAACCGTCCGGCAGGCCGGCGCAGAAGGCGCCGTCCATCAGGATGCGCGTACCGTAGGTCTTGTTGAGCTCCTCGAGCCTGGCCGCCTCGTTCACCGTCTCGCCGATCACCGTGTAGTCGAAACGCCGCCGGGCGCCGACGTTGCCGGCGATGACGTCGCCGCTGGCCAGGCCGATGCGCAAGGGCAGCGCGCCTTCGACCTTCTCTATTTCGCTGAGGCAGGCCAGCGCGGCATGGGCGGCGGCGGCTTCCGGCTGGGCGCTGGCTTCCGGCGCGCCCCAGATCGCCATCACCCCGTCGCCGATGAACTTGTCCACGTAGCCGCCGGCGGCCTCCACCGTCTCGCCGATCACCGAGAAGATGGCGTTGAGCTGCGCCACCACCGCCTCCGGCGGGTTCTGCGAGGCGAAGGGGGTGAAGCCCGCCAGGTCGGTGAACATGATCCCCACCCGGCGTCGCTCGCCGCCGAGCTTCAGCTGCTCGGGATGCTCGGCCAGGCGGTTCACCAGGGCCGGGCTGACGTAGTGGCCGAAGGCGTGGGCGATGCGCCGGCGCGCGGCGTCCTCGATCACCACGCGGTAGGCCTGGGCGGCCAGCAGCGTCGCCACCGCGCCCGCCGCCAGCGACGTCCAGGGCAGCACCGACCCGTGGGCCAGGGCCAGCGCGCCTGCGCCCCAGGCGGCGACCCCTGCGAGCGCCAGCGCGGCGGCGCCCGCGGCGGGCGCCGCGCGCAGGGTCAGGGCGCCGAACCCGAACAGCAGCGCCCAGGCCCCGGCGAAGGCGGCCGGGCGGGGCAGGGGCTTGAGCGGCGCGCCGGCCAGCAGGGTGTCGATGGCGCGCGCGACGATCATCACGCCAGGCGTGGAGGGGCGGCGGGGCTCGTGCACGGCGCCGCCCGGGCCGCACGGCGTCGCCCGCACCACGGGCGTCTTGGCGGCGGTGAAGCGGTCGGCGGCCAGCCGGCGGTCCTCCACGTCGAGGGCGTAGCCGACCAGCACCACCTTGCCGCGGAACGGGGCGAAGGCCTCGGTCCGGCCGGCGGCGGCGCAGGCGTAGAGGTCGGAGAGCCGCCAGGCCGGGAAGCGGTCGGGAGCGGGACGGAAGTCGATCAGATAGTCCTGGGCGGGGACGGCGGCGCCGGCGCGGCGGGCGAGCTCGACGGCGAAGGTGGTCTCGGAGCGTCCGTCCTCGCGCCGGATGGCGACCGGCTGGGCGCGCAGCACGTCGTCGACGTCGGGCAGCAGGTGGACGCTGCGGATGTTGGCCGGCCCGCCGACCGCGATCTGCTGGCCCATGTAGGGGACGATCGGGCGGTCGGAGAGCCTGACCTGGCTCAGCACCAGCTGGCCGGAGCGCCCGAGCCTGGCCAGCGCCGCCAGGAACGGCCGGTCGAAGCCGGGGGCGAGGTCGGGCAGGGCGAGCGTCTTGGGATAGATCACGTCGAGGCCAACGACCTTCGGCCGGGCCTCGGCGACCGCGTCCAGCACCCGGGCGAGGTAGGGCGTCCAGGCGACCTCCGGCGTCTGGTCGAAGGGCCGGGCGGCGTGGGTGGTCCCGTCGATCACGATCAGGGCGACCTTGGACGCCGGCGCCGGCGGGGCGAGCGCGCGGGCGGCCGGCAGCGCCAGGTCGACGCCCAGGCGCGCCAGCGGATCGGCGAACGGCGAGGCGATCGCAAGCGCGATCAGGCCACAGATGACGGCCAGGAAGGCGAACCGGCGCCAGCGGCGGCGCAGCGGCCGCTCAGAAGCCAAGCGGAACGACGCTGTTGAGCAGGCCGCCGGCCTCCTCCAGGTCCGGGTCCACGGAGAACACGGCGGTCAGCGGCTTGGCCTTCGCCCCCTGGACGGTGACCTCATAGGGCAGGCCGCGGGTGAGCGGCGGGGCGTCTTCCGGATAGGCCAGGTTCGCGCCGGCCGCCTTGCCGTTCCACACCAGCGTCTTGGGCGAGGCTTCCAGCGCATAGACCGCCACCTGCGCCTCGCCGGCCTCGGCGGTCCTGGGCCAGGTGAACACCGGCCTGGCCGTGCGCACGGTGAGCTCGCGCCAGCCGCCGCCCTGGAAGGGCGTGACCCGCTTCACCGCCACGCCGGCCTCGCGCCCGTCGCCGCCGGCGATCAGGGCCGCGGTCTCGCAGGGGCGCGCCTGGCGGGTGGACTTGCCGCCCTTGCTCACCCGCGCGCCGTCCTTGGTGATCTTCACCAGCCCGCCCTGGAAGGCGTCGACGAAGCAGGCCTGGAAGTAGGCGACCTGCGCCGCGCCGCCGGGGCGCAGGTCGATCTCGTCGCCGGGATAGACGTAGTCATAGGCCGCGACGCGCGCGGCGGGGGCGTTCTCGACGCTTTCCACGAGCGCCAGCGGCGAGGCGTCCTTCGCCGCCGCGCCGGTCGCATACGCCAGGGCCCCTAAGGCCAGCACCAGGCGCCACGCCATCTACCCCACCTCCTGCCCGGCTTCAGCATAAACCGAAACGAACGGGGCTGTGAGCCCCATCACACCCGCTCTCCCGGCCGAGCCTTAAGCATTGGGTCATCGACAACGCCCGGCCTCCGGGCCTCACGGGAGACCGCAGATGACCAAGTCAGTGAACACCCTGCTTCGCCGCACGGCCTCCGCGGCCGTCCTGGCCGCCGCGCTTTGTGGCGGCGCGCTTCCGGCCTTCGCCCAGACCGCTCCGCTGGCCCCTGCCGGCGGCGCGCTGCAGGGCCCGATGAAGTCGGTGGCGGTGATCGACTTCACCGCCAACGGCGCCTTCCAGGCGCAGTACGGCTCGTCGGGCGTCGGCGGCGGCCTGGCCTCCATGCTGGAGACCGAGCTGACCAATACCGGCCGCTTTCGCGTCGCCAACCGCAGCCACCTGGACTCGACCCTCTACGAGCAGCAGCTCGGCGCGCTCGGCCTGAACAGCGTCCAGACCGCCAAGGCCGGCCAGCTGGTCGGCGCCCAGTTCCTGATCCGGGCGGCGGTGACCGACTTCACCCTCACCGAGAAGGGCGGCGGATTTTCCATCGGCGGCTCGTTCGGCGGCGTCCTTGGGGCGGTCAGCCCGCAGTCCCGTGAAGGGCGGATCTCGATCGACTTCCAGGTCATCGACTCCACCAGCGGCCAGGTGGTCGGCGCCTTCTCGGTGACCCGCAAGGTGAGCAGCAAGTCGATCGCGCTGCAGGCCTCGACCCATGGGGTCAGCGCCGGCGCCAACCGGTTCGCCAACACCCCCCTGGGGGCGGCGGCCCGCGAGGCGATCTCCGAGGCGGCGGTGCGCATCAGCCGCGCCCTGGAGGACCAACGCTGGACGGCGCGGGTGGCGCAGGTTCGCGGCGCGGCGCTGTTCGTCAACGCCGGGGCCAACTCCGGCCTGCGGGTCGGCGACACGCTCTCCATCGAGCGGGTGGCCCAGCAGATCACCGATCCGGTGACCGGCGCGATCCTCGGCTCCGAGCAGGTGGAGATCGGCCAGGCGGTGATCGCCAGCGTCGCCGACCAGTACGCCACGGCGCGCTTCCAAGCTTCGAATGAGCCTGCGGTGGGGGACGTTCTCATCCTCGCCCGCCGCTGAGCTCACACGCGGTCGGCCGAACCCCCCGTTCTAGGCCGGCCGCCACTTGGCGGCCCGCAGTCCCAGCTGCGGGCCGCTTTTTCTTTGGCGGATGATTTCGGCTAAGCTGTGGCCACTGGCTGTGGGGAGCCGATGAAATGTCCGATGCAGGCAATCTGCGATGGGAGCTGTCGCGCCTGGCGTTTTTCAGCTCCTTCGAGCCGCAGGAGGTCGACAGCCTCGTGCGCACCGCCGCCATCGAGGTGTTCCGGCCGCGCCAGATGCTGTTCCACGAGGACGATCCGGGCGGCTCGATGTACGTGCTGCTGTCCGGCCGCGTGAAGGTCACCACCTTCTCGACCGACGGCAAGGAATGCATCCTTTCCTTCGTGGGCCCGGGCGAGGTGCTGGGCGAGATCACCCTGCTGGACGGCGCGCCCCGCGCCGCCTCGGCCTGCGCCCTGGAGCCGACCCGGGCGCTGCATATCGCCCGTCGCGACTTCCTGCCCGCCCTGCAGCGCAACCCGGCCGCGGCGCTGCACATCATGAGCGTGCTCTGCGAGCGGCTGCGGGCCACCTCGCGGCTGGTGGAGGACACGGTGTTCCTGGCCGCCGCGCCGCGCCTCGCCCGCGCGCTCCTGCGCCTTGGGAGCGGCGAGGGCGGGGCGGTGAAGCTGCCGCAGGGCGCGCTGGGCGCCCACGTCGGGCTGATGCGCGAGAGCGTCAACCGCCAGCTGAAGATGTGGGAGGAGGAAGGCGTGGTGGCGACCGGCGCCGACGGCGTCGCCATCCTCAAGCGCGACGTCCTGGAAGACATCGCCGAGCTGGGCTGAAGTCGCCTTCCCCTGTGATGGCCATCACAGCCTGGCCCGGCCGGCGCGCCTAGCTTCCATCCGACGAGCCCGACCCAGGGCGTTCGCGGATGGAGACCTGACATGTCCAAGCGCTTCACTTTGGCCCTCGGCACGACCGTCTCGGCCCTGGCCCTCGCCATTTCCCTGACGGCCGTCGCGCCGTCGCCGGCGTTCGCGCAGAACGGGCCGCCGAAGGGTGGCCCGACGGCCGCCGACTGGAAGTCCGGCGCCGGCAAGCTGATGGCCCGGTTCAACCGGATCGACAACGACCTGGGCGTCCTGGCCGGCAAGGTCCGGCATCTCGAGATCAACAGCGTCTATTGCGCTGGCCGCACGCCCGGAAAGCGCGAGAAGGAGGCTGAGGTGGCGGCGATGGAGGCGCGGGTCGATGCGCTCGTCGCCGAGTACGCCAAGCTGAAGACCGACATGGCCGCCTACGGCCAGGGCGCGCAGGGCGGCTACGAGTTCTCCAAGTTCGAGAAGGATCCGACCAAGGCGGGCTTCTTCAAGGACCAGGACGCCAAGCTGGCCGAGCTGCAGCAGGCGATGGCCGAGAAGAAGGCCAAGATGGCCGCGTCGCGCATCATCAATTGCGACCACCCGCACTCCCTGGCCGAGCCGCCCGACGACCCGCCGGTCAAGGCCGATCCCCCCAAGACGGACCAGGCCTCGTCCGGCCACATGGGCGGGTTCCCCCCGCCGACCACGCCGCTGGGCGGCCAGTCGTACATGCCCGGCGGTTCGCTCGGCCCCACCACGCCGCTCGGCGGCTCGGGCGGATCGAAGCCCAAGGCCCCGCCGACCCCGGTGAAGGACGGGCCCGCCCAGCCGCCGCCCGCGCCCGCCGTTCCGATGTTCGAGAAGGTCTCGCTGTTCGCGCCGCCGGCGTTCTTCTGCTCGGAGCGGGGGCGCAGCGACTACCTGCTGGACGTCTATTACCCGGCGGCGCAGAAGGCTTCCGCCAACCGCATCGCGGCCCATACCTACCTGGTCGCCATCCGCGGCCTGCGCGACTGGGCGCGGGCGGCCGGCGACGCCAAGGCCGAGGCGAAACACCAGGCCGAGCTCGACGCCTGGCAGAAGATCTACGACGAGGCCGATCAGCTGTTCAAAGCCATCGACGCGCTCAAGACGCCGATCGAGACCAGGCCGGTGATCGACTGCGCGCCCAGGACCGCCATGCGCGCGCCGGCGAGCGGCGCGCTGCTGGGCGCCCTGCAGACCGCCCGCGGCTCCAATCCCGTCGCCCATTACGGCGCGACGACGGAGAGCTGGGGCATGGGCATGGCCGAGCGGCCCTTCGACGGCTCCGAGGCCCAGGACGGCGCGCTGGCGGCCATGAGCAACATGATGCTGCAGCCGCGCCGGGAGCGGACGTCGATCCCGACCCCCGTCACGGCGATCCCGCCGGCGGTCGGCGTGCCCGCGCTCACCACGCCGCCGCAAGCGACCGAGGCGCTGCTGGTGGTCGACGAGCCGGCGAAGACGACGCCGCCCATCCAGGTGGCCGCGCCGCCGACGCCGCCGATCAACGACGGCCCGGTCGTCCAGCCGCAGCCGGTGACGGCCGTCGTCGCGCCGCCCCCGCCGCCGCAGCCGTTCTATCCGGACTGTCCGGAGCATCCCGGCATGCCGGGGACGCCGGA
>JADMIO012757623.1_pt1 | contig 11377 bp, 8 predicted proteins | sample 8958161 | NCBI WGS metagenome assembly JADMIO01 (sample SAMN16585339, study PRJNA669376) | soil metagenome | isolation source: Crop rotation soil | place: USA: Cullars Rotation, Alabama | collected 2011
CTTTCCCAGGCCGCGCGCTCGCAACAGCCCCTGTAATACCAGACCGTTCATCCGCGGCATTTGCACGTCGACGATCAGGCAGGCAGTGTCGTTCACCAGCGGCGACTGCAAGAACTCCTCGGCCGATGAGAAACTTTGAGCGCTATAGCCAAGCGACCGCACCAGGCAGGTCGTGGCCGACCGCACTGAGTCGTCGTCGTCGACAATCGAAATGACCGGAGGCGATTGCAACTGACCTATCCTCGCGGGCCAAAGGCGCCCGTGTCGAGGATTCGAAGCGGCGGCCCAAGCCCAACCCGGAGATTGGCGTCCGCAGTCGGCGATGAAAAGACATACTTAGGTTTAGACCTTGCTCCGGCTCAGGCCGAGCATCTCGGCCATCCGCACCAGCTCGGCCAAGGATTTCGCCCCCATCTTCCGCATGACGTGACCGCGGTGAATCTTTACGGTGATCTCGCTCACGCCCATCTCGCCCGCGGCCTGTTTGTTCATCAGGCCTGCCGTGACCAAGGTCATCACCTCCTTCTCGCGGGGGGTGAGCGATTCGAACAGCGTCTTGAGCTCGGAGACGCCCTTTTCGCCATCACGGCGCTTGCGGTCTCGTTCCAGCGCGATGGTGACGGCGTCCAGTAGATCCTGATCGCGGAACGGCTTGGTGAGGAAATCAACCGCGCCCGCCTTCATGGCGCGGACCGACATCGGCACGTCGCCATGTCCGGTGATGAAAATAATCGGGATGTGGATATTGGCCTTGGCAAGCTCTGCTTGGAAATCTAACCCGCTTCGCTTCGGCAGCCTGATATCGAGCACCAGGCAGGACGGCGCGTCCGGTACCTTCGCCTGCAACATCTCCGGAGCAGAGCCGAACAGCTCGGTCCGAAGGCCAACCGAGCGCAGCAATCCGCTCAGTGCCTCGCGCATTGACGGATCGTCGTCGACGACGAGGACCACAGACTCGTCGGCCGTCTGCTGATCTCCGCGTTTGGTCACGAAGCGTCCTCATGATTGATCGGCACGGTGAATTGGAAACGCGTTCCGCGCGGCTCGTTCGGCAAGGCCCAAAGTCTGCCACCATGCGCCTCGATGATCGAGCGGCAAATCGAAAGCCCCATCCCCATCCCATCACGCTTCGTGGTGAAGAAGGGATCGAAGATGCGATCAACATGCTCCGGGTCGATACCAGTTCCATGGTCGGCCACCGCGACCAGGATGTGGTTCTCTTCCTCCGAACGAGAGCCAATCCGCAATTCGCGCGATTGCGGCGTTATCCGCGTCATGGCCTCGACCCCGTTCATCACCAGATTGATGATGACTTGCTGCAGTTGAACCCGATCGCCGACGACCCGAACCGGGGGAGAGGTCAGCTCGAGGCGCAAGCCAACGTGATGCAGCGCCAGCTCACGTTGCACGAGCGTCACGACCTCGCCGATGACATCGTTGATATCGAGCGGCAGCATCTGCGGCTCTGTCTTGCTAGTCAGTCCGCGCAGACGCTTGATCACCTCGCTCGCCCGCTTGCCATCGCGGACGATGCGCTCCACGGCGGAGCGGGCCTCGTCGAGGTTCGGGGGCGAGGCACCAAGCCACCTCAGGCACGCATCGCCGTTGGTCACAACGGCTGCAAGCGGTTGGTTCACCTCATGCGCGATCGATGCGGTCAATTCGCCGAGTGTCGTCACACGAGTCACGTGCGCGAGCTCGGCTTGCGCCCGGTGCAAGGCTTCTTGGGCCTGCTTCGTCTCGGTCACGTCGACAAAAGCACCTACATATTCGTAACCGACGGGGCACGTCTCGTCAGCGTGGGCCACGACATGAATGTCCTTAATCGAACCGTCCGCCATCACGATGCGGTGGTCGGCTTCCCAGTTCCTCGGTCTTTCCTGTGCCACGCGCGATAGCGCGGCTACGAACGCAGCGCGATCGTCAGGATGAGTGCTGCCGATGACAAGGTCTAGGTTCGGCTTCACATTAGGGGCCTGCCCGAAGATGCGGTAGGCTTCTTGCGACCAGCGCACGTCTCCGGTTGAGATCTGCCATGCAAAGCTTCCGGTCTTGCTTACACGTTGCGCGTCGGCGAGGTTCGCTTCGCTTTTTCGTAGGGCGTCCTCCGAACGCTTGCGGCTTGTGACGTCCATCAACGCGCCGACATATTCGAATTTGTCAGGCGCATCGCTGGTGGCATGCGCCACGACGTTGAGATGCTTCACCGTACCGCTCGGCAGCAGCAGGCGATGTTCGACGGTCCAGGTCTTCTGTTCGCGCGTGAGACCGCTAAGGAATTGCTGGAGGGAGTCGCGGTCCTCGGGATGAGTGCGCTCCAGGACAAAGTCTATGGTCGGCTCTAGTCCCGGATCATGCTCGAAGATGCGATAGGCTTCGTCGGACCACGCTATCTTTCCGCTCGTCATGTCCCAGGCAAAACTTCCCGTTTGGCTCAGCAACTGGGCTTCGGCGAGATAAGCCTCACTCCGGCGGAGTGCGACCTCCGTCGCCTTCCTCTCGGTGATATCGTTGTTGGTTTCCAGCGTGGCGAACGGACGGCCCGACTTGTCACGCTGGAGGGACCAGCGGCTCGCAACCAGGATCGGCGCTCCTTCTCGATCTGTGTGGGTGAGCTCGCCTTCCCACCGGCCGCTGCGCAGCAATTCCGCCTTGATGTCCGCGAGCGGTGCAGGGAACACCGTATGCAACAGCTCGTGGGACACCTTGCCGGTCGCTTCTGCGCGGGACCAGCCGTAGAGTTCCTCGCCCCCACGGTTCCAGAAGGTGATGACGTCGTTCATATCGCGCACGAAGATCGTGTCATGGCTGAGATCGAGCAGCCGCGCTTGCTCGCGCAAGACGGTGCCGGCGGCTTGAATCCTTAGCGCCAGAAATGTGGTGATGGCGATCGCCACCAGGCTAACAAGGCATCGGATGAAAGGGGCGCCGTAGGTTTCGCCATGCTGAATCACATAGCTGAGCGCGGTCAGCGCGATGCAAGCTAGTCCGACGAGGATGACGCCTTCGCGCTGGAAGAACCTTCCGGCCATCAAGACGACGATCACATAGAGCACGGCGACGGCGATGCCGAGCGGTGTGTAGGTATCGACGAGGAAGATGGCGATTGCAAAACCGATTGCCGCGAGTGGCAGCAATGGCGAGGTAGGTTCGTCTAGCGGCGCCAACTGACGTTTCATGGCTCTCTACCTACAACCGCTCGGCGCCGCCCGGAAGATAGAGTTTCATCTTCTGGAAGCAGCATGGCGGGTTGGCCGGCGCTGACGCGCGGAATTCCAGACCCCCATCGTCCTCAACGTTACCGCAAGAGCGCCCCAATCGCAGCAAGAGCGGCAAAGTCATCTCACGCTGCCGCACTAGATTGATGACAAGAGACAGCAGGTCGCAGCGGCATTTCCGCCTGTGCCAGGCCGCTTCGAACGTCTGAACGCGTTGCTGCTGCAAGCCGACGCCCAGGGAATTAAACGCCCCCAGAGGGCAAAACCTGAAATCGAGGATGGAGCAATGGGGATCGTCCGGTTTGCGCTCAGATTTCCCCACACATTCTATGTGCTGGCAGCTTTGATTGTATTTCTGGGCGTGACCGCGATCCGCTCGACGCCGACCGACGTGTTTCCGCAAATCAATATTCCGGTGGTGACGATCATCTGGAGCTATACCGGCCTTTCGACGCCCGAGATGGAGCAGCGCGTCTCCACTTACAGCCAATATTCGATCAGCTCCAACGTCAACGGCATCAAGGATATGGAGTCGCAGACGCTGAACGGCATCTCCGTGCAGAAAATCTTCTTCCAGCCCGACGTCAATCTCGATCTCGCCATTGCGCAGATCGTCTCGGCCACGAACGCAATTCGTGCGCTGATGCCGCCCGGAATCCAGCCGCCCATCATCGTGCAGTTCAATGCATCGAGTGTTCCCGTGCTGCAGCTCAGCCTGACCTCCGACAGTCTGAACGAGCAGCAGCTCTACGATTACGGCATCTATAATCTCCGCCAGCAATTGGCGCCGGTGCACGGCGTCACCTTTCCAACTCCTGCCGGCGGCAAATACCGGCAGATCATGGTCGATATCGATCCCGCCAAGCTGGTGGCGCGAGGGCTGACGCCGCTCGACGTGGTCAACGCCATCAATGCGCAGAATCTCACTCTTCCGTCGGGCCAGATCAAGATCGCCAATACCCAATACACGGTGCGCACCAACGCCACGCCGGGGTCGATCGCCGAGCTGAACGACATCCCGATCAAATTCACCGATGGTGCGACTGTCTTCATGAAGGATATCGGTCAGATCCGCGACGGATCGGCGGTGCAGGGGAAAGTCGTGCGCGAAGACGGTCAGCGTGCGGTGTTGCTCAGCGTGATTAAGAACGGCAACGCCTCGACACTCGACGTGGTGAATGGGGTGCGCAATGTGCTGAACACCGCGCGAGCAGCTGCGCCGCCGGGGCTCAACATCAACGAATTGTTCGACCAATCGGTATTCGTGAAATCGGCGGTCGCCGGCGTGGTGCGCGAGGGGGCGATTGCGGCTGCGTTGACGGCCTTGATGATCCTCCTATTCCTTGGCTCGTGGCGCTCGACGCTGGTGGTGATGATCTCGATTCCGCTGGCGATCCTGACCTCGCTGATTGCGCTCTATTTCCTCGGCGAGACGCTCAACACGATGACGCTTGGCGGCTTGGCGCTCGCGGTCGGTATCCTGGTCGACGACTCGACCGTGACCATCGAGAATACCCACCGGCTGCTCACCGAAGAGGGGATGAGTCTGCCCGAAGCGACGTTGCATGGCTCGGCCGGTATTGCGGTACCCACGCTGGTCTCGACGCTCGCCATCAGCTGCGTGTTCACCTCGGTTCTATTCCTGGAGGGACCAGCAAAATATCTGTTTACGCCGCTCGGCCTTGCAGTCGTGTTCGCCATGCTTGCGTCCTACGGCCTGTCGCGGACGCTCACCCCGATCACAATTGGCCTGTTACTTAAGGGCGAAGGCCATAGCGAGACCGGGGCGCCGAGGAGCTGGTTTGGCCGCTTCAATGCCGCCTTCGAGCGCCGCTTCGAGCAGATGCGCGAGGGCTATGTCGGCGTGCTGCGCGTGTTGCTCAGCCGCAAGCTGATCGTTCCGGTCATCGCCTTGTTGGTGCTGGTGCTCGGCGGTGTCATGTTCATGCTGGTTGGACGTGACTTCTTTCCGCTGATCGACGGCGGCCAGATCCAGCTCCATGTCCGCGCGCCGGCTGGGACCAGGATCGAGACGACCGAGCGCGTCTTCCAGGCGGTTGAGGACAAGATCAGGGAAGTCATCCCCGAGGATCAGCGCCGGCTGATCGTCGACAATATCGGGCTACCGGCACGCGCCTACAATCTCGCATTCTCGGACGGGTCGACCATTGGCGCCAATGACGGGGTGATCCAGGTACAACTGAAGGACGGTCACGCGCCGACGGCCGAGTATGTGCGCAAATTGCGCGAAGTGCTCCCGGGCGCTTTCCCCGACGTGACATTCTATTTTCAGGCCGCGGACATCGTCACCCAGATCCTCAATTTCGGATTGCCCGCACAAATCGACGTGCGCACCGTCGGCTTCGACCGGGCCAATAACCTTAGCGTGGCTAAGGAACTGCGCGAGCGGCTGGCCGCGATCCCGGGAATTGCCGACGCGCACCTGCAACAAGAAGTCGATGCTCCGGCGCTGTACGCCTTGATCGATCGCACCCGCGCTGCGGGGCTTGGGCTGAATGCCAACCAGATTGCTTCGAACATCAATGTCAGTCTCAGCTCCTCTCAGCAAGTTTCGCCGAATTTCTGGACCGATCCGGCATCGGGGATTCCCTATTACATCGCGGTGCAAACACCGGAGCCGCGGCTCGCTTCGCTGGATGGTCTGCGCAATACCCCGGTGTCGACGGCGGTGGCGACGGATGGCGATCCGGTACCCGGGTTGCTTAGTAACGTGGCGACCCTCAAGCGCGGCAGCGTGCCGACCAACAGCAACCAGGCGAACATCCAGCCGGTATATGAGGTCTATGCATCGGTTCAGGGGCGCGACCTAGGCGGCGTGTCCGCCGACATCAACAAGGTCGTTGCTGACCTGCAACCGAAGCTCAAGCCGGGCAACAGGATCGAGGTGGTCGGTCAGATCCAGAGCATGAGCGACAGCTTCCGTGACCTTGGTATCGGATTACTGTTTGCCGCCGTGTTCGTGTTCTCGTTAATGGTGGTGAACTATCAGAATTTCGGCGATCCGTTTGTCGTGATCCTCGCGCTGCCGGCGACGCTGTGCGGCATTCTGGTGATGCTGTTCATCACCGGCACGACGCTCAATGTGCCGTCGATGATGGGGGCCATCATGGCCGTCGGTGTCGCATCGGCGAACTCGATCCTGCTGGTGACGTTCGCCCATGAGCAGCAACTCGCCGGCAAGAGTTCGTTCGACGCCGCAATCAACGCCGGCCACACCAGAATCCGGCCGGTGTTGATGACCGCGGCCGCGATGATCGTTGGGATGCTGCCGATGGCGATCGGCGGGGCCGGCGAGGAGCAGAATGCAGCTCTGGCAAGGGCGGTGATCGGCGGATTGCTGTTTGCGACACCGACGACTTTGCTGGTGGTGCCCTATTTGTTCGCGCTGTTGCGGAAGGGCAATGACGGCAAGTCGGCACACGGAGTGTTCGAGGAAATCAAATGAACGAGACAAGACCACTGAAAGACCTGCAAAAGCCGTTTGTCGTGCCCGGCGCGGACAGGCCGCGGAAGATAGAGCCACGCCGCAGCTGGGGCGGCAGATTGCTGGCGATAGGAGCGCTTCTGCTGCTCGCAGGAGGACTCGCGCTTGGCGGCTGGCGCTACGAAGTGCAACGCCGGCAAGCCGACGCCACCCTGAAGCAGACTGCCGAGTTCGTGCCAACTCTCGGCGTCGCCACCATCAAAGCCAGCGATGACGTCATCAGCGTCAATCTCCCTGGCACCACGTCCGCGTTTGCTCAGGCGAACCTGTTCGCGCGCGCCAGTGGCTATATCGACAAACGCAATGTCGACATCGGCGATCGCGTCAAGCAGGGACAGTTATTGGCGGAAATCACCGCGCCGGAGCTCGATCATCAAATTGCGCAAGCCGAGGCGACGTTGGCTCAAACTCAGGCCTCGTTGCAGCAGACCCAGGCCAACACGGATCTCGCGGGCGCCACCTGGTCCCGCGACAAGCCGTTGGTGGAAAAAGGCTGGGTTACGCAGCAGCAGGGCGACGTAGACCGGCTCGGACTGCAAGCCCAGCAAGCGGCGACGGAGGTCGCGCAATCCAATATCAAAGCGCAGCAAGCTCAGCTGTTGGTGCTGCGGCAGCAGAAGGATTACCAGAAGGTGGTCGCGCCGTTCGATGGAACAATTACTCAACGCAACGTCGATGTCGGCAGCCTGGTACAGGCGGATGCGACCAGCGGTACGTTCATGTTCACGATCATGCAGAGCTATGTGATTCGCGTTCAGGTCTACGTCCCGCAGGATCAGGCGTTCGGATTGGTACCGGGAGTCGAGGCGTTGGTGCACGTGCCGGAAATACCTGGGCGGTCGTTCCCGGGTAAGGTGACGCGGACCGCCGACGCGCTACAGCCTGGAACCCGCACGCTGCTGACCGAGATCGACGTGCCGAATCCCGACGGCGCACTCGATCCGGGAGTCTATTGCACGGTCGAACTGCATATCCCGAGAAAGGGGCCGTCACTGATCGTGCCGGCGGACGCCATAGTCTTCAATGCCGACGGTGTGCGAGTTCCGGTGCTCGAAAGCGGCATCGTGCACTTCCACAAAGTCACGGTGACACGCGACTTCGGCACGTCCGTCGAGGTCAGCGACGGCCTGAAAGCCGGCGACCAAGTGATCCTCAATGCGCCGGTCAACCTGGCAGAGGGCGACAAAGTACAGGCGCGGCCGGAATCGCTTGCGGATGCCGATTCACCTCAGTGAAATCGCGAAAAGGTGTGCCAGTTCGCCGCAGGAGCGCACAAGTCGCAGCAATACCGGCCAAGCCCTGTCGCCGTCATCGGATTAGCTTTTCATCCGACGCACGAGGTTCGAGCGTTCGCATTCAATATCTCAACGCATGGAGGACCCTATCATGGCGACGTTCACCACCACGGACGGTACAGAGATCTATTACAACGACTGGGGCACCGGGCACCCGGTCGTGTTCAGTCACGGCTGGCCGCTGAGCTCGGCCGCGTTCGAAGACCAGATGTTTTTTCTTGCTTCGCGCGGTTATCGTTGCATCGCGCATGACCGGCGCGGCCATGGCCGTTCCAGCCAGCCCTGGCAGGGCAACGACATGGACCACTACGCCGACGATCTCGCCGAGCTCGTCAAGCATCTCGACTTGAAAGACGTCATTCACGTCGGTCACTCGACCGGTGGGGGCGAGGTTGCCCGCTATATCGGCCGGCATGGCACCAAGCGCGTGCGTAAGGCCGTTCTGATCGGCTCCGTGCCGCCGCTGATGCTGAAGACGCCTGCCAACCCTGAAGGCACGCCGATCGCGGCGCTCGACCATCTTCGCTCCGCGGTCCAGGCCGACCGCTCGAAATTCTGGACCGATCTCAGCCTGCCGTTCTACGGCTACAACCGTCCTGGCGCGGAAGTGTCTGAGGGCGTGAAGCAATCGTTCTGGCTGCAGGGTATGATGGCCGGCTTCCCCGCCTCATATTTCTGCATCAAGGCTTTCTCCGAGACCGACCAAACCGAGGATCTGAAGAAGTTCGACGTGCCGACCCTGATCATCCAGGGCGATGACGATCAGATCGTGCCTTACAAGGACGCGTCACTGAAGCAGGCCAAGCTGATCAAAGGCTCCGTCCTGAAGATCTACAAGGGCGCGCCGCATGGCCTGTGCACGACCATGAAGGACGAGATCAACGAAGATCTACTGGCGTTCATCGAGGGTAATGAGGTGACGAACACGTCCAAGGCTGCCTAGGCCGGGGCAACGATCGGTCCTGAACCTCCTGCGCCCTAAAAGGGGCACCCGCTTTCGAGCCGGGTGCCCTTTTTTTGCGGTCCGTAGCGCTGTGCAGCCAAACATCGATGATCCCAACGGCGGTGCGACGCTGGGATCGAGTTGCCGGAGTTGGCGCGAATTTAGGCAAAAACGCTAGCAATTGGCGGCGGACGTGCCAAACTTTCCTAGTTTGTTGCCGATTCGCCTGATGGCGGTACTTATCATTAGCTTTAGTCCAGGAAGTACTTGCGAATCGTTGTTTCGCAGTGCAGCATTGCACTTGCGAAAGGCTGGTGACGAACGTTTAGTGAAATTCTGTTTTTACCCAGCTGAAAGGATGGAACAAAATCCAGACTTGTGCATTGCAGCATTGCCGGGGTGCACGCCAAACCAATAATCCGGCGAGTCGGAAGAGGAGATGCAGTCTCTCTAGTGAGACAGGGTGGTGCTTCGATTGAGCAACCAACAGAGGACCTTTTTCGATGCGGAACAATCGCTTATCGAATTTCGATCCCGAGCGGAGGGCCTGACACATGGCCATCCAAATTCCTGCCGTTCTCGTGATGATCGTCTGCAAGGTTTCCCTTGCCGGAGCTCCAGATCCCAACGCAGCCTTCACCGGGGCCGAGAACCTCGAATGGGCGACCGAACACTCCATGATGGTGTGCCGGCGCAGCGAGGTTCAGCTTTACGACCCCGCTGAGGGGATGACGCTGAAGGCGGGCGACGATCCGGCCATTCCGCTGGCGCCCAATTTCGCCGATACAGGCCAGTGCGCAAGGGCAGGCATCCGCCTCGCCAGCGACTGGGACAGTCAGCACAGAAACACCGCTTGGCGCGTTTGGCGGATCGGCTGCCCGTCGCCGATCGTCAACCTGCAGACTGGGGAACTGATCGGCTACAAGCTTCCCGAATGCAGCCACAGGGATACGGTCATCTGCGAGGTGGATTCGGCCATCTAGCTATTGAGGCTGAAAGCTGGGTGTGCCGTCCCGTTAGTGCTGCAGGTGTGCCAAAAGTTCGAAGGCTGTTGCCAAGTCGGCCTCGCAGGCCCATCATTTGCGAGCACGGGTCCGCGCCCGCTCTTGGGGAGGTGATCGTGCCGAACTGGTTGAAGCTCGCCGCCGGATTGGCACTTGCCGCCTCGCTGATCGCGATCGCCGGAATGGGCGCGTATTCGGAAAAGCACGACGTCCTCGTCCAAGAACACGGCACTACGTTTTATAACGGCGCGCCGGTCATCGCCACGGTGCCCTGCAGGCCGGAGAAAGAGATCGTCGCCGCGATCAGCGACGTCCACGCCAAGTACGATTATTACGCAACCGACGATCTGAAAATCTTCGAGGACCGGGCGCTCAACCTCAAGGGATTGCCGCCGCTCGACGTGGAGAAGCTCTACGTCATCACCGAGGACGACAAACTCCGCGCCGGCGAGATGGTGCTGTTCATCGGCTTCAAGGGCGCGTGTGTGAGCATAGTGTTCGGTTTTCCGGCGGGACTCTATGATGAGATCGTCGGCAAGTCGCGAGGCTGACGCGGCGTGCTTCTGATAACCCCGAACATGCCGTAGTATTTTCGCCGGCCGGATCGCGCACAGGTTCTCGCACATTGTCATTCCCCTCCTTGCCTCCGGGCCAGCTCGTGTACGCCGTGGGCGACATCCACGGCCGCGCAGACTTGCTGGAAAAACTGCTCGCGCAGATTGAGGTCGACGCGAAACAGAGCAACGCTGAGCAGAAAGCGCTTGTGTTCCTTGGCGATTATCTCGACCGCGGGCCGGACAGCCGCCGCGTGGTGGAGATGTTGATCGACGGCTTGCCGCCGGGCTTCGAGGCGCGCTTCCTCAAGGGGAATCACGAGGCGATCCTGCTCAATTTCCTCGCGGACCCAACTCACCTCGAGCACTGGCTGGCAAACGGTGCGGAGGCGACGCTGGAATCTTATGGCCTCGACTTCGGACGCTTGTATCGCAGCAACGCCACGGCCGAGACATGGCGTAAAGCGTTCGTCACCGCATTACCCGATACGCATCGCCGCTTCTTCGGCCGGCTCGAATTGATGACCTCGCTCGGCGACTATCTGTTCGTGCATGCGGGTGTGCGGCCAGGCGTCCCGCTCGATGCGCAAGACGAACAGGATCTGGTCTGGATCAGGGGCGAGTTCCTGAAATCGGATGCAGACTTCGGTAAGCTCGTGGTGCATGGCCACACTCCGGGCCGGGCGCCGGAGATACGGTCGAACCGTATCGGTATCGACACCGGCGCGGTATTCAGCGGCAGACTGACCGCGCTTCGGCTTGAGGGCAGCGCACAGAGTTTTCTGAGTACCGACGTGGGGCCGGCTTAGGTCTCGGGGCCTTCAGCGGGTACACCCTTGAGCCGCTCGGTCGGGAAAG
>JADMIO010001473.1_pt1 | contig 11376 bp, 9 predicted proteins | sample 8958161 | NCBI WGS metagenome assembly JADMIO01 (sample SAMN16585339, study PRJNA669376) | soil metagenome | isolation source: Crop rotation soil | place: USA: Cullars Rotation, Alabama | collected 2011
TCACTTCGTAGGACAGAAGGGCGACGAGTGAGTTGCCGGCCGACAACCGTCCTGTGTGCACTATTGCCATACGAGTCTTCCCGTCGGTCATAGCTCATTTGTTACGTCGGGCCCGGGTCACCCATCTAGACGGCAGGTCAAGAGGCAACGATAGGCCGCAAGAAATAAAATTTCTTTATTTCCGTCTCATCAACTCGCCTGACTGGTGATCTTCAGGTGCGCGCCCCTGTTCTCATTCAGTCGGTGTCGGATTTTGGTCCTCACCAGCCTCGGGTCGTGAAATGGGTCCGGGTCAAGTCTTGCAATCCAACATTCACCGCGAAAACCGATAATCGACGGTTCACGGAGCTTCCCGTACGAGGGGAAGGAACGCAGCCGATCCATGGCAACGACACCGCTCGTCGGTCGTTGATCGGCAACCTCGGCTGAAGTGGGGTGAAGGGGCAGGTCTTGCAGTGATGCATGGCTTCAGTCAGGGCGTGTCAACGGAATTCACTGGACCATCTAATTACACCCCGCGACGCGCTTTCCCCTGCCGTTTGAACTCCATAGTGCCCCGCCTAGCGGAAGGTGTACAGGGATTGCTCAGTTTAATGAACGCGGGTGCGGCAATTCGGTTTCACTTTTTCCTGCTGAGGTTGCGGCTTCGTTCACGCGCGTCAGGATGACGGCCGCCGGCCCGATGAGCTCGTCGACCGCCTGCGAACGCGGGCCAATAAAGATCCGACGAACTAATCGGAGGCGGGTTCTTTAATCAGTCCCGAGGTTTTGAACATGTTTTTGAGTGAAGTGATTCCTCTAGCAAAAAGTCCGTCCGATTGGTCTGAAATTGTTTCGTAGAGAAGATCGTCGCATTCCGGTTGCTCCATATCGAATGGAAATCCATCGGGGAGCAACGATGTTAAAGATTCATATTCTGCGGGGTCGACGTCCAAAGACGGGTGACGGCGAAGCCGGCCCGATCCGCTTGCTGCCAGGCGTTCCAGATAATCCACGAGTCCGTTGGTCGCGACAAGCTCACGGGCGCTTAGCGAATCTGTGGCTCCCGTGTGTTCGGCCAGAAGATCGACTCGTATACGCCGGATGGATTCGATTATCGCATGTTCCTCGCTCGCAACTTCCCATACAACGTTTACTTCAGTGTCGAGTCCCATGCTCCGATTGTTCATGTTCGCCGAACCGACGCTCAGGAAGCGATCGTCCACCAGGAACAGCTTCGAGTGAATATAAGTAGGTACCTCCTGGCCATCGGCATCCAGACATGCCGGATAGTAAATTCCTACCTTGTGACCGGTTTGCGAGGCGAGTTCCTTTAAACGGGCAACCAGTTTGGCCTGCATTAAGCCGATGGAGACTTTCTCGAAAAACGCATTCGCATCCTTGGCTATAATCATCACGATCTCAAGGGGAGGCCGTCCTGAATCCGTCATTCGCCGCGCCAGCGCTCGAAAGAGAGCATTCGAGCTGAAGTATTGATTCTCGACATAGATCAGGCTTTGCGCGCTTTCGATGGCAGAAACAAAAAGCCGGCGGATCTCCTGGTGAGAACACTGTCTGCCATCGTCTGTTTGTGCCTGCGTTCGGCTGATTCCGACACGGGAGGAGAGAATGGGAAAGCTTCCTGGAAAATCGATCCGCTTTCTTTCTATTGTCTCGGGCAAATTGAGATCCGCACAGGAGGCAAGTTTCCATCGTTCCTTGAAAAGCTCAGCCAGTTTTTCCGCTACGCCTCCAACGTGATAGGACTGGACATCATGAAAAGGCGTATAGGGGTTCTTATCTGCATCGACCCTTAGAGGATTATCAGCGCAATGATCGCGATCATCCCAGCGACTGGAACATAGGTCCAATCCCCCAAGGAACGCGACGCTGCCATCTATCACGGCGAATTTTTGATGGTGGCTGGCTCCCACACAATGGCAATCCATCAAAGCAGAACGTGAGCCGGTCGTTAGTCGTCCAGTTGAAATACCATTTTTGAAACCATTCGCGCTCGATTCCGTAGATGGGATTGAAATTCCAGGCGAGAATGTAGATCTGTAGGTCTTCATTCTTCTCGCACAGCCCATTCAAGAACGAGAGCAAGCATGCCTCGTCGGCGTTTGCCGCGTCCTCTCCGCGCAGTAACATCACGTCACTGTCGAACTGCCAGCCGCAAATCAAAATGTATCGTTTCGCCTCCCGCGCGGCCCGATAGAAAGCCCGATAGTAGTTGCGAGCATCGATCAGCAGCCCTGTTTGGTCTGCAGGAGCGAGATCCCAGCAGTTGGTTCCTACATCTATGATTGATCCCATCGCGACGTTCCCTCACCGATTTTCTTACATACCGTAGCTCAAATTTGCGCTGCTGCGATCAGGTTATTACGGTGAGATCGGCACAATTCCGAAGCAAAGCGCCAGTCCTTCCGGAACAAACCAGCCTCATGCGCAGCCCCAAATCAAGTCTTTCAAAGTAGAGCGCCCACTGGGCGTTTGATGGCCCGATCCTCGTCCATCCGGCATAAATTTCAAATAAGCTCGCCTGGCTTGGCCTACGGATTTGGCGAATTCCCCCAGGACCCGCTGAGGTTTCCACCTTCACCGAGCTGGCCTTGCCCAAATACACCCCGTGGCTGCTCCATCGATACTTCCACCGGTCCACCGGAGAACGGATGCGTCCCGGATTTCAAATGCAAATAACGCACGAGCTCCAGCAAGTACGCCTCGCGGTCACACAAAATCGCTTTAAACCGTCCCTGAAACAAATGGCCGACCTTACGGTATTTTCTGTTGAAGTATCGAATATATGCGAACTGCAGCCCGTGCATAATTTTCGAAAGGGGAATTTCCCCGGTTTCGATTAGCAGATGAACGTGATTGCTCATCAGCACGTATGCATACGCGTAAATCCATATCGTTTGCGGTATGTCTCGAGCCGTTGCAGTTAGTATTTTCGGTCGGGATCGCTGCGAAAATCACTTGCCGCTGATTGCCTCGACAGATCACGTGGTAAAACGCTCCCGAATATCCACCCTAGGCTTTCGCGGCATTGCCTGCTTCTATGATCAGGCAAATAATGCAATCCGAAAGCCCTACTAACTCCCTTTCTTACTGGCCGGTTTGGAAAACCGTGCCCGACGTGCGGCACGCCGGTGCAGCGAATCGTGCACGGCGAGCACGAGGTCAACTACTGTCCCTCCTATCAGACCGACGGGAGACTGCTTGCCGGCGGTTCCTTGTCGAGGGTGTTGAACGCCGACTGGCCGCGGACGGTCGACGAGCTCGAGCGCCGGCGCGAAAAGTGGCGTCGGCCGGAATAGCGAGGCGGCCTTTCGGCACCTTCTGACAACGGGCGCAGAAGAAACTCCGCCGGCCGCGTTCACCATGCACGCGTCGGTAGACCTTTCCTCCGCAGTTCGGACACGTGCTGCGCCGGTAGATTTCCAGATTCTTCCGCAGCGCGAAGACTTTTCTGAGCTCCAGAAAGCGCATCGAAAATATGCGGGCGTCAGCGACAATCGCGCGCAGCTGCCGATCCGAAATTCGTCCGGCGCGTTGAAACGGGCTCGTCCTGGTGCGGAAGAGCACTTCGTTCTTGATGATGTTGCCCACGCCGGCGAAGATCGTCTGATCCAGCAGGACATCGGCGATTTCCTCGCGCGGAAAGGCACGGACCTTCCGAAAGGCCGCCTTGGGATCCCACTGGCCAGACATGATGTCCGCGGTGAAGTCGTAGTCGCACCGCGCGTCCGCGTCTTCGATAAGTTTCAGTGAGGCGCTCCAGATGGTGATTTCGCCGTTGGCGAAGTCCAGCACCAGCCGGGGAGGGCCGCTCCGGCGATAGTCACCTGTCACGGACGTGCCTTTCACCGTGGCGGCAAACGTCCCCCACAGCATGAAGTGAACGCGCAGCGCGAACGTGTCAAACTGAAAAACGAGATGCTTGCCCCAGGCGAAGATGTCCTTGAGTGTCTTGCCGCGAAACCGTTCGATGCCGATCCGACTGTTACCGCTGACCCGTGTGACTCTCCGGCCCACAAACGGCCGAAGCTGCTCGGCCGCAAGATGGATTGACGGTCCTTCCATCTCTTCTTTCTAACACGTGGCGACGCACATCGGGACGGCAGGCTGGAATATTCCGCGCGTTCACCGGAGAAATTTCCGGCGCACGGTGCTCAGCTCGAACGATACGCCTTCCGCTTGAAGGGCGCGGAGATCAACAGGTCCTTCTACAGACCGCACGCGCGCGTTACGTATGAAAAATGGGCAGCAATGGTTCCAACAGGCTTCATATTCGTCGACACGCCAATAGGGCTTTCGGATTGACTTCTTCTCGGATGCCACCGTTTAGTGTCTCGGTGATGGAGAATGAGGTTGCAGGCCGAATCGTGTGCACGGGCGTGGGCCGTCCCGTCCCGGGGAATGTCAGCCCCACCTTCAAAATGTAATCAGGCCGAAGCGGAAACAGCGAAAGGAATCGTGACGCCAAGGCTGGGCTGGTTCAAGGTTCTCCCTCGGTTCTAACTTCAGCGATCGACACGACCGTTCGAACGGTCCCGGCTGCTCGGTCGCTGGATGGCCTACAGTCCTTCGGCGCCGTCGAGCTTCGCGAGATTTCGGTCGAACGTTCCTAGTGGGAGGTGGCCTGCTTTCCGTGCTGTTTCGAGGATCAAACAGTCAGAGAACCTCAAAATCCGTGGCATAGGCTCTGGTGTCAGGATTGCGTATTGCTTTATTGGCGGAGTTGTTCTGCCAGCCGTGCTTCGTTTTTATAATCGCGATCGGCTGCATAAGCGGCGTACAGTCGGCTTATCACCGACGGATCTCGGTGCAGCCGCCGGCCTATCTCCTTGACGCTTGTCTTCGCCCATTCTCGTGCAATGTACACCAGCATCGACCTCGGTTTGACCAACTTCCGTTGACGCCCAACTTGAACGAGTTCCCGTGCTGTGACTCCATAAGCGTCCGCTGTCAGATGGACCATTTTTGAAAACGAGGCCCTCGGATGAGGCAGGTCGATCTCGCGCTCGGTCCGAATCTGCTGATCGATCTGCTCCACAAACCGTTGATCGCCTAAAAATCTCTGATCGTGCAGATCGTAGTAATCCCGCTGATGGCCCGATCCGCGTTCTTCAGCCATAAATCTCAAGTAAGCTCGCCTGGCTTGGCCGACGGATTTCGCGAATTCTCCCAGGACCGCTGAGGTTTCCACCTTAACCGGGCTACCCTTCCCCAAATACGGCCCGTGACTGCTCCATCGATATTTCCATGGGTCCACCGGAGAACGGATCCGTCCGGGATTCAAATGCAAATACCGCACGAGCTGCAGCAAATACGCCTCAGGGTCACATAAGATGGCTTTAAACCGTCCCTGAAACAAATGGCCGACCTTACGGTATTTTGTGTTGAAGTACCGAGTGTATGTGAACTGCAGGCCCTGCATAATTTTGGACAGGGGAATCTCCCCGGTTTCGATTAGCAGGTGAACGTGATTGCTCATCAGCACGTAGGCATAGAGCGTAAATTCATATCGTTTCCGGTATGTCTCCAGCCGTTGCAGATAGTATTTGCGATCGCGGTCATCGCGGAAAATGGCCTGCCGCTGATTGCCGCGACATATCACGTGGTAAAACGCACCCGAATATTCCACCCTAGGCTTCCGCGCCATTTCTCCCTTCTATGATGATTGGGAAAATACTGCAATACGAAAGCCTGACCCCAACGGCCCAGGGCGCTGACTGTTCCAGTATCTTGCCATGGTCCGACCAACCCTGCTCTGACAACTATTCTGTGCGACCTTTGAACCGTTGAACTTTTGAACGGTTCCGAGCGATGTGAGACATAGCTTCGTCGGACTCGATCGCCGAGTATCAGCCTCTGAAACAGCTCAGCAATTACGCGATACGAAACCCTAAGCTGGTGAGTAAAAAAGTTAAAAGCGAATGTGTCGAGGTCGGCTGCTTTTAGCGCAAAGCCTGAACAATAAAGCCGTGGAGCTGCCCAAGCGATTCAGAAGAATGAATAAATGTTTGCGTCTGCCTTAACGTCCTCGGAAGTTGTACCGGGCGCAAACCTGCGACATAGGTAAATAGTCTTCCGCCTGGTTTTACCCCACTCAGAATGTCGCCAAAGAACCCGTCCCATTCGTAGCGTACCCATTCGGAATTGAGGTTCTCAGTGGAAGTCCCAACGGCGATCATGATTGAAGCGGCATCGAGTGCGTCGTCAATAGCTTTCTTGTAGTTAGAGACGCCTAGGTTTTCGAGCGTTACGGTGCTGATAAAGACGCTGAGCCCCTTGTTTGTTAGGAACTTGTAAACCTCATTGGCAAGTTGCGCATCACGGGTTGGAGCACCGTTCTCGTCGAGATTCTTGAAAGATATGAACACATCATAGGTGGTCATTATTTGAGGGCGATGCTGTGGATGATTTTTTTCCTTCTCTTCCTCGGCGGCCTTCCGTCTCGACTCTTCCTCAGACAGTCTTCGTTCCTCTTCCGCTTTAAGTTGGGCGGCCGCCTCCAAACGGCGCTGCGCGGCTTCTTGCTCTGCGCGATTCCTTTCTTTTTCAATACGCCTGCGGTTCTCCACTTCGGCCTTCCGCCTGGGTGTGGACACTGGGGAGCCCACAATTGCTGCAATGGACTCGACAAGCCTCCGAAAATCCGAGGCGTCTTTTGAGCCATCCCAACCAAGCAAACTCTGCGTGTGGATTCCTTCAAATCTGAAAGGCAGGTTTACTTTGCCAATTGCGACGGGAACGAGCTTATCCTTTTCCAGCGCATACGTTGCCTCGTTTCTTACATATCGGGATTCGACCGAGACTTCGGACCACACCACAATGACGCACTTCGCTTCGTTTAACGCTTTCTCGATCACGTCGTCAAAGCGTTCACCCGACCGAAGCTTCGGGTCCCACCAGACGCTCCAGCCTTCACTTTCAAGCGCATTGGCAAGTTTTCTTGCTATGGCTTGTTCTTCGCGTTTATAGCTGATGAATATGTCACTCATTGACGGCTCTGCCTTGTTACTGATCCGGGTCGTGGACGGATTCGTGCAGTGGTAGCTGTCCAGACGCGTCTATACGCTTCCCGCGTTTTATACATCGTAAAGAGGGACAAAATCAAAAGGGAAGCCAGCTAAGCAGATTGGCGAGCAAGGTGTTTTCCTCGAACCACAACCCACGCAAGGCGGGGTAAAAACACTAACGCCATAGATTCCACGAGTGCCGGGTCGCCCATTGGCAGGCAGGTCAAGAGGGCACAGACGTTCCTGTGAGAATTTTTCTTATTCCCTTTTTCAAACTCGCGAGTCGGTGATCCCTGATTGACGCGCCCCTGTTTTCAAGCAGTTGCCGATGTGGTGAAAAGCTCCGGGGTCGGATCTTGCAATCACGCATTTTCACTTTGGTCCTGGCTCTGTTTGACATCTCGCGGCACCGGCGCCTAACACGCTTCCAATGCACGCCATTTCTCGTGGAGACGATGGCGATGCTTAGTGCATGCCCGCTGCACGATGATGCTGCGAGCGAGCATCCCTTGACTATTTTGTGTCAGGAAAGCTTGACGTGATGATGACCCCGTGCGGGATTTTTGTTTGCCCCAATCCGATTATTTCTTTCCGATCTTCTCGGCTGTGAGCGCCGCGTTGACGGCCATCGCGAGCTCGCTTCGAACTTGCATCCACTGATGGCTCGAAGCCGTCCATGCGCGGACCTCGACGGCAATAGAGTTCGGACGGAAGTCGATGACGAAGGCCTGGGGCGGCGGGTCCTTTGCCACCGGCGGATGCGCGGCCGCCGTCCGTTCGAGAATCTCGCGAACGCGGTTTGGGTCGGTTCCCTGCATCGGCTGCGCGTCGCAAGGGTGAGGTCAGGCAACAGTAATAAACCGTTTCAACGGTTCCAGCCGTTCAATCGCTGCGCTCCGTTCCAGCCGTCAGCGCTGACGTCGTCGGTAACGCTGGCAATCTCCACATCAAACACACTGTTCCATCTTTCGAGAATTCTCGAAACGTCGAAATGAGCGCACAAATGACGTTCTGTGGTGTCTCCGTTGAAAAACTCCGGGTAGACTTTACGCTTGAATCTGTATGGCCGTTCAGCCGCGACGGTATAGAATCCGCGGACGCGGCCCCACGGGCCGAACGTTCCCGCTACATAAGAGCTTCCGCCCCTTCCGGTCGAGCAGGTCGAGAAGTTTCAGCGACGGTCCACTTGGCTGCTTGGCGCCGATCTCCCATTGACGAACGGTCGAAAGACTCGTGTTCAAAACTGTCGCTAGTACCGCTTGGCTGATATGGTGTCGTTGGCGCAGAGCGCGAATCTTTTTTCGCGACTAGCGCGGTATCGGTGCGAGACAGTGGAGGAAGCGGGGGGGGGCGATAGTGTCAGGCTTTCGTATTGTTTTATTTGCTGAGGCTTCACTAGAAGCCGTCCAAGTTGAGCTAGCGCTTGCCAAGTTCTTTCAGCGCCTCGTTGAGATAGCTCATCTCGACAAACTTGAAAACATCCGGAACCGGACTTTTGGCGCCGGTCTGCTCGTAGTAGACGCGGATGTTTTGCTTCATACCCTCGATATTGGGCTCGCCGTCATAGGGCCAGATGCGGTTCTGGGTGTAGTATTGCCATCCTTTCAAAGCGAGAGCGGGCTTTAACTGAATCTCTTTGGTCAAAAATTCCACCGTGGCGTCTTTGTTGTTGTGCATCCAGCGCAGCGACTGCACCATGCCTTTCATGAATCGCACCATCAGGGGGCGATTTTTCTCGGCCCACGAGCTGCGCGTCGCGAGAGCCGACGATTGAAACTGCGGCACGGCGTCGAGGAGACGGCCCAGGGTGTTGAAGCCAAGCTCCTCGGCAGCGAAGTTCAGGGGCACGGCCACGGTGGTTGCCGAGATTTGCCCGGATTGCAATGCCGCCAGGTTCCCAGGCGAGCCGCCGGCGACCACCAAAATTTTATAGTCGCGCGGGTATTCCAAACCTTTTTGACGCAGGGCCTCGCGAAACGCTACGACCGTGCCGCCGGTCAGCGACGACGAGCCCACGGTCGTGCCGCGCAGATCTTCGAAGCTCTTGTATTTCTTGCCGGCGACGATGGCGGCTGTCATGCCATTGATGACGCCGCCCGTAACGACGAAATCGAGGCCGCGGTCGCTCGCTTCCATAAACGGCTCGGGCCCGCCGCAACCGAATTGGATCGATCCCGCGGCCAGCGCCTGCACCACCATCGGCATGCCACGCAGCACAACCACTTGTACGTCCAGTCCTTGCTGTTCGAAAAATCCTTTCCTCCAGCCGGCCCACAGCGGGCTGTAGCCAAGTGTCTTGCTGGCCGGGCCGACAAAAATCTTTGGTTTGTCCTGCGCAGTCAGCGGCGCCGCATGCAGCGTCGCGATTACCAAGATCATCGCGCCAATGAGTCGAGTTGCCATCGAGACCTCAGTCGTCGTCTCTCCTCGCTTCCTTCCTGCAGCTCTCCGCTGCTCTTGGGACTACGAGGACGTTATCACCACTGTCAGATTTAGTCTTAGCACTTACAGCTTACGCAATAAATAAAAGATTTGACCTACGGCGCCTCCACTATGGAGCCTCCGTTAAGATCCTCACCCATGTCGGCGTCCCGACCCGCGCCCCGGCGCGTCGAGTCGATCTATCCAGATAACAGCCGAAAACTGTTTGCCAACGCAAGCTGACGGCGCCGCTCGCCCGATTTCATAGCCACCGACGCCCTAAGGAACCTTCGCGCGCCTCCCGACCGTTCTCCGGCCGCGTCGATCGATACAACAGCGCGTTTTTCATCAAGCAAACCGGAATCGACAACTCTCCCGGTCCCGCGCTATAGCTCCCGCGATAAAAAGGTGGTTAAAAATTCCTATACAGTCAGTAAAGAGACACATTACCGAGGAGTGCTTCATGTCCTCGCGCAGGCCTCGAGAGAATAAAAATGCCAGGAGAAAGATTCCTCGCCTGCGGCTCGGAATGACAGTGTTTGTCATCTCGAACGAAGTGAGAGATCTTTCCCCAGCCACATTTTCGAAGGAGACAATTTCTATGAAACGGCCATTCCGCATTTCGCATCGAGGCGGGCGCGGCCAAGATTTTGATCGATCCGTTTCTCTCCGATAACCCGTCTTGGGACAAAGGTTGGAGCGGCTACCTTGCAGGCAAGAACTCGACACAGGGAGGTGACCGATGAAGGCGATCGTGGTGACGGATCAGGCGGCGGGAACGGCCGGGGCGAAGCTGGTGGAGCGGCCCGAGCCGCAGGCGGCGATAAACGACGTCCTTGTTCAGATTCATGCGTCGGGATTCACCGGGGATGAGCTGACATGGCCTTCGACCTGGACCGATCGCGCCGGCCGTGACCGGACGCCTTCGATCCCCGGACACGAACTGGCCGGAGTGGTCACCGCTCTCGGCTATGGCACGACGGGGCTGTCGATGGGACAGCGGGTGTTTGGCCTCACGGACTGGTATCGCGACGGCACGCTGGCGGAGTATGTGGCTGTCGAGGCACGCAACCTCACGCCGCTGCCGGGCGACGTTGACTTCACGGTGGGCGCGGCCCTCGTGATGCCGGGCCTGACCGCATGGCAGGGGTTGTTCGAGCACGGCCGCCTTCGCGCGGGGCAGAGCGTCCTCGTGCACGGTGCGGCCGGCGTGGTCGGTTCGATGGCGAGCCAACTCGCACGTGAGGCCGGAGCATATGTCATCGGCACCGGGCGCGCTGGCGTCCGTCAGACGGCTCTCGACTTCGGCGCACAGGAGTTCGTCGAACTCGATAACGACGCCCTGGAAGATGTCGGCAAGGTCGATCTTGTTTTCGATGTCCTCGGCGGCGACATCGCGAAGCGGTCTGCAGGGTTGATTCGCGCCGGAGGAACGCTAGTGACCATCACCGGCCCGACCGAGGCGCGGCCCGCTGGCGGCCTGACTATCGATTTCGTCGTCGTACCCGATCGCGCCCAATTGAGTGAGGTCGTCCAGCGGGCCCGGGATGGTCGGCTGCGGACAAACATCGGCAAAGTGGCTACCCTCGACGATGCCGTCCCCGCCTTCAACCGCATCGAACGGATCAAGGGAAAGACGATCATCCGCGTTCGTCAGTGACGACTTGGGGAGTGTCTAACGCCCACGAAGGTCCAATTCACGCGCCGAAGGAGAGTTCAGATGTCGAACACATTTACGTTACCGTTTCTATCGCACGCTTAATGTGGAGGGGCCTACTGGCGTTCTGGGAGCGGTGGCTGGGGATGGTATGTTCACCGGCGCGGTTCGGGTTGTGGATCCGGACCAGACGACTGTGCTCGATCTGTTGCGCGTGCTTGACTACCCGAGCGACTACGTTCCCATAGTGAGGGAGGCAGCGAGTCCGGCAGAGACCCGAGCAACTGGAAA
>JADMIO010830291.1_pt1 | contig 11376 bp, 7 predicted proteins | sample 8958161 | NCBI WGS metagenome assembly JADMIO01 (sample SAMN16585339, study PRJNA669376) | soil metagenome | isolation source: Crop rotation soil | place: USA: Cullars Rotation, Alabama | collected 2011
CTTTCCCGGTTACTGGATCGAAGATCTGGGATCGACAAACGGCACGCTGGTCAACGGAGAACTGCTTGGCGAGCGGCGTCAGATCAACCCAGGAGATCGATTGACGATCGGAAAGACCGAACTCATATTTGTAATGGAATAAATCGAATGGCTCGCCGGTTCGAAAATTACAAAATCCTGGCCGAGCTCGGTCGGGGCGGTATGGGCATCGTCTACAAAGCGCTCGATGAGCGCAGCAATAAGATCGTGGCGATCAAACAATTGATTCTCGAAAATATCGATCAGAATAAACACCGGGAATTTCGCGATCGATTCCGCCGAGAGGCGCAGACTGCCTTGCGTCTGCAGCATGCCAATATCGTCACTGTTCTAGAAATTTCGCAAGATCCGGACAGCTATTTTTACGTGATGGAATTTCTGGAAGGTCACAGCCTTCGAAAAGAGATCGCACGGCAGGGCGGTACGTGTGATTTGCATTCGTTCTACGACATATTGGAACAGGTGGCGCACGGCTTGTCATACGCGCATAGTATGAACGTCATTCATCGCGATGTGAAACCGGACAACATTTTTATTCTCAAAGACGGCACGGTAAAAATCACCGATTTTGGTATCGCCCGGGTTGCCGATCTGGAAGAGACGACTCTGACAAAGACAGGCGTGATGCTGGGAACGCTGGCATATGTTTCGCCCGAGCAATTGCAAAACGCCAAGACCGTCGATCATCGTGCTGATATTTTTTCACTTGGTGTTCTTTCTTACGAAGCACTTTGTGGCGATTTGCCCTTCACCGGCGATGGTATCGCGGCCACGATCGTGAAAATCATGTCGGCGGAAGAAACGCCGTTGCACATGATCAATCCAAAGATTTCAGCAGAAGTTTCCGGAACGATTTCGAGAGCGTTGCGTAAGCGACCGCGCGATCGATATCGTTCTGTCAATGAATTCATTCGTGATTTCAAAATGGCAGCCGGTCTTGAAAAAGGAGAAAGGCGATATGACACAGGCGATGTCGATCCTTTCGAGACTTCTGCCGATCTCGGTCAGATTCGTTCTCCAATGTTGACGAGCGCTGATATTCAAGAGGCGATAACAGATCCAGGATCCGATATCGCAGAGCATGTTGAATATGCCGAGCAATCGAATGCAGTTCAAGATCTCCGGGAAGAACAGATAGCCGATGAAGAACGGCATGAAGAGGACGAGGATGAAGAGTCATCTGAATCAGAAGCTGTGCCCGATACCACCTTCGCATCTATGAATGTCTCTGATTTTGGTGTGAAAATTTCGCTCGATAAAGACGGCGTTCTTGAAGAAAAAATGCGAGCTAAATTTGCGTCGGGCAAACACAAGCCGATTGGCTGGGTTTCCTCACCTAACATTGATCCGAAACAGGACAAAATGCATGAGACTTCGGCCGAGCTTCCCTCAGAAGTGTCGCCGCCGGCGCAAGGGAGACCTTCGGCAGGCGGGATGGCGGCGCGCATGGCGGCGAAGACAAACGTGCCTTACATTCAGCCGACATATAATCCGATCAAACTTGCTTATTCGATCAAACAACAGGGCTCCAGCGGAAAGCCGTTCACTGAGCCGACCGTAACCTGTTATCGTTCCGGCCGCCTCCTGGTCGGCGATACTGCAACACGTATTATTCATATGTTTTCTCGCGACGGCAGATGGTTGTGCGATCTCGTACAACGTCCTGAAATCGGCAACAGTAAAACGGGCGGCGGTCGATTGACAAAACCAAGTGGTATCGCCATTGATGAACGCGGTCGAATATATGTTTCCGATTCCAGCGATCACTTCATTCGAATCTTTGATGGACAGGGCAACTTCATCAAAGAGTTCAAAAACATTCAAGGTGTCGATGGTGGATTATCAGGTATGACGATCGACTCAACCGGCTTGTTGTACGTCTCCGATGCGATGAACGGTTGTTTGCAAGTTTTTCAATCGGACGTCGGAGTCTGGGTGAGAAGCATCGCGAGTAAAGGTGAGGAACCGGGTCAACTACAGTTGCCATCAGGATTAGCGACGGATCGATTGAATCGTGTTTACGTCGTCGATTATGGAACTTGCATGGTTTCCATCTTCAACAAAGCCGGCGGGCTGATTAGAACATTCGGCAAAAAAGGGAACCAGCGCGGCATGTTCAACGTCCCACGCGGAGTGGCAGTGGACAAAAACGATCGTATCTTCGTGCTTGATTCACTCAACCATCGCATCCAGGTTTTCGGTCAGGCAGGCGACTGGCTCTACACCTTCGGCAGCCTGGGCGCCGGTCCGGAAGAATTCGTCGGACCGCAGGGAATTTCGATAGACAATGAAAACAGCCTTTTGTTCGTCGCTGACAAAGGCAACAAACGAATTCAAGTTTTGGAGCTCGGGTTCAAATAGGATGCCATGACAGATAGATTGATTCAAGAACCAGGTATAAAAGTAATTCTCGCTTCTTCATCTCCGAGACGAGTCGAGCTTCTCACTAATCTCGGATTCGAATTCGAAGTGATGCCGAGTGATGTGGAAGAAATTGTCGAACCCGGAAAAACGGCGGCAGGCATGGTGATTGAATTGGCCAAGAAAAAGGCTGATTCGATTTTCCAGCGCGTCATCGCGAATGACGATTGGCGGCCGGGAACCGATCGCGATCGACTGCTCGTGCTGGGCGCCGATACAACCGTCGTTCTCGATAATAAGTTACTGGGAAAACCGACGGATGATAATGATGCCCGCAATATGTTGCGCGATCTCTCCGGACGCTGCCACGATGTTTTTACCGGCGTGGTGCTGATTTCGAAAGAAGCTAATAAAGAGAAACGATCCGAAATCTCGAGCTTCGAAATGTCGCATGTATTTTTTAGAACGATGACAGATGCCGAAATCAATGCTTACATCCAGACCGGAGAACATCGGGATAAGGCCGGCAGCTATGCGTTGCAGGGCATCGGTTCCGCGTTCGTGCAGGGAATTGAAGGCTGCTTCACCAACGTGATTGGCCTGCCGATACCGCTCGTGGTGACAATGTTACGGCGCGCAGGTATCACCATACTCGGTACCGCAGGTAGAATCCAATAATGCGCGGTGCTGCATTGAACGCGAGAGAAGACTTCATCACTTCGGATAATTTCGCTGAAGCGACGATGTTTCCGCTGCTTAAACTGGTAGCGCAATATCTGGTCGAGCGGGGCAACCTGAAGGGCGTCAATGTCGGGTGGAACTGCCATTTGACTGCCTTGACCGCGGTAGCTGCGGAAGCGCTGGTGGCGTCCGGATGCAATCTATATATAAGTGAATGTAATCCGGGAACCTCAGATGAAGAAGCGATCGGATTTATGGAAGGACTCGGTATCAAAATCTTCCGAGGGCAGGACGCCCATCAAGACATTCTTGCCGAGCGTCCCGAGGTGATTTCCGATACCGGGCTGGATCTTATTTCGCAATGGTTTCAGTGCAGAAAAGATCAGCGCCAATTGAAAGGAGCTTGCGAGATCACCACCAGTGGTATCACCCGCCTGAAAGAAATCGCGGGAACAAAAATTCCTATCATTAACATAAACGACGGACGCATCAAATCGCAGATAGAGAACTTTCATGGCGTTGGAGATGGGCTGCTCAAGGCAGTCTTGAAACTCCAGGATAAGAACTCGTATGTTCGAACCGCCTGCGTAATAGGATATGGTCGCGTGGGCGCAGGTGCTGCCGATTATCTGTCGCGGCACGGCATCGAAGTAACCGTAGTCGATTCCGATCCGGTGAGGCAGCTCCAGGCTCACTTCGATCGTTACGCACTTGCCCCGCTGGAACAAGCACTGAAGCAATCGGATCTGATAGTTTCAGCTACGGGAACGCGCGGGTTGATATCCAAAAACTTGTTTCGCCTGATGAAAGACGGCGCTCTGATAGTCAATGTCGGGCACTGGCGCGAGGAACTCGATTTGGAAGGATTGAGAAACATCAGTTTGATGCGCAGCGAAGTGACGAGCGATCTCGATCAATATCTGCTGATCGCGACTGGAGGAAACTCGATTCGCATTCGTGTAGCGACTGAGGGCGATCCCGTGAATGTGGCTATGCTGACCGGTTCCGTTGAACCGACTCTATTGCATCTGGCAACTGAGATGCTATGCATCGAACATGTTCTCCTCAATCACAAATCGCTGCCTTCCGGAGAAGTGCCGGTTCCCGCCGAGGTAGAAAGAACCGTTGCACGTCTGGCGCTTCAGGCTTTCGGCTTCGAAAGCTGACTGAGAATCTCTTGTTCGCGTTCCGGTTTCAGTCCGGCTTTCAGCGGCTGCCCCGAATCGCGCGAGACATCCCAGCGAACGGTATCGCGCACGGTGTTAGCCAGACTTCGATAGATCAAACCGTTTTCCTTAGCGCGATCGCAATTGATGGTACAGAATCCGCGCATCTCGTGCTTTTCCGGAATCCACAAAGGCATGTCCACCCATGGTTGAACTTCAAAGCGCTCCATTTCCTCATCGGTTGCCCAGATGAAGTTGGCACTGCTGCCGGTGGCATCCTTGATTGCGTCCAACATTTCTCCCATCGTCAGAACGTAGTCGGGGCCTGTCGCGTTGTATGTTCCAACCTCCCCTTTTTCGACCATTAAGATAATCCAATCGGCCAGATCTCGTACGTCGATAAACTGGACCGGCCGGTGTTGTCCGGCGCAGAGAATGTCACCGCCCCTGGTGACTCGACGGGCCCAGTAGGTGAACCGATCCGTCGGATCGAAGGGCCCGGCGATCAACCCGGGACGGACGTTGAGAACGCAATCCGGAATTGCCGCTTCGACACCTTCTTCGCATAATGCTTTGAGCGCCCCATACGTATCTCCATTGATCTCTTCAACATCAGGATCCTCGATCCTCGCTACAGCCGTGCTTTCATTGATACCGAGTCGCTGCACCTGACCGTAAACGGAGATGGAAGAAATGAAAACATATCGTTCCACAGAACCGGCCAGTAAGCTGGCGGAATAGCGCACAATGCGAGGAACGTAGCCGCTGGTATCGATCACCGCATCCCAACGTTTGCCGATCAAAGCATTGAGAGCGCCATCACGGTCGCCGATCAAATGTTCGACTTCAGGAAACAGTTTTGCGTTCGTCTTGCCGCGATTGCATATGGTCACCTCGTGACCCTGAGCCAGAGCTGATTCGACGAGGTGACGGCCGAGAAAGACCGTTCCACCTAAAATCAAGAGTCTCATGCTCCTCCCCTCACGTCGCAAACAGTATTAATCTGACGCAACTTAAGGGTGATTTCATTAGTGCAAATTAGTCTACAGCGGCAGTGCTGCTAGAGTTGGCTTCACCTGCGGTTTGTAGGGAGAATTGCCGTCGATAATCATCTTAATCGCCACGGTCTTCGCAATGGCTTTTGACTTGCGTCGCTCTTCCGATCTGTTTGAAGCCATCAGTTGTTTCAAAGGTTTGATCGAATTGATGGCGGAGACAATGGAAAACTCCGAGTGGTAGATTTTCCGATCCAGTAGTTGCGCGTCGGAAACCGAACGATGCGGAATTGCGTGGACGAGATTGACGTCGGAGAACTCACCGGAATCCAGCGGCGCAATCGTCAGGTGGCGCCCGGGGTTGAGCAAGAACTGATTGCCTTTGACGTTGAGCTTGACTGCACCTTTATGTCGGTCGTGCACGTCATAGATGGATATTGTCCCATTTTTTGAAACGATGAGAACGGCGGAGCCGGACGCTATATCACAGGTAATATCCGGCTGCAATTGGAAACTGAGATCGCCGTCGGGCAAGAACAACCGCGCCTGTGATTCCGGCGCCGGCAGCGTTTCTTCGGCGGTAATCCGGTTGTGAACCATGGCATCGATGATCGGGCTGTCACCATATGTGGTGATGTATGAATCGTATGGCAGGTTAGATACGAGTTGTTGCGTTCTCTGCAATTGATCCAGAGATGTGGTTGATGAGGCTGCTATCGCAGAAGAGGATTGAACTACTGGCTGAGCGATTCCTGGTTGAAGGACATCCGTGGGGAGCGAAGTCGAATTCGGCAGTGTAATTAGATTGGTTGATGAGACGAGATTTGCAGACGCCATGGGCTCGCCCGAATCGGCCGAGGCAAGAGCCGATGAAGTGACGGGAGGATCGGCCGTTATCGCCACGCCGCCGCCGAGAACGATGCACTTCTTGTTCAAAAAGTTGTTGAACGTGATGTTTGCACCATCGGCGGTGAGGATATTGTCCGGCGCAAGCTTAGCTGTAATGCCTTTCTTACCGAAGAAAATCAGCCCACCATTATTCACGATCGCCTGGACGTTCTTACGAGGCTTCTTCCCTGCGGTGGGAACGCCGGGTGCTCCGACCGATATCAATACATTGCCTAAACCGGCAGTATTCGCAACTGCTTGAATTTTGGAGTTTGCACCAAAGTTGAATATTGAAGTCTTTTTAGCAGTTTTGCTTATGTCCGTAATTGCCAGTGAAATGTTCTTGTCACTCGATAATGTATTGCCAGCCGCAATCGTCATGGTGCCGGCAGATTGAGTGAGGTTGAGGTCTCCTCCCAGCGTCGTCAATGCGCCATTGACAGTCAATGGTCCGCCCACGGACAGATCGAAGCCGCCTTTGGCCAGGTTCACGCCGGTCAACGTGAGACCGTTGGCATCGAATAAGAATGCACCCTGCGCCGCACCGGAAGTATTGTAGTTAAGTTGATCCGCATCGATGTTCAACCTGGAATTGGCGTCAGTTCCCACTAAACCGGTCTGCGTCGATATGTTCATCGCCGGAGCCTTCAAGATTGCACCACCCACGGTGCTAATATTTTTTTGCGCGGTAATATTCATTGCCGTCGTTGCTTGAACATCAAGTCCGAAATTCAAATTCACTCCGTTCAAAGTAATCGTACCGGCATTGATGCTCCCGGAGCCGGCCGTGGTGAGATCGCCCGCTGCCAGAATCGTGAGCTGTGATGCCGCGCTGGAACCACCGTCTATGGCAGTGGAAACACCGTTCTGAATCAATGCGCTTTGCAGTGGTGCATGGATGTCCAACTCAGAGGCGCTGGCCCGGAAATTGCCGCCCGTTCCGGATCCGATCGTTCCAGTATCGGCAATCATCGTTAACTTGCCGGCAAGGAAATCGCCGAACCCAATGCCACCATTGAAAATATTTTTCGTGGCATGAAGGGTGACCGTATTGGACGTAAAGAAGCCGGGAATATTGATGTCACCGTTACTGGTGGCAATGGTGGCAAGGTTCACATTGATTGTGGCTCCTGATTGGCAGTCGATGTTTCCATCGCTTATCAGATCGAACGTTCCGCCCAACAGACTGGCAGACGCATTGCTGAACGAAAAGCCGCCGTTGCCTTGAATGAACCCACCGAGAAGCGAAGTGAGCGTCACCCTGGAGGGCTGTTGAACGACCAGTCTCTGACCGGCACTGCCTATGCTGCCCGTTTCCGAAATCAAATTGACAAGAGTGCCGTTCACTGAACTGACACCGGTATTAACCAGATCCAGCTTCGCTCTCAAAGTCATCAAATCTGCTTTCAAATCTTGCGAAAGAGTGATTTTTCCATTTGTCGACCTGAGTGAAACAACATTGGGAACGACGTTCTGACCTGTGCCACCAGATATGGTGAGATCCGCGCTGGTCAGAACATCAAGATTGTCCGAGAATGATTCAGCATCACCAATGGCTATCGTCAGATTATCGCTGTCTTGAACGAAGACTTGCTGCCCGGTAAATCCCGCCCTGGCACTCAAGGTATTGGCATCGAGATTGAAGCGGACAGTGAACCCGCCGGAGAATCCTTGAATACTGCCTCTGCTCGATGCCATAGTGAGATTGCCGACCGTAACCAGCGCCGCGCCGTTGGTGCGAATATTGTTGAACGCTTGATTGCGTTATTCTGCGAGATGATAGTTAGAAGATTGCCGCTGTTGATAGTCTGATTGGTCTGCACCTTTCCATCGGATTGAATGGTTACACTTCCGTTGGCATTGATTGTTCCCAGAGTAGTTATGCTTCCTGCACTCGCCAGTGTTGGAGACGCTTGTATGGAGTTGGCCGGAGCCGAGCCGTCGGCTTGAAAGACCACGCTAAACCCTTTTGGTTGGGCAGCAATAATGTTGACGACGCCGCCGCCTTTGCTCGCGCCCGTCGTATCGATAGTCCCAGTGGTGATGCTACCGGCGGCAGGCATTCCGGCAAAGACATTGACGTCTCCATTGGTTGCCAGAAAACCTGTTCCACCAGTTGAGATTGAAGCGCCGCTAATGTCGATCTTGCCTGTGGCCGCGCTGGCCGAGTAAGCCGCCAGAGTGACGGTAGCTCCGGAATTGGAGATACCGATGTTTGTTGGTGCTGTGGTTATGACAACGTTGCTGCCCAGGATTATGTTGCCACCAGTGGTTGATGCTTTGCTGGCATCGATGGTTACGGAACCATTGTTGGGATTGGCCGGAGGGATCGGTCCGACCGTCGTCTGGTTGGTACCGCCCGTAGTGCTGGTTATATTGGCCCCGGCGATCAATGTAATCGGGAAACCTTGATTGCCGGTTAAGGCTGAGATTTTAACGTTGTTGGCACTGGTGATGTTGCCTTTGGCGATGATGGTGAGCGCTTCTGCAACGGTGATATTGCCGGCAATATTTATGTTGCCGGCGGTGTTGAAGAAGGTCGGATCACCAGTCAAGCAAATCGCTCCTAACTCGAGATCGGCGGTGTTGGCAGTCAGGTGAGCGGCGGTGCCCGTCTGACTCACACGGCCCGTTAGCTCTTGAACGTCCACGGTCATCACGCCGCCGCCCGAATTCAAATTGAGATCGTGGCTCAGGAGGTTGCCACCAGATATGGTGGTATCGAAAATGTCACTGTATTGCGCACTGCGAATATTTATCGAGCCTTGCAATGCCTGAATAGTTCCGCCCGCATTATTGACGTTCAAAATGGAAGAGGGCGCATCGATGCCTACGCTGCCGTTTAGTGATTCGATTGAGCCGCTATTGATCAAATTCGGAGCGCTCAAGGACAGATCATTATGCGCGCGAAGGACTGCTGTGGAACTTTCGTTCTTGATGGAATGTCCGGCAGAAAGATCGAGAGAACCGCTGCTGGCGATGGTTCCCATATTAATAAGATCGTTCCCCGCTCTGAGCTGCAAATCCATTGGTCCTGCGTCAGCGCTTGCAGAGATCAAAGCGCCGCTGTTGTTCGTGATGTTCTCCGCGGTAAGGGAGCCGCCTCTTACGTGCGAGTTACTCGACGTGAAGAAAACTGATCCTGAGTTGACCAGATCGCCGGTCAGTTTGAAATCGCCGCGTCTGGCAAAATCACCAGATGCGGTTACGGAAACCGGCACAACCAGCGCATTTGCGCGCATAGAATCATGGGGCGATGTGATCGAGTCGAGATTGACGGAACCTCCAGTTGCATGTCCCGATCCACTGACAATCAAGTTCTGCCCGAGACCCGCGAGAACTTGCTTGCAAGCTACGTATTCGGCGGCCGTCACCTCGACGCCAGGAGTCAAAGTTTTTTCTTTGCCGTCGACGACAATCGTTACTGAGGAATTGGTTCCAAAAAGTCTGGTACCGAGTGTGATATTACGCGTATCCGAACTGAGATCGAGATCGATGCCAAACCGGGTCGAGACGATTCGTCCCGAGTCAAGCAATTGCTCGGTTTTAAACGATTGATGATTCGGAATGGTGGAATGATTGAAAGCGTTTTTGGCGATTTTTTCAGTGCTGTGCTGCGAGCTGTTTGGAACGTCGTGCAATGGGCGACCATGAATTTGAGCATGGCCATTGGCCTGTGCCGGTTGCACGCTTAATGCTAAAAGCCCGACGCTACTTGCCAGGAGTAGTCCGCAGGGTGTAATTGGAGACCCATTTTTTTTGTCGTTCATAGTCGAACTCCTTGCAGTGTCAGATCTGCCGCGGCAGCCGCGGACGTCCAGTGGCGAGACAAGTAACGGGTCTCCAAATACTCGCCAAAAGACTACATAAATTAGTCTATGAATGGTTGCTTGTCAAATTAGCGAAAGATCTGTTATCGCGCCGAAATGAGGGTCGAACGTCCATCGAAAAATCGCAATTTTCGCAACGAAAACGGCGTGGTACCGTATGCGGTGGCAGCCATTGTCCCTGTTTTGAACTTGGATTGCACCGTGCGCAAGTACGCTGGACATGCACCGCGGTGCGCCTCCTTTTTCCTCAATGCTCATCATCGAACATTAGAAAACCCACATGAGCCCGCCTCGCAATTGTGTTCAACAGTTAACATCTCAGCGCGGTCATGGACATTCACGATATGATTATTGGCTGTGCTTGTAATAAGTATGAGAATCAGGTGAAACAAATTTCAGATAAGTTTGGTTCGAAAAGCTTCCTGGCTGGCGGTCTGGCGTGCCTGCTTTCGCTCAGCGTCGGGCTCGCACAACGGCAGAGCGCCGTGGCGCAAGAGGCGCAGGACGGGTCCTTGAATGACATGTGGCAGGATCACGCCCAGGACTTGAAACCTTCGGATCCAGCGGCTGCAGCAACGCAAAAGCCCGCCGAAGCGACGGACAGCAAAAAGAGCAAGAAAGAAAAGAAAAAGAAGAAGAAAGAAAAGTCTAATTGGGACGCCGATTTGACCAAACCACCTCCGGAAAGCAGCAAGGCGCCTGGTTGGAACGACAACGGACAGGCGGGAGCTTCAGGCTCCGAAGTTTCTAAGCCCGCCGCTGATTCAGGTTCATTAGTGGATTCGGCGCTATCGGGAGCCAGCTCGACTTTGAGCAAACCGAGTTCCACGCTGGAAAGTACGAGTTCAACCACCACCACAACGCCAGCAAAGTCCAGTTTATACTCGCCAACAATTAAGGGGCTGGACACCACCAGCGGCAGCTCTACGCCGTCTACCAGTACTGCTCCGGTGACCGGTTCTTCAGCATCGTCAAGTTCTTCATCAGCGACAAGTTCTACACCATCGGCAAGTTCTTCGTCGGAAAGCTCTGCGGAAGAATCATCAACGAGTTCGGCGGCCGGCGAGACTCCGCCCACTCCCATAACACGCACCACTCCTGCCAGCTCGGCATTGTCGTCAGACAGTTCAGCGCAGAGCAATTCTTCTTCTGATACCAGCATCGCATCAAGCGGCAACAACATGCCGCTTTGCAAATTGAGTTCTCTAGCTTCCAGCGACTTTGTGAAGAGCGGCGGTTGGCCTGGAGTTGGACCATTCACCAAAGACGGTGGAAAAGATACAGATCTGGTTGACGAATCAAAAAATCGACTGAGATTGAAACTGTCCGGCGAAGATGTCACACACGCCGAATTGCTTGTCGTCAATCAATCAACCAAACCGAGTCAGCTTCTGGCTCTTCAGATGACGGGGAAAG
>JADMIO011509821.1_pt1 | contig 11376 bp, 8 predicted proteins | sample 8958161 | NCBI WGS metagenome assembly JADMIO01 (sample SAMN16585339, study PRJNA669376) | soil metagenome | isolation source: Crop rotation soil | place: USA: Cullars Rotation, Alabama | collected 2011
TCTACCACTGCCCAGCCAGTTATTTTCATTAGTAGCGGCGTGGAAAGGGGCCGTTTACATGCTAATGGAAACTGGGCTTTTGGCACAGTCGGTGGCGTTGACAAGGTTCAAATTAATGCTCCCGGGGGCCAGAATCCATTCAGAGTAGCTGCAGGCGGTTTAACTAAATTGTTGGTACACAATAACGGAGGAGTCTCCATCGGAGGAAACGGGAGTACTCCACCGGCTAATGGGCTATATGTTACAGACAGGATCGGTATAGCTACCACCGCACCCGCCTTTGCTTTGGATGCCCGGGGAGCTTCTGTTTTTGGCCAATTCAAAGCCTCCTCAGGTTATGCAGGAGTAATACTTGATAAGTCGGCAGCTAGCCAAAATGAGTATGTTATTCATAGAACAGCGGGTGCCGACAGATGGGTAGAAGGCACAATCGGTAATGATAACTTCGCTATACGTAACTGGCCCCTTGGCGCTAACGCGTTAACTGTAGACATCGCTAACAATAATATCGGAGTCGGCGCACTTGCAGCAAATGTCAAATTAAATGTAGTGGGCAGTACAACAGCAGGGTACGGCTTAAGTGTGAGCGGTTATGATAGGGGCGTGTCAGCAAATTCCACTGCTACTTATGGTTATGGTGTCTTTGGTTCTTCTAATTATTTAGGCGTTTACGGTTATGCACCTAGCGGCACCTATGGCACTTACGGTTACTCAAATTACATGGGAGCTTATGGATATGGAACTACCTACGGTACTTACGGTTACAGTTCAGGTACTGCAGGTGCATATGGAGGTAGTTCGAGCGGCTACGGAGTACAGGGAGCAAGCGTTGATAATTACGGTGGATATTTTACATCAACCAATAGTTATGCACTTGTTGCGTCCGCTACTAATAACTATTATGCGGGTGTTTTTTTCGGACATGTTTACGCTTCTGACGGATATGTAACAAGCGATAAAAATCTTAAAAAAGATGTTCAGGACTTTAGCGACGCCATGGACATCATTAACAAATTAAAACCTGAGAATTATCTTTTCAAAGATGATGCAAAATATGCTTCTCTTAATCTTCCAAAAGGAAGGCATTATGGATTATTAGCCCAGGATCTTGAGCAGGTGTTACCAAACCTCGTATTAGAAACTCCGCATCAGTTAATTATTAAGTCACAACCTACAACCTTTATTAAACCAACTGTCGACGGCAAACCTCAACCTATAGATACTGAAACAAAAGAAACAAAAGAAACCATAAATATAAAAGCCGTAAACTATGTGGAGCTTATTCCTATTGTAGTAAAAGGAATGCAGGAACAGGATGTTAAAATGAAGGCGCAGGACGTTGAAATAGCTGCTCTCAGGAGCGAAATAAATGAGCTCAAGGCTTTAATAGTAAAAAATACCAATGGCTCAACTCCTAACAAGGCAGCAGGATATTTAAAACAAAATAGCCCAAACCCTCCTCTAAGCGGCAATACGGTGATAAAGTATTTTGCACCTAATGATTCAAGGAGCGCTCAAATATTAGTGACTGACATGAAAGGCAGCATATTAAAAACTTATAGAGTTACCAACGGTGAAGGCCAGCTAACTATCAGAACCGGCGAACTGCCCAGCGGTACTTATAATTATACGCTTTATGTGAACAACAGTAAAATTGATACTAAGCAGATGGTTATTGCCAGGTAGTCCGTTTTAAACAACTTATTTTTTTACCGTTGGTGTGTCAAAACTTCACCCGTATTCGGCGATGATACTTCTTGAAGGTGTTGCCTGGTCTTGGAACAGGTTTTTCTTGACCCGTATGACATGTAGAGGAGTAGCGGCGACTCACCATAAAAAAGCCTTCGACATTTATTTGTCGAAGGCTTTTAATTTAATTCGTTGTTTGTTATTTATAGTGCTGCACAAGCCCCTTTGCCAGTTCTGTCATTTTCTTCAAACCGTCTTCAGGAAGGTTGCCTTTTTTAAATTCAAGGAGTATTTCAGGATACTTATTTTCCATCTCCAGCAGAAAATGTTCTTCGTAAGCTTTTACATTTTTCACCGCTACTTCTCTTAATAACCCCTGTACACCCAAATAGATCATTGCAACCTGTTTTTCAACAGCCATGGGTGAATATTGCAATTGCTTTAGAATCTCCACATTTCGTGCTCCTTTATCTATCACGTTCTTAGTAGCAGCATCCAGATCGCCGCCAAATTTAGAAAAGGCCTCAAGCTCACGGTATAAGGCCTGGTCCAATTTTAAAGTACCAGCTACCTTTTTCATTGATTTGATCTGTGCATTACCACCCACGCGGCTAACTGAAATACCCACGTTAATGGCAGGACGTATACCGGCATTGAACAGGTTACCTTCAAGGAATATCTGCCCGTCAGTTATTGAAATTACATTAGTAGGAATATAAGCAGATACGTCGCCAGCCTGGGTTTCAATGATCGGCAAAGCAGTAAGCGAGCCACCTCCTTTTACAAGATGCCGGATAGATTCGGGCAGGTCATTCATTTGCTGCGCAATATCATCCTTCGCGATAACTTTTGCGGCCCTTTCCAACAGGCGACTGTGCAGGTAAAACACATCACCCGGGTAAGCCTCGCGGCCTGGTGGCCGGCGCAGCAACAAAGAAACTTCCCGGTACGCAACTGCTTGTTTAGACAGATCATCATAAATGATCAAAGCAGGCCTGCCCGTGTCGCGGAAGAACTCACCGATCGCGGCGCCCGCAAAAGGAGCATAGAACTGTAAGGGAGCAGGATCAGACGCAGAGGCAGCTACAATAGTAGTGTAAGCCATTGCCCCGTTTTCTTCCAATATTTTCATTATACCTGCAATAGTACTCGCCTTCTGACCAATGGCAACATATATGCAATAAACAGGTTTGCCTGCTTCATAAAATTCCTTCTGATTAATGATGGCGTCTATGCAAATAGCGGTTTTACCGGTTTGGCGGTCGCCGATCACCAGTTCTCTTTGTCCACGACCAATAGGAATCATTGCGTCAATCGCCTTAATGCCGGTTTGCAAAGGTTCTTTAACCGGTTCGCGGAAGATTACACCGGGAGCTTTGCGTTCAAACGGCATTTCATATAATTCACCAACAAGGGGGCCCTTACCATCAATAGGCTCGCCTAATGTATTTATAACGCGGCCGCTCATTCCCTCTCCTACTTTTATAGAAGCGATCTGGCCGGTGCGCCTTACTTTATCACTTTCCCTGATCGCGCCATAGTCGCCCATTAATACCACACCCACATTATCTTCCTCAAGGTTTAGGGCGATAGCCTTTACACCATTATCAAATTCCACCAATTCGCCGCTTCGAACGTTGTTGAGGCCATAAACTCTCGCAATACCATCTCCCACCTGCAGTACTGTTCCAACCTCTTCTAAATTTGCTGAAGCATTGAAGTTACTAAGCTGCTGACGCAGTATCGCCGAAATCTCATCTGGTTTAATGTCTACCATAAAAAAAAATTGAATTATGTTTTTACCTGGTTTTTACAATCGATGTGGATACCTTGCCTTTCATAAAAGCGAATTAGTTGAACACTTCACGTTTGGTTGCCAGGGGCATCATTTAAGGCTGCAAAGGTAATGGATGACCAGAAGAATGGCAAAAAAATAAGCTATTTTTAAAAGAAAATCCACCCCCGGGAGGATGGATTAATCAATTATTTGGCAGTTTAAATCAATAATTCCGATTATTCGATTTCCAGCCAAAGCTTTTAACTTATAGCAAGTTGTTGAACTGTATCTACCGTATTTTATGGAGATATTGGTTATCGAGAAATTGCATGCTTATATCCTTTAAATCTTTTGAAATGCTTGCATCTATTAATCTGCCTTCGCTTTCCAGGATGAACCCGCCAATTAGGCTATCATCCACAACGGTTTCCAGGTCAATATTTTTAAGCGGGATATCTCCCATTACTTTTTGAAGAATGGATGTTTTCAACGTTTCGCTCATTGGAACTGCAGTAGTGATTTTAACTTTGTGAATGTCCTTTATCACATTATACTGATCCACGAATGCGTCTGCAATTTCAGGCAAATTCAATTCCCTGGTTTTGGCAACAAGCAATTTGATAAAGGATGAAGTAAGTCCGCTTACCCTATCCCTGGTAATAGCCTCAATAATCTTACCCTTTGAAGTGGGTTTTATAACCGGGCTGCGAAGAACAGCTACAAAATCCGGGTTTGTTTTACAGGTACGTAAAATAAACTGCATATCGTTGTATACAACATCCAACTGATTTCCTTCGACAGCCAGATCAATGATGCTTTTTGCGTACCTGGCTGCTAAACGTGGATTATTCATTAAATACTGATTGAAAAGGTGAAAATGTGAAAATGATTCTATGTATATTTCATCAATTCAATTTGGCTTCTTCTGCCAATTGTTTAATAAAACTCTCCTGTTCACCTTTTTCACTTAACTCACGACGTAAAATTTTCTCGCTTATTTCTATCACTAACTTGCCGACCTGGTTTTTCAAATCCACAATAGCAGCCATCTTTTGATTATTGATGGTAACCTGTGCTTCAGCTACAATTTTGGCTGCCTGGGCCTTTGCTTCCTCCTTTGCCTCTCCAATAATCTTATCTTTTGTTTCTTTCGCTTCTTTCAAAAGCATTGCCCTTTCCTCGCGGGCCCTTACCAGGAAGGCTTCGTTATCATTCTTTAATTGAGCCATTTCCAGTTTGACTCTTTCGGCTGTGGCAATGGAACTGTTAATATTATGTTCCCTGTCAGAAAGCCCTTTGATTATCGCCGGCCAAGCTAACTTTTTAAGTAAAAAGAAAACGACCAAAAAGGCCAGTAATGTCCAAAGCAATAGTCCTAAATCCGGTGTTAATAGTTGCATTTTTATACAATTGAATATAAAAAATAATTACCTGGTAGTAATGTAGACTTTTATTTTTTGTGTGAATAAATTCTCGAATCGGGTACCAGCTAATACCACACAGGTATCAACCCTCAAAAGTGAAAATACCGCATCCGCCGTCCTGTACTTTGGATGCAGTAGTAACGTGGAATGGCAATTATAAAACCATTGCCAAAAACCCGATGATAACCGCAAATAATGCTACCCCTTCCACCAACGCTGCAGCAAGGATCATGTTTGCACGGATATCATTAGAGGCCTCCGGCTGGCGTGCAATTGCTTCTACGGCGCCCTTACCGATCTGCCCGATCCCGATACCAGCACCAACTGCGGCAAGTCCCGCGCCTACGGCACCGCCTGCATTTGCTAAAGCATCTAACAAAATAAAATCCATAATTGTAAATTTATACTGGTTAAAAAATAAAACAAACTAAACGATTACCGCATCCTCGGGCAATGGGTGGGGATCTTCCGGGTGATGTTCACCTTCAAAGGCCTGACCTATAAAAACCGCTGTTAGCACAGTGAAGATAAAAGCCTGTAAAAAGGCGACCAATACCTCTATAAAATAAATGAATACTGTAAATGCGACGGACACCGGGGATGCTGCAAAACCTAACGCAGGCTTAATTTGCGCGAATATGAAGATTAATGAGATCAAACATATTATGATAATATGGCCCGCAACCATATTTGCAAACAACCTTATGATAAGGGCAAAAGGCTTGATGAAAACACTTAAGAATTCCACCAGCACAAGAATGGGCTTTACAAAGCCGGGTACACCAGGAGGATTAAAAATGTGCCCCCAATAGTGCGAATTCGAACTGAATAGGATAACAACAAAAGATACCAGGCCCAACACTACAGTGAACGCAATATTACCGGTAACGTTAGCCGTTCCCGGAACGAGGCCAACAAGATTATTTATCAGGATAAAGAAAAAAACCGTAAGCAAATACGGCAGGTATTTGTTCGCCTTATGGCGAAGATTAGGCCTTGCAACCTCATCCCTTACGAAGGCCACCAATACTTCTATCAAATTTTGACGTCCCCTGGGAGCCGATGTAACGCCCTGTCCGCTTGCATAAACTTTAGCTACGCTGATCATTAGCCATACAAGCAAGGCCAGCGCCAGTATCATCTGCACTACATTACGCGTAAGAGAAAGGTCATACACCTTAACACCGGTTTCAATAGGCACAACCTTACCTTCTTCAAGCTTGTATCCATCAACTTCTTTGTGACCGTGTTCAAATGCCGAAGACATAAAGGCGGAAAAACCTTTTTGAGGGGAAAATAATATTACAGGAAGCGGAATTGAAACAGGGTGCAAATTACCATCGCTGCCCTTATAATTTATAAAATGAAATTCGTGGGCATCCATGATATGGTCAAATATCACCTCTTTACCATTAAACCCTTCCTTTTTTTCAACAGCATGCTCCGCACCTTCTTTAGGTTCGTTTTCCTGGGCTTTCAAACTGAAGGTTGAAATCAACAGAATTGTGCCAAAAACCGCTACCAGTAATGATTTGATGCTCTTTGCTGCCATATCTTTTCCTGAAATTTGCGCAAAGATAGGAGAATAATGAATATTCGGGTATTGATCACGCAGATTAATTTAAAGTAAGGGCGCGGGGGGTGCAATTAAAGTAAACCGAATACCGTACTACAAGATGGTATGCTGTGCATTGCGTTTTTAAAAGCTCAATTATCAAGGCCCATCTCCTCCCGGAGTTTTTTGATTTTTTCAAGTTCCATCACGTCGATTTGATCTTTTGGACGGTTAACCGCTTTTTTATTGGCGATAAGCTGATTTATATGAAGAAACGGCACTGGTATATTTTCAATCTCAGCAATTGATGCAAAACCCAGACATTCATCAAATGAATACTCTTCAAGCCCTACCATTTTAATCAGAATATCCAGTGTGATGCCTGTACCGATATAGAATGCAGTCCAACCTGGAACAAATTGAAAATCCTCTAAATTAATATCGTCGTAACCAAACTTTGCAAATGCAAACCCTAGTTTCCGGCGATTTTCTTTTGTATCCTTTACCCATACATCAATATCTTTTGTAATTCTTGAGTATCCATGCAGGTTTACAGCAACACCGCCAACCATAATATAATCGACACCAAAATTATTAAGTGACTTCCAGAAATTAAGTAAGTTTTCGTCCATCAAATCCATAACTGCGATTACATTTTCTTATGCGTGATTTTCGCACGGGAGAGCGTATTATCAATTCTCATCAAACGCATCATAATTTTAAAACGTTCAGTGTAACTCAAGCTTAATGACTCACGGACTTTTTTTTCCTCGGCGGCTTTCCATAAATCGGCATTCCCGCCCTCATCACGTAAAACATTTAGACTATCTCTCTCGGAACTTTTGTAATCCTCCATAATGCAATTTACTAAAATATTTGGGACATCTAAATCACAAAACAATCCTTGCCTGTTTCTCAAACTGCATTTTATGCAATTGGTAATAAAATCCTTTTCGTTCCAATAATTCTTCATGTGTACCGATCTCTTTTATTTCGCCCTTATCCAGCACCATGATCTTACTGGCCTTTCGAATAGTGCTGAGCCGGTGAGCAATAATAATAGAAGTTCTGCCGGCGATCAACTTATCAATTGCATGTTGTATGAGCTGTTCACTTTCTGTATCAACTGAAGAGGTGGCCTCATCTAAGATCAGTATGGCCGGATCATATAAGAGAGCCCGTACAAAAGACAATAACTGCCGCTGACCCAATGAAAGTGTTGCGCCTCTTTCCATTACATTATAATCGTATCCGCCCGGCAACTGCATGATGAAATCGTGTATGCCAATTAGCCTGGCCGCCTCTGTGACCTGGCTTTTGCGTATGCTGGTATTTCTCAGCGTAACGTTGTCGTACACTGATCCGCTAAATAAAAATACATCCTGCAGCACCACAGCGATTTTACTCCTGAGATAAGAAAGCTCAAAGGAGGATATATCGGTATCATCAATTTTGATACGTCCTTTTTGACTATGATACAACCGGTTTAGCAAACTGATAACAGAGGTTTTACCGCTGCCCGTATTACCAACAATTGCAAGCGTTTCCCCCGTATTTATCTTAAATGATATATCCTTTAACACATACTGCGATTCACTATAGCCAAACCAAACGTCTTGAAATTCTACTTTTCCCTTTACAATAACGGGCCAGGGTTCGGATGCCTCTTTGATAGCGGGAACTGCTATATCCTCATTATCCAGCACTTTAAACACCCGTTCACTGGCAATCATACCCATTTGAAGGACATTGAATTTGTCTGCTATCACTCTAAGCGGACGAAAAAGCAAGTTCAAACACAAAATAAAAGCCGTGATATTTCCGGCGGTTTCATGACTTTGAGACCCTGCTGCCCACCACACCAACAATCCCAGTGATATCGCAAGCACCAATTCCACTACAGGAAAAAAAACGGAGTACGCAAAGATCGAATGAATATTGGCATTCCGGTGTTCTTTATTGATGGCATTGAATTTATCGAACTCTCTTTTTTGCGCAGCAAAAGCCTGCACTATAGCCATCCCTGTAATATGCTCCTGCACAAAAGCATTTAACTGGGCTACTGCATTACGTACGCGGATAAATGACCTGTTTACGCTTTCTTTAAAAAAATAAGTTGCAACGATCAAGGCAGGAAAGGGCGCCATACAGATCAGTGTCAATTTCCAATCTACATAAAACATATAGCCTAACACGGCAACAATGGATAAAAGATCTGCTATAATGGGTATTAATCCATCACTAAAAATATCATTGATCGATTCTATGTCGTTAATCGTCCGGGTAGTAAGCGTACCAATGGGAGTTTTATCAAATTGAGAAAGATTAAGGCTGATCACTTTTTTATAAGTGGCAACGCGCATATCTTTCACTACGCTTTGTCCAAGGGAGGCTGTAAAAAAAGTAAATACAAACCTGCAGACTGTTTCCAATAATAAAAGTGCGACCTGGATGATGGTAAGGCCGATTATAACAGGGCCTGCTCCCTTAAGAAACCAAACAGCTGCGCCAGGCTGCATACCCTTGTTCATAGTAAGTTGAATAAGCCAGGGCCTTACCGGGGATATAACCGCTAAGAAAATTGCCAGGAAAATTGACCAGAAAAATTTGCTTTTGTAAGGAGCGGCAAACTTAAACACCCTGCGCAATACGGAAAACTCGAAAACCTTTTTTACTTTAAGCTGCTCACTCATGCGGTAAAGATATTAAGAATTTGTAGGCGGCAGAACTCCCTTTTAGGCGGAGGGTGCAGAGCGTATGGGTAAGATTTTACCAGGTTTTCTGCACTGGCTTTTACCATCAACAGGCTGGTGCAATTATAATTCCACCTCCATCTTCTTATTGTATGCTTTAATAAAGATTGCCCCCAGGTTTTTATAAGGGGGAACGTAATCATCCCAACTTTCCCGCATGCTTCTTTCGGGGTCGCTGTAAAATAATTTCGTAAGGGACGCCCACATATCTTTCCATACCAGCGGTTTTCCGGAGGCGATTGCCTGGTTAAGATAATTAAGGATTGGCCTGTTTATATCCCCCTTACCAATTTCTTTTGTTGAAATGATATGTGCATCGGGGCAATTTTCGATGATCTTACTTAAATTTTGATAACCGCCGCAGGAACCCAATACGATAACTTTAGCATCATTAACCATCCTATCAATCGTACGCGGCAACCAATAACTATGGCCGCGATGAACGATCACTGTTGGCCGCAGGTCATTATTGGCGAGCCACCTGCCTAAATGTATTTGTGCAGTATCATCCAGGTTTTCATCATTGTTGAGTGGAAGATTAGCATAGATCCAAACCTTTTTTCCCTTCAGCGATTTTATTTCAACCCATTCTTTACGATAATTTATTTTCCACTCCTTGGTTGAAAAGGAGCTTACAAATTGGGGAAAATGCGTTTTTCCGTCTTCATCGCCGTAAAAAAACACCTGCTGGATCACCCTTCCGCTATCATCGGCGAGGTAGTCATAGTCAATCGAATAAATTGAAGGGATGCCAATCTCGCTGGTGATATCGATACTATTATCAACAGAGGATAAAAAGATTGTCTTTAATAAGCCATAGATCGTTTTGCCTTTATTATTATTTTGATTAATACTTTTCTGTTCGTTGTTAACAACATTTTTCAGCATATTGGCTAGCAGCGTACTATCCCTGATGCTGCTATAACTGTCTGCCACATCTACTGCATCTTCGAGATTAGTCCCTTCATCCAGGTTGGAAACAAATGCCTTCATCAACGTCGTCGCATTCCCCGCCGGCATGGTCCTTAAAAAAGTATCCAGCTGGTTAAAATTGGCAGCCATTTTTATGAATTTCTTGAAATAGTCCATATTTATGCCCAGCAACAAAGAATCACCCCTTGGCTTGCTGCCCATTTTTTGGAGCATCCTGGCGAAACTGTGTTTATAGCTCGAAGTATAAATATCATTTTCCCCCATCACTATTACATAGTAAAGCTCCTCAGCGGATAAGGGGTCCAACGCCTTCAGCCGGATATTTAAATTGTTTTGCTCATGCAGATTGTTTATGGGAGTGATAAAATGCCTGATCGCCTTTGCCTGTAACATTTTACGCAACCCGTTGGCCCCAAACATGGCGACAGGCGTATCTTTTAAAACGCCCAGCCTGTACGAGTAGTCTATTTCCGTTTTAACCAATAATTTAAAGTAACCAACGGTATCCATGCTCTTATCGCCATCGCGCACAAATTTTTTAATGGAATCGATGGATATTTTTTCTTTTAAGATATTATCGAGAAAAGGGTAATACAATAGCGCATTCTTCATCTTGCTTAGCTGCACAATTGCCCTAATTGTGGGATCGGTATTTCTTTGTATAAGTTTACCTTCCGGGGACCGTGTGGAATATGCATAATTATATAGTTGCTCCGGATCATTTTTGCCAGCCACCAGCACAAGGCTGTCTGCAAAAGGTTCATTTACATAAGGGCCGATAATTGAGAGAATTTTATCGGGATGCATTCTGCAATACTTAAGAAAGAGCAATTTCCTGGTATCCTGGTATCCTATGTTACCGTTAAATATCTCGGTAAGAAGCGTCGCAACTTCATAAGGCATATCATCCATAAAAGGCAGGATACTACTGTTATCCATATTTGCGAGCCATACTTTGTAAAAATTATCGACAAGCGCGGGAGCCATGGCAGGATTAAATCTTCTGCCCTTCCACGCTGATCTGAAACTCCGCACCAGTTGCTCAATAAAACCAAGTTGCCGCACTTTTTCATTACCGGCGCTTAACTTGCTGCTTGTTTCTACAAAATCCTGGAATTCTTTTATTCTTCTTGTTAATGCATCTGTTACCTGGAGGTTTATTTCTTCATTACCAGAAACCCTGATCAAACCATCTTTTTTCCCATCGGCTTTATCAGTGAGTACTTGTTCGTTATAAATTCTATC
>JADMIO011411973.1_pt1 | contig 11375 bp, 5 predicted proteins | sample 8958161 | NCBI WGS metagenome assembly JADMIO01 (sample SAMN16585339, study PRJNA669376) | soil metagenome | isolation source: Crop rotation soil | place: USA: Cullars Rotation, Alabama | collected 2011
AAGGTGAGCCAGTGTGATTACATTTGCGGCCTAACTGTGGCCAGTCCAGTTACGCTGGAGTCACTAGTATTTAGGTGACACTATAGAAGCGGCCGCGACAACTTGTCCACGTGGAATTCTAAGCTTAGGATCCCAATGTGCTGGAAAGACCTAAAGTTCTCGGACGTAATCTACCAGCGGCCGTACCGCGAGACCGCGACCGTCGGCGGCGTGCGCATTCCAGTCCCCGGCGGCACGCGCCGAATCGAGCGCTACCCGTCTCAACTACAACTCGAACAGGCCGCGCGCGATGCCGCGGACTCCCTCTTGATGCGCTTCGGCGTAAGGCTCCCGCCGGACAATTAATGAAGGCAAAAGTTAAAAGGCAAAAGGCAAAAGGCAAAAGTGAGGACGCGCTGCGCGCGAGAAACTTCTCTATTACTTTTGCCTTTTGCCTTTTAACTTTTGCCTTTTGCCTTCTCTCTGCGCCGGTCGCGGCGCAAAAGCGGCCGAAGCCCGCTTTGAAGCAGAGCGAGGCGCGAAAAGCCATCGCCGCGACCGAAGGATTCGGTCTGAAGACGGGCGCGGTCAAGATTCTTGAGATAGGCCCTGCGGGCTCAACGCCCGTGAGCGTCTCGGCGCAGGTGACAGAGGCTTTTCATCTCGCTTGGGTCGAAGACGAGAATGTAGTGCAGACCAGCGACCTCCTCAAGACGAAGCGTTGGCGCGCCGTGGAGTTTCGCACGGGCGACCGCGCTTGGGAGGAGTTCGACTCGCTCGCGGACGCGGCCGGGGCCGAGCGTGTCGAGGCAGCGCGCAGCGCGATTGAGGCGCTCGTCACAGAGTTTGAAGCGCGCGTGCGCGAGTCGAAGGGCAAGAGTGTAGAGCCTCTGACGCGCGGGCCTCTGACGATTAAGAGCTTGTCGGGGATGGGCTCGTCGGCCGTGGCCGAAGTCGTCGTCTCGGCGACGTTTCATCTGTCGAAGGACGAGCGCGGACGCTGGCGCGTCTCGGAAGTCGTCTTTGGCGACGAGACTTTGAGTGACTTGGCAACACTCTGGCAGAAGACCAACGCGCGCAAAGCCGCGTTCGCGCGCACGGAGCTTTCGACGCTTCGCGACGCGCTCGAAGCCTTCCACGCCGAGCGAGGCTTCTTCGTCGTCGCTAAAGACTCGGTCGTTCTGCTCGACCACCTAAACCCGCGCTACCTAAAACACGTCATACGCCTAGACCCTTGGCACAACCCTTACCGATATGAAGGCACCGAAAGCTCCTACACGCTCGCCTCAGACGGCCCCGACCGTAAGCCGAACACCTCGGACGACGTGACCCTCACACGCTAATCAACGCTCTGAAACTTCAACCTCGACAGGCGACATCCCGCGCGCGAAAAAGCGGCGTGTTTGGCCGTGCGCGTGTGCGTGTGCGTGTGCGAAAAAGCGACCGGGAAAATCAGCTTGACGCGCCGCGAGCGCGGGTGTTAGGTTTGATTTGTGGCCCACGCGAGGGGTGTAGGCGCGGGTCAGAGAGCATGCCCTGTCGTTTAGTCCCCGCGCGAAAGCGCTCCTTTGAAGCCCCCCGGACTGACGACTCCCTTTAAAGCTCAAGGAGAACTCTCTTGGTTTCGGTACGCCGGAAACTGCTCCTCGCGGACGACTCGCCGACGGTTCGGAAGGTCGTCGAGATGTTCTTCGGAGACGAGGGCTACGAGGTCGTCGCGGTCGGCGGCGGGGAAGAGGCACTGCGAGAACTTGAGGCCGAACGGCCGCCGGACGTGCTCTTGGCAGACGTTCTTATGCCCGGCCCGGACGGCTATCAGCTCTGCGAACGCGTCAAACGTGATTCACGACTCGGCCAAATGCCTGTCGTGCTTCTCGTCGGCGCGTTCGAACCATTCAACGAAGCGGAGGCGCGCAGAGTCGGCGCGGACACTGTCTTGACCAAACCCTTCCAATCTATACGCGACCTCGTGAGCAAAGTCGGCTCGCTCTTAGGCGGCGAGTCGAAGCACGCGGGTGAGCAGGCGACGCACGAAGAGACGCGTGCGGGCGACGAGCGAGCCGAAGCGAATACAACGCAGGAGGCTTCGGCGCACGCAGAGGCGCACGGCGAAGCGTCCGCGCAAGGCTTCAATCAAGAGCCCGCGCAACAGTTCGGCGCGGACGCCTCTTCGCCCTACGCAGACCTAGGCGCGGACGACGAGTTGATAGAGGCGAAGCCTGCCGATGCATTCGTCGCAGGCTCTGTCCAAGAAGAGGCGCAACGCGTTGACGAGTACGCTCAAACGTCGCACGACGCGTACGCACAGGCATCGCAAGAGCCCGAGCCCTTTGTCGCGGATGAAGAGCAGTCGCACGTAGAGCTTTCGTCGGAAGACTTCTCCGGCGCACGCTTCGGCGCGCGCGAGTACGAGCACGCGGGCACAAACGGTCACTCGTCGTCAATGCATGCCGCGTCCCCCTTCATGAGTTCTTCGAACTACACCGAAGAGAAACAGATGTCCACACCTCCCTCCTTTGAATCACGCGCGGCGAGCGCCGCGGCGGCTGACGATACGCTCCTAGACCTCGGACAGCCTGAGCCGCACTCCGCAGGCGTGTCGGCGGTCGCCGAAGACGACGACTTCATTCTAGACCTTGACGACGAGATGCCTTCGCACGCGAGCGTCGGCGCGGTCGCACTCGAAGACGCACACGCGCACGAAGAGGCGAGCGTCTACGTCGAAGAGCCGCCGCAGCCCGACGCGCCGAGCGCCTTCGCCGAAGCAGCGCACGGAGAGCAGGTCGAAACCTTCTCGGAACCCGCCGCGTCTTTCGCTGAGCCGTCCTCCTCTGAATCGTCCGAATCTTTCTCAGAGCCCGCCGTGCCCTTCGCGGCGTCTGCCCATTCGTTCTCGGAGGACGCTTCCGCCCACTCGCCCTCCGAGAGCGAATACACGTTCGGAGCGCAGGCCGCGCACGACGCCGTGGGCGAGAGCGCGTCCGAGCTGGTCATGCAGGACGGGCCGCAAGGCTTCGCCTCATACGTCGAGCCGCAAGCGACGGGCACAGCGCCGCGCGGCTTTGTCGAGCCGGAGGTCGTGCCCGCGGACGTTCCCGCTCCCGCGACCGTCGCCGAAGAGTTCACGGACGGAAGCGTCGAAGGCGACCTACAAAAAGCACCCGCCGTTATCGAAGCATCACAGGCCGAGCCTTCGACCGCGGGCTACGTCGTCACGGAAGGGCACACGCGCGTCGAAGAGCCTTCGCGCACAGGAGAGCTTTCGCCCGAACAGATTGACGCGATAGCGCGCCGCGTTGTCGAGATGATCTCCGACAAGGTCGTACGCGAGATAGCTTGGGAGGTCGTACCCGAACTCGCTGAGCTTCTGATAAAGCAGAAACTTGAAGAAGGGCAGAAGTAGAAAAAGGTAAGAGACAAAAGTTAAGAGGCAACACAGCGCGGCCTTCATCATTCAATGATGAAGGCCGCGCTGTTTCTAATCCTAACCCGTGTAACACCTCCGCGCGGAACGACATTTATAAGTAGCAGGACTCCGCGCGGAAAGGGTTGCATTGACGGACAACAGGCGTACACTGTGCCTAAGCCCAGACTCCCAGCCAGATCGGGATACCTGCGCCTCCAACCCACACAAGAATTTCCCAACATCCGGCAGTAACCTCGGCCGGTCGAGTAGTCGGCGTCTAACGTCGTCTCAGAGACTTTAAGGAGAAATGCAATGTCGCAGGATGAAGGAACGGAAATCACTCATCAGTCGGAACAAGCGGACACAAACAGCTCTTATCCAAAGTGGACGATCATGGTCTACCTCGCTGGCGACAACAATCTCAGCGCCAACTCGCTCTCCGTCTTGCAGCAGCTCGAAGCCGCGAGCCTCATACGCGGGGGCGAGGTGCGCGTCATCGCCTGCTTCGACGCCAACACGCCCAGGCCGCGCGGCGCGCGCTACATGGAGATCAAGCACGGCCGCTTCGAGAACCCGCCCCACCCGAAGACGAGCTGGGGCCTGCACAACGACCTCGTCCCGTTCTGCGAATTACAGGAGGCGGGAATTCAGCCCGTCGTATCCCCAAACTTCTGCGACTTCCCGTGCGAGCCCGCCCCCACGGAGCTGCCGGACGTGCAGGGGGGGCTGTCGCGGTTCCTCAAGTTCGTGCTGAAGTTCCACAGGGCGGAAAGGTACATGCTCATCCTCTACGGCCACGGGACGGCGGTCGCGGGCAACACGTTTCTGGCCGACGACAACCCGCCGAGCTTCCTCCGCCTGAAAGACTTCGCCGAAGTCCTGCGAGAGCACTTCGACGTGCGCGACGACGAGGAGCAGCGCGCCGACTGGGAGGAGTCCCAAGCCGGCGGCGGGTCTGGCTCCGAGTCGGGCTACTGCTACAAGCCCGCGCTCGACATTCTGGCCTGCGACAACTGCATCATGAACGGCATCGAGGCCTCCTACGAGGTGAGGAGGCAGGTCAAGTACATACTCGGCTCGCAGGGGCTCGCGCTCGCCGTCGGGTGGCCCTTCCGTAAAATCGTCAACGCGGTGGTGCGCCACCGGACCAGACACACGGCGCGCGTCGCCCAGAGTTTGCTCCGCGTGTGCGCGCGCAACCTGATTGACTTCGCGCTGATGGATCGCTCGTCCGAGCAGTCGGTCTGCGACCTGACGAAGCTCCGACGCCCGAAGAACTTGGTCACGGCCGTCCGCGGGTTGTCTGAGGCGATGCAAGAGGGCCTGCGGTTGATAACCGCGGCGGACAAGAACGCGGAGAAGCCGGAGGAGGAGCCGCCGAATCCGTATCGATATAAAGAGATCGGAGACGTGCGCTACCCGGCCGTCCGCGACGCCATCAAGCTGGCGCGGCTCGAAGCGCAGAGCTACTGGAGCGAGGTCTTCGTTGACCTGTACGACTTCTGCAAGCTGCTGCTCGATAGGTGCAACGACCATCTCAACCAGTTTTACGTTTACGTCGTTGAGATAAACCTGCAACTGGAGGACAGATTGCTTAAGGCGAACGACTCCGGCCTTAAGGCGGCGGCCATCGACTTGGACGGACTGAGCACCACCCTGCGCGGGCTGGACGTGATGAGGATATTCTATGAAATCGCCAAATGGTGCCGGGCCGTCATGAGGGAGATTCAGGTTAGGAAGTTCGTGCTCCGCTCCTACTACATAGGCCCGGATTTGCAGTACTCCAACGGCGTGTCGGTCTACTTCCCTTGGAACCTGCCGGAGCGGCCCATCATCTTCGAGCCGGCAGACAAGAAGGGCCGCTGCGCGCCCGCCGGGAGCTACGGCATCTCTTGGTCGAGCCTCAATAAGTTCAAGGATGACGTGCCAAAGCTGTACACGGTGAAGACGGCGTTCGACGAATACAAGACTTACAAATTCGCGAGGCCGTCGGGCGGCGACTGGGCGAACTTCTTGGTCAGATTCTACAAGGCCACGCTCAGGAACGTGCGCCGCTTCGACTTCGAGTACGTTGACCCCGCCACCCAGAAGTCGAAGAGGGAGGACGCCGGCTTCCTCTTCTTCGAGCCTCGGCATCTCCCTTTGACGGGCGGCGACAGGTTCGTAGATTTAAACCCGATAGACCTGCAAAAGTCCGGCTCGGACAACGACAGCGAAGAGGATTGCACCTGCCCCACCATCAAGAATTACCCGCGCCGCTTCTACATCTCGCCGGCCGACTGTAAGCGCAGCTGTCCCGTGCCGAATGAGGGCACTAAGGAGGAGAAGGTCAAGCAGAACGTCTGCCACGAGAGAGAGGCCGTGGAGGTTAGAAAGCAAGACGACTCGGACGATACGGTCATGGAGCCTTGCGTCTCCTACCTTGGCTGGAACATACGCGGGCTGGTCGCGCAGGTGATAAATCTGAAGGAAGACAGGCGAGAGGATTTGGACGCGCGATTCCTCGCCGAGACGGACGAGCTGGAGGCGGATGGGTCGGACTCGGACGAAACCGAAGCAGACGAGTCGGAGGATGACGATCTGGACTCCGAAGAGGGTGACGAGACGGAGGAGTAGACGTTCGCTCCGTTTGGCGGACGAGCTTTGATTGTGGGGAGGCTGTATGAAGCGTCGTCTGTGTCTCTGCGTTTGCTGTGTGTTACTGCTCTACGCCGTCAAGGGGCCGGAGCCGCCCGCCACGCATGCGCAAAATCAAGACGGGACGACGCAAACTTCCGGCGACGACTCCGACGACGTTCGTAATCTAACGACCGTCGAGGAGCGTCGCCGGGCCTTGGCCGATTCGTCGGCGACCGTAGCTCAGCTGCGGCAGTCGGGCGAGGCCGCACCCTTAGCGCGCGCTCTCAGACGCGTCGCCGAAATACATCTCAAACTCAACGAGCCCGACTTGGCGGCGGCTTCGGCCGAAGAGGCTCTCACCTTCGCGCGTCGCGCGGGCGACGGCCCTCTGCTGGTCGAGACGCTTATCTCTTCCGCCGTCGCCCAACGACGCTCCCTTGAAGATAATAAAAACGCCTTGCGTCTGCTCAACGAGGCGCAAACGCTCAGTCTCAGTCTTCAATACCGCCGTGGCGAAGCGCGAAGTCTGGAAGAGTCGAGCGTCTCTCACTTCGAGCAGGCCGAGTTAGAGCAGGCTGTCTCTTGCGGCGAAGGGGCGGCGCAAATCTGGCGTGACTTACAAGACCGCGCGGGCGAGGCACGCTCTCTATATTACTTGGGCGCGCCCTACATGCGTCTGGGCGACGTACATCGGGCGGAGGCCGCTTTGGAGAGCGCGCTAAACATCTGGCGCGAGTTAGGCAACCGAGTAGAGCAGGCCAACACGCTCGTCGAGCTAAACTTCCTCGCAATCCGTTTGGGGCAATGGCAGAGGTCTTTGACGCTACTCAACGAGGCAGAGTCTTTGCTTCCGGATAAAGAGGCGGAGCCTTTTATCGCGGGCCAAATTGCTACTAGTCTGGGCGAGGTCTACGAGGCTTACGGAGAGCTGGAGACGGCACTCAGCTACTTTGAACAAGCGCAGAAGCTCTATCGCGATAACGCGCGCGACAAGGACGCGGCAGCCGACGCCCGGCGCAAAGCCGCACGAGTACGCGCGCGTTTTGGCGACTACGCTCTGGCCTCGCAACAGATTGAAGAGTCGCTGCGAGACGCAAAGGAGGTAAACGACCCACATCTGGCCGCGCTGTGTCACGAAGATTTAGGGCGAGTCTACTTGACGGCAGAGCATTACGCGTCTGCCGTCCAACAGTTCTCCGAAGCCATAGCCCTCTATGAACAGAGTGGGAAGCGCCGTGAGTGGGCGCGTGCAGAGACCTTTCTGGGCCAGACACAGTATCTAATCGGAGACCTGACGGCGGCGGGGAAGTCTTACCGTGAAGCCTTGCAGGTCTTTCGCAACGTTGAGGACTACACGAACGAAGCTGCTCTCTGCTTCGGGCTTGGCAAACTCGAATTAGAGCAGCGGAATCTTGACGCGGCCGGCGAATATCTCGAAAGGTCCATCGAACTGACCGAACAGTTGCGCGAAAACGCGTCCAGCAAAGACCTGAGAAGTTCTTTCTTGGACTCAGTCCACGACCGTTACGAGACATACATCGAGTGGCTCATGCAGCGTCACGCCGCGCAACCAAGCGAACGTTTCGACGTCGCAGCCTTTGAGGCCAGCGAGCTAGGGCGTGCGCGCTCCCTCTTGGATTCGATTAGAGACCACCAGAAGGAGTTGCGTAAGGCTTCCGATCCCGCGCTGCTTCTAGAAGAGGAAAAGCTGCAAACGGACGAGCAGAGGCTTCTGGACAAGCGTGCGCGCCTGCGCAGCGAAGAGGCTTCGGAGGAAGAGAGGCAAGCGGTCGAAGCGGAGTTGGTCCAGCTACGCTCGCGTCGCGAAACGTTGGAAGCGCAAATCAACAGCGCGGCGGGCTTCAACAATTTGTTGCGACCCGCGCCGATGAAATTTGCGGACATCCAAAATCAAGTCGTTGACGCGGAAACGACGCTGCTCGAATACTCGCTCGGAGCACAGAAGAGCTACGTTTGGGTTGTCACTCCTGCGGGGCTTGAGAGTCGAGAGTTGGCCGACAAGCGAGTCATCGAGGCCGCCGCGCACAAACTGGCCGACCTTTTGGTCGGGCCGCCGGCCGACGATCAAAAGCAGGAAGAGACCCGCGCGGCCGTCGCGGAGTTGAGCCGCCTTGTGCTTGGCCCCGTCGCCGATAAATTGAACGCGCCGCGTCTCATCGTCGTGCCGGACGGCATCCTTCAGTACATACCATTCCAAATTCTGACAGCTTCAACAGACTCCGACGAGCCTTTGGTTGCCAAGCACGAAATCATCAACGTGCCTTCGGCTTCGACCCTCGCCCTCATCCGGCAACAAATCCGGCAACGTCCCGCCGCGCCCAAATTACTGGCGGCGCTCGGCGACCCTGTGTTGCTTTCAAACTACGCTTGGAAGTCGCCCGATGCCCGCGGCTCAAGAGGAGAGAATGCCTCTGCTCTGGAGGAGGAGCAACGTAGGCTTAGACGCTCGGCGGGCGGCCCCGTGCAGACCACCGAGCCGAGCAAATTGCAGCCCCTATTTTTCGCCAAAGAGGAGTTGAACGAGTTGCGCAGGATGACTCCGGCGGATGAAGCGTCAATCTACACGGAGTTCGACGCTACGCGCGACAACCTGCGCAATCTAGACCTGACTCAATACCGCATCCTGCACGTTGCTACGCACGGCCTTCTGAACGCAAAGGAGCCCGAGCTTTCCGGTCTCGTGATGTCTTTGGTGGACAGGCAGGGGAGGCCCGTGAACGGTTTCGTCGGGCTGGCGGATATTTACAACCTGCACGCGCCGGTCGATCTCGTCGTCTTGAGCGCGTGTCAGACGGCTCTCGGTAAAGATGTGCGTGGCGAGGGGCTGGTCGGTCTCACGCGCGGCTTTATGTATGCTGGAGCATCGAGCGTTGTGGCGAGTTTGTGGGAAGTGGACGACGAGGTTACGGCCGAGCTGATGAAACGCTTCTACACAAACATGCTACAACGCGGGATGAGACCCGCGGCGGCTCTGCGTGAAGCACAGAACAGCATACGGCAGGAGCCGCAGTGGCGCTCGCCTTACTATTGGGCCGCATTCACGCTACAAGGCGAGTACCGGCAGGTTATCAAACCGACTCCGGCGCGGCCCACAAAGAAGACAATGCCTGCGCTCGCCGTCGTGACGCTTGTAGCTCTGTTGGCCGGCGGCTCGTACCTCTACCAACGCCGCAGACGCCTGCGCGCGCGTGGAGTCTATTCGACGAAGAAATAGCTTCCTCCGACTTTTGCCTTCCTTTGTGCGCGGCGCGCGGTCTTGTTACCATTGTCCGTTATGGAGATTCCGAAGACATACGACCCGAAGCAGGCGGAGGAGAGTCACTACTCGCGTTGGGAGCGCGAAGGGTGCTTCGCGCCCGAGGCAAACAAGGACGCCGCCGCGCCCGTCTACTCAATCGTCATCCCGCCTCCGAACGTAACGGGCTCGCTTCACATGGGACACGCCCTCCAGCACACGATCATGGACGTGCTGACGCGCTACCACCGCATGAAGGGCTTCCGAACGCTCTGGCTGCCGGGCACGGATCACGCGGGCATCTCGACGCAGATAATGGTCGAGCGGCAATTAAAGGCCGAAGAGGGAAAGACGCGCCACGACATCGGGCGCGAAGATTTCATCGCGCGCGTCTGGAAGTGGAAAGAGAAGTACGGCGGCGAGATTCTCAAACAGATGCGGCGCGAGGGCGCGAGCGTCGATTGGTCGCGCGAGCGCTTCACGATGGACGAACATCTTTCGCGCGCCGTGCGCGAGTTCTTCGTCCGCTGCTACGAAGAGGGCTTAATCTATCGCGGCCCCGGCATGATCAACTGGTGCCCGAAAGACCAGACCGCGCTCTCCGATTTGGAAGTTGATAAAGAGTCGCAGGCGGGTAAGCTCTACTACCTTCAATATCCGGTCAAAGACTCCGACCGCCGCGTGACGGTCGCGACTACACGCCCTGAGACGATGCTTGGCGACACAGCCGTCGCAGTCAATCCGAACGACGAGCGTTACCGAGACCTCGTCGGACGGACTTTGATACTTCCAATCGTGGGGCGCGAGATTCCAATTGTCGCTGACGAGTTTGTTGACCCTGAGTTTGGCACGGGCGCGGTCAAGGTCACACCCGCGCACGACCCGAACGACTACGCTCTCGGCAACCGCCACAATCTTTCGCAGGTGCAGGTCATAGACCAGTACGCGAAGATGACTGCGGAGGCGGGCGCGGAGTTCGATGGACTCGACCGTTACAAAGCGCGCGAGAAGGTCGTTGAGAAGTTCGAGGAGCTTGGGCTTCTTGAGAAGATCTCGGACTACGAGTTCGCAATCACAAAATGTAGTCGCTGCCGCACGGTCATCGAGCCTTTGATTTCGACGCAGTGGTTTCTGAAACAGTCGGAACTTGGCCTCGCGCCGCTCGAACTAATCCGTGAGAAGCACGAGCCGCGCTTCGTGCCCGAGAATCCTTACGAGAAGGTCTACGAGAACTGGCTCGCGGGGCTCTACGACTGGACGCTCTCGCGTCAACTCTGGTGGGGCCATCGAATACCCGCATGGTACGACGAGGCGGGAAATGTTTACGTCGCGCGCAACCTTGAGGACGCGCGACGCGCGGCGGGCACGGACAAGTTAGAACAAGACCCCGACGTTTTGGACACTTGGTTCTCGTCCGCCTTGTGGCCCATCTCAACGCTCGGCTGGCCGAACGAGGACTCGCCCGATTTAAAAACTTTCTATCCCACGTCTGTCCTCGTCACCGCGCGCGACATAATCTTCCTCTGGGTGTCGCGAATGATGATGACGGGGATGAAGTTTGAGGGCGAGAAGGCGTTCGACGATGTCTTCATTACCGGTACGATCTTCGACAAGCACGGCCAGCGCATGTCGAAGACGAAGGGCAACGGCGTTGACCCGCTCGACGTGTTCGACAAGTACGGTGTTGACGCGACGCGTCTCGTCCTCGCATCCATCGGCTCGACCGACACGCGCTGGAACGACAACCAAGTCGAGTCTTATCGAAACTTCGCAAACAAAATCTGGAACGCCGCGCGCTTCTGCTTGATGAACTCGGAAGGCGCGGAAGTGGGCCGTGGTTTTGAAGGCGAGCCCACGGCTTGGGCTTTGCACGACCGCTGGATCGTCTCACGTCTAAACAAGACCGCGCGCGAGGTCGGCAAGGCAATCGAAGGTTATCAATTCCATGAGGCAGTCTACGCGCTCTATCACTTTTTCTGGGACGACTTCTGCGATTGGTACATAGAGCTTTCAAAGGCTGACGTGACCGCGACCGGCGCAAGCCCGGCACGCGACGCCGCGCGCTCGCGCGTGCTGACCGTTCTCGAACAGGCTCTGCGTCTGCTTCACCCGTTC
>JADMIO011200182.1_pt1 | contig 11374 bp, 22 predicted proteins | sample 8958161 | NCBI WGS metagenome assembly JADMIO01 (sample SAMN16585339, study PRJNA669376) | soil metagenome | isolation source: Crop rotation soil | place: USA: Cullars Rotation, Alabama | collected 2011
CGCGGGTGAGGGTGGCACCACCCTCCACGACCACGACCACGACGACAGGATTCAGCCATGGCTATGTTCAGCGACAAGATCCGGATCCGGCTCAAGGCGTACGACTCGCGCATTCTCGACCAGTCCACCGGCGAGATCGTCGACACCGCGAAGCGGACCGGTGCGCGACTGGCGGGGCCGATCCCGCTGCCCACGTCCAAGAACAAGTGGACGGTGCTCCGATCGCCGCACGTGGACAAGAAGTCACGTGAGCAGTTCGAGATCCGGACGCATAAGCGGCTGATCGACATCTTCGAGCCGACGCCGCAGACGGTTGACGCGCTGATGAAGCTCGACCTGCCCGCCGGGGTGGACGTCGAGATCAAGGCGTTCGGCAAAGAGCACGGGAAGTAGCGATGGTCACAGGCATCATCGGCAAGAAGGTCGGCATGACGCAGTTGTTCACGCCCGAGGGCGCGGTCTTCCCGGCCACGGTCCTCAAGGCCGGGCCGTGCGTCGTGGCCCAGGTCAAGACGGTGGACGGCGACGGCTACGAAGCGGTCCAGCTCGGGCTCGTGGAGGCCAGGGCAACCAAGGAGAACAAGCCGTCGGCGGGCCATTTCAAGAAGGCCGGTGTGCCGGCGACGCGCGTGCGGCGAGAGGTGCGGATCAAGGCGGGCGGCGACCCGATGAAGGCCGGCGATCAGATCAACGTGTCGATCTTCGCCGACGGCGAGCGGGTGGACGTGATCGGCACCAGCCGCGGCAAAGGGTTCCAGGGCGTCGTCAAGCGGCATCACTTCGCCGGCGGCCGCATGAGTCACGGGTCGATGTTCCATCGCGCGCCGGGGTCGATCGGCGCCTCGTCGTATCCGTCGCGCGTGGTCAAGGGCATGCGCATGGGCGGGCACATGGGCGACAAGCGGATCACGGTCCGCAACCTCAAGGTGCTGCGCGTGGACGCGGAGAACAACCTCCTCCTGGTCGAGGGCTCGGTGCCCGGCGGGCCGAACGCCATCGTGGTCATCCGGAAGGCGATCGCCGCCAAGCCGGTGCGCGTGGCGCAGGTCGAGACCAAGAAGAAGGGCAAGAAGTAGCCATGACAGTCGACGTCGTCAATCAGCAGAACGAGAAGGTCGGGTCGCTCGACCTGCGCGACGAGGTGTTCGGCGGCCGGGTGAACACGCACCTGATCCACGAGTCGGTCGTGCGCGCCAACGCGGCGGAGCGGCGCGGGACGCACGCGACGAAGACGCGGGCGATGGTCAGCGGCAGCGGCAAGAAGCCGTGGCGGCAGAAGGGAACCGGCCGCGCGCGTGCGGGGGAGATCCGCAACCCCCTGTGGCGCCATGGCGGCACGACGTTCGGCCCGCAGCCCCGCAGCTACGACTACCACCTTCCGAAGAAGGTGGAGAAGGGGGCGCTGCGCGCCGCCCTGACGCAGAAGCTGCGTGACGGCGCCGTGGTCGTCGTGGACATGTTGAGCGTGAGCGAGATCAAGACAAAGGCCGCCGCCGCGATGCTGCGCGGCCTGGGCGTCAGCGGGAAGGCGCTGCTGGTCGACGTGCAGCCCGAGGATCGGCTGTCAATCTCGGTCCGCAACATTGAGGGCGTGCGCCTTCTGGCGAGCAACCGCGTGAGCGCGCGCGACGTGATGAACACCCGCCGCGTGGTGGTGACGAAGGCGGCGCTCGAGAAGCTCCACGAAGCGCTGGGGTAACCGTATGAAGACGACCGACATCCTTCGCCGTCCGTTGATCACCGAGAAGACGACGCTCATTCGCGACGATGGTCGCACGCTCGTCTTCCAGGTCGCGATGGACGCGAACAAGATCGACATCCGGCGCGCCGTCGAGCAGCTGCTGGGCTCGAAGGTGGCCAGCGTTCGCACGGCGCTGGCGCACGGGAAGATGAAGCGCCAGGGCAAGTTCGTGGGACGCCGCGCCGACTGGAAGAAGGCCTACGTGAGGCTGCGCGAGGGCGAGAAGCTTCCGGACTTCCTGCAGGGGGCCTGACGCACGTCTGATCGGCAAACGCTGATTGGATTGAGGACCTGAGATATGGCCATTCGCAAGTACAACCCGACGTCGCCAGGTGTCCGCGGCAAGACATCGCTGACGTTCGACGAGATCACGACGGACCAGCCGTACGCCCCGCTGACCGAGCCTCTGCAGCGATCGGGCGGCCGCGACAGTCAGGGGCACCTGACGTCGTGGTGGCGGGGCGGCGGGCACAAGCGGCTCTACCGGGTCATCGACTTCAAGCGGGACAAGAAGGACATTCCCGCCAAGGTGTCGACGGTCGAGTACGACCCGAACCGTTCGGCGCGGATCGCGCTGCTCACGTACGCGGACGGCGAGAAGCGCTACATCCTCCAGCCGTCGGGCGTGAAGGTCGGCGACACGGTGGTGGCCGGCGACAATGTGGACATCCTCCCGGGGAACTGCCTGCCGCTGCGGAGCATTCCTCTTGGCACGCAGATCCACAACGTGGAACTGCGCCCCGGCAAGGGCGGGCAGATCGCGCGCAGCGCCGGGTCGACCGTGCAGCTCGTGGCGAGGGACGGTCTCTATGCGTCGGTGAAGATGCCCTCCGGCGAGATTCGGAAGATCAACGTCGAATGCGTGGCGACGATCGGGCAGGTCGGCAACCTCGACCACGAGAACGTCTCGATCGGCAAGGCGGGGCGCAATCGCTGGCTCGGCAAGAAGCCGCACGTGCGCGGCGTCGCCATGAACCCTGTTGATCACCCGCTCGGCGGCGGCGAGGGCAAGACGTCCGGCGGACGGCACCCCGTCACGCCGTGGGGCCAGCCCACGAAGGGCTATAAGACGCGCCGGCGGAAGGAAACCGACCGCTTCATCGTGCAGCGGAGAACGAAGTAGTGGGCCGAAGACAGTAGGCCGTAGGCGGTCGGCAGTCGGCGGTGCGGTCACTGCCTGCCAACTGCCACTGCCTACTGCCTCCTGCTTACTGGTAGGACACAAGCTATGAGCCGATCGCTGAAGAAGGGCCCGTTCGTCGACACCTCGCTGCTCGAGAAGGTCGAGGCGATGAACCGGGCGAACGAGAAGAAGGTCGTCAAGACCTGGTCGCGCCGCTCGACGGTGGTGCCCGAGATGGTGGGCCACACGATGGCGGTGCACAACGGGAAGAAGTTCATTCCCGTGTACGTGACCGAGAACATGGTCGGCCACAAGCTTGGCGAGTTCTCGCAGACCCGGTCGTTCCGTGGCCACACCACGAAGACCGAAAAAGCCGCAGCCGCGGCGCCGGCCGCCGGCGCGGCGCCGGCCGCGAAGGGGTAGTCATGGTTGAAGGGCAGGCAACCGCGCGGGGCGTCCGCACCTCGGCCCAGAAGGCCGGGCTCGTGCTGGCGCTCATCCGCGGCAAGGGCGTGAACCAGGCGCTCGCGACGCTCCAGTTCACGCGGAAGACGGTGGCGCGGGACATCGCCAAGGTGCTGCGATCGGCCGTGGCGAACGTGCAGCAGCAGGATGCGTTCGGCGGCGACATCGACCGCCTGTTCGTCTCCAAGTGCTACGCCAACCAGGGCACGTCGATGAAGCGGGTGCGGCCCGCCCCGATGGGCCGCGCGTTCCGCGTGGTGAAGCGGACCGCGCACCTGACGGTGCAGGTGTCGGAGCGGCCGCTGAAGATCGCCCGCGTGGCGGGGAGCGCCGAGGCGCCGACGCCGGCGGCCCGTGCGAAGAAGACCGCCGCCCCCAGGACGGCTGGAGCGAAAGCGTGATGACAGCAACGACGATGCGCACGACGAAGGACGGGAGATAACGTGGGCCAGAAGGTTCATCCGTACGGTTTTCGGCTCGGCTTCAACAAGACCTGGCGGTCGCGGTGGTACTCGGATCGCGACTACGCGAAGCTGCTGCACGAGGATCTCGCGCTGCGCGAGGACCTCAAGAAGCGCTTCTCGCACGCCGGCGTGTCGCGGATCGAGACCGAGCGTGCCGCCAACAACCTGAAGATCGACATCTACACCTCCCGCCCGGGCATCATCATCGGTCGCAAGGGGACCGAGGTGGACAAGCTGAAGCAGGAGATCCAGAAGCGGACCAGCCGGCAGGTCTTCATCAACATCCAGGAGATCCAGAAGCCGGAGCTCGAGGCGCAGCTCATTTCCGAGTCGGTGGCCGTGCAGCTCGAGAAGCGCGTGGCGTTCCGCCGGGCGATGCGCAAGGCCGTGGAGTCGGCGCTCCGCTTCGGCGCCCGCGGGATCAAAGTGCGCGTGTCGGGCCGGCTGAACGGCGCCGAGATCGCGCGGTCCGAGTGGTACCTGCACGGCCAGCTGCCGCTGCAGACGCTCCGCGCGGACATCGACTACGGCTTCGCAGAAGCGAGCACGACCTACGGCCAGATCGGCGTCAAGGTGTGGCTGTACAAGGGCGAGCGGCTCGTGCCCCGGGTGGGACGCGAGGAGGAGTACAGGGACCGCGCTCCGAGGCGGCCGGAGCGGAGAGCGTAGGGGCGGGCCGGAACAGTTCACGCTTCTGGGTTCTCGCTTCTCGGTTCGTGTTCAGGGTTCGTGGTTCGGGGGTTCGGGGGCTCGGTTCGAACTTCGGCCATGGACCTGGATGGCACCGTGAAGGTGAACACGAACTGAGCACTGAGAACCGAGCAGAACAAACGGGGTTGAGACAGACATCATGTTGATGCCGAAGAAGGTCAAGTTCCGCAAGCAGCAGCGCGGACGCATGGCCGGCAAGGCGTGGCGCGGATCGGATGTGTCGTTCGGCGACTACGGGATGAAGGCGATGGAGCCGTGCTGGCTCACCGCCCGACAGATCGAGGCGGCCCGCGTGGCGATGACCCGGTTCATCAAGCGCGGCGGCAAGATCTGGATCCGTGTCTTTCCCGACAAGCCGATCACCAAGAAGCCGCAGGAAGTCCGCATGGGCAAGGGCAAGGGCGCGCCGGACCAGTGGGTCTGCGTGATCCGGCCCGGGCGGGTCATGTTCGAAATGGAGGGCGTGACCGAGGCGGAGGCGCGCCGGGCGATGGTCCTGGCCTCGGCCAAGCTGCCCATCAAGGTGAAGTTCGCCTCGCGGTTCGCGCAGGAGAGAGCGTCATGAAGGTCGGCGAGATTCGGGAGCTGACGGTCGACGAGCTGCGCGGGCGCGAGAAGGATCTCGACGACCAGCTGTTCCGGCTGCGGATTCAGAAGTCGATGGGACAGCTGGAGGCGCCGGCGAAGGTGCGCAGCCTGCGGAAGGACCTTGCGCGGATCAAGACGATTCTGCGGGAGAAGTCCGCAGTGGGCAGTGGGCAGTAGGCAGGCAGGACACACATGAGCGTCAAGGCACAGCTGACCGGGACCGTCGTGAGCGACAAGATGGAGAAGACGGTCGTCGTGACCGTGGAGCGCCAGGTGCGGCACGGCGTCTACGGCAAGATCCAGCGCAAGACGTCGAAGTTCGTCGCGCACAACGAAGGCAACGAGGCGAAGGTTGGCGACACCGTCGCCATCGCCGAGTCGCGTCCGCTCTCCCGCCGCAAGCGGTGGATCGTGACGCGGGTCGTCGCACGGGCAGACCGGGCGTAGGTCGCAGGTCGCAGGTCTAGGAGAACAGTCATGATCCAGATGCGATCGATTCTGGACGTCGCCGACAACTCGGGCGCGCGGAAGATTTCCGTGATCAACCCGATCGGCGGCTCCACCGGGCGCTACGCCCGCCTCGGCGACATCATCACGGCGTCGGTCAAGGAAGCCACCCCCGACGGGACGGTCAAGAAGGGCCAGGTCGTGAAGGCGGTGATCGTCCGCACCGTGAAGGAGCAGCGTCGGCGCGACGGCAGCTACATCCGGTTCGACCGGAACGCCGCCGTCCTGATCAACGATCAGAACGAGCCGATCGGCACCCGCGTGTTCGGGCCGGTGGCGCGCGAGCTGCGCGAGCGGCGCTTCATGAAGATCATCTCGCTCGCGCCGGAGGTCCTCTAAAACGCCATGTCCAGACTGCAGACACCCATTCGCCGCAACGACAACGTCGTCGTGACGACGGGCAAGGACAGCGGCAAGCGGGGACGCGTGCTGAAGGTCCTTCCGACGAAGAACCGCCTGATCGTCGAAGGCGTGAACCTGATCAAGCGCCACACCCGCCCGAACCCGCAGCGCAACATCAAGGGCGGGATCGTCGAGCGCGAGGCGTCGCTGCATGCGAGCAACGTGCAGCTGGTGTGCCCCGAGTGCAGCAAGATGACGCGCATCGGACACCGCATCCTGGGCGACGGCCGGAAGGTGCGGATCTGCCGCAAGTGCGAGGGAGTGGTCGACAAATGAGCCGCATGAAAGACCGGTATCAGAAGGACGTCGTGCCGGCCCTCAAGAAGGAGTTCGGCTACACGAACGTGATGGCGATCCCCAAGCTTCAGAAGATCGTCATCAACATGGGCCTCGGCGACGCGACGCAGAACGCGAAGCTGGCCGACGTCGGCGCCGACGAGCTGGGCCGGATCACCGGCCAGAAGGCGATGGTGCGCCGCTCGACCAAGTCAATCGCGCAGTTCAAGCTGCGTGCGGGAATGCCAGTCGGGGCCATGGTGACGCTGCGTGGCGACCGGATGTACGAGTTTCTCGACCGCCTGATCACCATCGCCCTGCCGCGCGTTCGCGACTTCCGCGGCGTGTCCCCCAAGGGCTTCGACGGGCGCGGGAATTTCACGCTCGGGCTGCGCGACCAGCTCCTGTTCCAGGAGATCGACTACATGAAGGTCGACAAGGCGCGCGGGATGAATGTGTCGATGGTGACGACCGCCAAGACCGATGAGGAGGCGCGGAAGCTGCTCCAGCTGATGGGCATGCCGTTCCGCACGAATTAGTGGGCAGTGGGCAGTGGGCGGGGGGCAGGCACTCGCGCACTGCCGGCTGCCGACCGCCGGCTAACGAGGTTTTGAACTGATGGCCACGACCGCAAAGATCGCCAAAGAGACGAAGTCGCCCAAGTACAAGATCCGGCTGCGGAACCGCTGCCGCCTGTGCGGCCGCCCGCGGGCCTACATGCGCAAGTTCGCCATGTGCCGCCTCTGCTTCCGAAAGGCGGCCCTCGACGGTGACGTCACCGGCGTGACCAAGAGTTCCTGGTAGCGAGAGACAAGAGAATGACCGATCCGATTTCCGACATGATCTCGACGATCCGCAACGGCGTCTCCGCCAAGCATCCGCGGGTGGATATGCCCGCCAGCAAGCTGAAGGCGGAGATCGCGCGAATCCTGCAGGATGAGGGCTACATCCAGGGATTCCGCCTCGTCGAGGCGCCCGCCAGCCGTGAGGGCCGGCAGCCGCGCCAGCTGATCCGGCTCTTCCTCAAGTACGGCCCCCACGGCGAGAAGGTGATCACCGGGCTGCAGCGGATCAGCCGGCCCGGCCGGCGCGTGTATCTCGGCGTCGAGGAGGTGCCGCAGGTGCTCGGCGGGCTCGGGACCAGCATCCTGACGACCTCGCGGGGGGTCATGACGGGTCGCGCCGCGCGCAAGGCCGGCGTCGGCGGCGAAGTGCTCTGCAATGTGTGGTAGGCGCGAGGCGGTAACGCGTCGCTCCTGACAGGGAAAGAGACATGTCTCGAATTGGAAAGAAGCCGATTGCGATCCCGAAGGGCGTGACGGTCACGCTCGCGGCCGACGCGGTCGAAGTACAGGGACCGAAGGGGAAGATGCGCCAGCCGATCCCGCCCGGCGTCGTGTTCGCGAAGGACGACGGCAGCCTGGTGGTGACGCTGAAGAGCGAGGACCCGGAGCTCAGGAAGTTCCACGGCCTCGCCCGGAGCCTCGTCGCCAACGCCGTCAACGGCGTGGTCGACGGCTTCAAGAAGGAGCTCGACATCGTCGGCGTCGGGTACCGCGCGGAGCTCAAGGGCACGCAGGTCCACTTCGCGCTGGGCTACTCCCACCCGATCGTCTTCGACGTGCCGAACGGCATCGACGTCACGGTGGACAAGCAGACGCACATCACGGTGACCGGCGTCGACCGGCAGCTGGTTGGCCAGGTGGCGGCGAACATCCGGCGGATGCGCAAGCCCGATCCCTACAAGCAGAAGGGCGTGCGCTACACGGGCGAAGTGCTGAAGAAGAAGGTCGGCAAGACCGGAGCGAAATAGCATGCGGATCAAGACGAGAGACGATCGGCGCAGGCGGATCAGATACCGGATCCGCAAGCGGGTCCAGGGCAGTGAGGCGCGGCCCCGGCTCACCGTGTTCCGCAGCGTGGCGCATATCTACGTGCAGGTGGTCGACGACATGACCGGGAAGACGATTGCCTCGGCTTCGAGCGTCGACCCGGCCGTCAAGACGGCGCTGGCCAAGACGGAGCGGGGCGGGAACATCGCCGGCGCCAAGGCGATCGGCAAGGCGATCGCGGCGCGGCTGCTCGAAAAGGGCGTGACGCGCGTCGTGTTCGACCGCAACGGGTTCTTGTACCACGGGCGCATCAAGGCGGTGGCCGACGCGGCACGTGAAGCAGGTCTGGAGTTCTGACGTGGGAAACATGAACCGATTTCGCGAGAAGATCGATGCGTCGCAGCTGGAGATCAAGGACAACGTGGTCTCGATCAACCGGGTGACGAAGGTCGTCAAGGGTGGCAAGAACCTGAGCTTCAGCGCGCTCGTCGTGGTCGGCGACGGCCATGGCGTCGTCGGCTTCGGCGTGGGCAAGGCGAAGGAGGTGCCGTCGGCGATCAAGAAGGGCATCGAGGCCGCGAAGAAGAACCTGATCAAGGTGCCCCTGAGCGGCACGACGATTCCCCATCAGGTGACCGGCCGCTTCGGATCCGGCAGCGTGCTGCTCAAGCCCGCCCCGGAAGGCACCGGCCTCATCGCCGGCGGCGCCGTCAGGGCCGTCGTCGAGGCCTGTGGCATCTCCAACGTGCTGACGAAGTCGCTGGGGTCGGCGAACCCGCACAACGTGGTGCGCGCCACGTTCTCCGGCCTCATGGAACTGAAGGACCCGGGCTTCGTCGCGCGGATGCGCGGCAAGGAGCTCGCGGACATGACGGGAGCCTGAACGTGGCGGCCAAGACAGTGTCGGCAGGCGCGGCGAAGAAGGGCGGCACGGGTGCCGCCGCCAAGATGTTGAAGGTCACGCTCGTGCGGAGCGCTACCGGTTTCAACCGGACGCAGGGACTCACGGTCCGGGGGATGGGGCTCCGCAAGATCCGGCAGACGGTGGAGCTGCAGGATACGCCCGAGACGCGCGGCATGATTCTCAAGGTGCGTCACCTCGTGTCGGTGGCGGAATAGGCGTGCGTAGAGGCGGGCCTTCGGGTCCGCCTGAGGAACGATGATGGATCTCAGCAATCTGAAGCCGGCAGCCGGCGCCAAGCACTCGAAGAAGAGGGTCGGGCGCGGACACGGCACGGGGCAGGGCACGCAGGCAGGGCGCGGCCACAAAGGCGCGCAGTCGCGGTCAGGCTACAAATTCAAGCGCGGCTTCGAGGGTGGGCAGATGCCGCTCCACCGCCGGGTGCCGAAGCGAGGCTTCCACAACGCGTTCCGCACGGAATACGCGGCCGTGAACCTCGACACGCTGGCGGCGCGGTTCGACGCCGGCACGATCGTGACGCCGGAGCTCCTCCGCGAGAAGAAGGTCATCCGCGGGAGCCGGCCGATCAAGGTGCTGGCGCGGGGCGAGATGAGCAAGAAGCTGACGGTGCACGCGCACAAGTTCAGCGGGAAGGCCGCCGAGAAGATTGCGGCGGCTGGCGGCGCCGTGGAGGTCATCGCCGGGTAGGGCCATGGATAACAACCCGCTCAAGAATCTGTTCGCGGTCGCCGACCTTCGCAATCGGATTCTGTTCACCCTCGGCATGCTGGGCGTGTACCGGGTGGGCAGCCACATTCCGACGCCGGGCGTGAACACGGCTGCGTTGGCGCTCCTCGCCGACCAGACGCGCAACACGATGTTCGGGTTGTACGACATGTTCTCCGGGCAGAACCTGTCGCGGGTCACGATCTTCGCGCTGGGCATCATGCCCTACATCAGCTCGTCGATCATCCTGCAGCTCCTCACCGTCGTCTGGCCCTATCTCGAGCGTCTCTCGAAGGAAGGCGAGCTCGGCCGGCGGAAGATCACGCAGTACACGCGCTACCTGACCGCCGTCCTCGCGATCGTCCAGGCGCTGAGCATCGCGATCTTCCTGGAGCGGAATACCAACATCGCGGGCGGCCTTCCCCTGGTCTTCAATCCAGGCTGGGGCTTCCGCCTCATGTGCGTGCTGACGCTGACGACCGGCACGATGTTCATCATGTGGCTCGGCGAGCAGATCACCGAACGCGGCGTCGGCAACGGCATGTCGCTGCTGATCTTCTCCGGGATCGTGGTGGGCTTCCCGAGCGCGATCATCACGACGTTCAGCCAGATGCAGACCGGTCAGATCAGCCTGCTGCGCGTGCTGTTCCTGCTGCTGATGATGTTCCTCGTCGTGGCCGCCATCATCTTCGTCGAGCGCGGCCATCGCCGGATCACCGTGCAGTACGCCAAGCGCGTGGTCGGCCGCCGGCAGTACGGCGGATCGAGCACGCACATCCCGCTCAAGGTCAACACGGGCGGCGTCATTCCGGTCATCTTTGCTTCGTCGATCCTCGCTTTCCCGGCCACCCTCGGGACGATGTTCGCGGCGGGCGGGTGGGGCCGGGCGGTCATCGATCAGCTCGCCTACGGCATGCCGCTGTACAACCTGCTTTACATCGCCGGCATCATCTTCTTCGCGTACTTCTACACCGCGATCATCTTCAACCCGGATGACGTGGCGGAGAACATGCGGAAGTACGGAGGGTTCATCCCGGGGATCCGGCCCGGCAAGCGGACGGCGGAGTACATCGACACGATCCTGGCGCGCATCACCCTTGTCGGCGCCTTGTACCTGGCGGCCGTGGCGATTCTGCCGGAGTTCCTGATCACCGGCTTCAAGGTGGCGCCGATCCCGTTCATTGGCGATCGCCTGGACGCGGTGCTGCCCCAGTGGTTCACGCAGGGGCTCGGCGTGACGTTCTATTTCGGCGGCACATCGCTCCTGATTGTGGTCGGCGTGGCGATGGACACGGTGCAGCAGGTCGAGTCGCAGCTGATCATGCGGCACTACGACGGCTTCATGAAGAAGACCCGGATCCGCGGGCGCCGGGGCTGAACGCCTGGTCATGGGCCTGAACGTCATCATGATGGGCCCCCCGGGGGCCGGAAAGGGCACCCAGGCGGCCAGGTTCGCCAAGGCGCGCGGACTGGCCAGGATTTCGACGGGCGACATCCTTCGCGAGGCGATCAAGGAGGACAGCCCGCTGGGCCGGAAAGTCCAGGCCACTATGGACCGTGGCGAGCTCGTCGACGACGCGACGCTTTCCAGCACAGTGGGATCCGAAGCTTGGAATTCACGTGACTTGAAGTCGCGGC
>JADMIO011276660.1_pt1 | contig 11374 bp, 10 predicted proteins | sample 8958161 | NCBI WGS metagenome assembly JADMIO01 (sample SAMN16585339, study PRJNA669376) | soil metagenome | isolation source: Crop rotation soil | place: USA: Cullars Rotation, Alabama | collected 2011
GCCGCGACTTCAAGTCACGTGAATTCCAAGCTTCGGATCCCACTGTGCTGGAAAGGGCCAAACGGTGGTCTGGAGCGAGTGGGCGCGCCGTTATTACGAACGAAAGAAGCTGGCCGGCGAGAAGCATCATGCGATTTTACGGAGCCTAGCCTTCAAGTGGATTCGTATTTTGTGGAAATGCTGGAAAGACCGCACGCCCTACGACGAAGCGCGTTATTTGGAGACGCTCAAGAAACGAAATAGCCCGAATTACCCCGTCCTCTTAGCGGCGTAACTGAAAAAAAAATCCTTGCGCGGTCGAGCTCAGGTGTTGGCTACCTTCTTGTTCGCCCTTCGGGCTTAATATGGGCACCAATTGGATTTCGGTTCGGAGCCTCGCAGAGCTCGGCTCTCCAAGGTGGATTAGGGCTTTTTCGCGGCGGGGGCGGGAGGGGCGGCGGTTTGGAGGCTGGCGAGTTGCCAGTCGGAGCCTTTTTTGCGCCAGACGGCTTGGAAGAGGAGGTGGTAGTCGGTCATTTTGCCGTTCGTGCCTTTGGTTTGGTCGATGATGCCGTTGAGGACAACGACGTCGGGGGTGATGAGGTGGCCGACAACGTTGGTGGTTTCGAAGCGGGTGTAGCGGAGGCCGTCGATGTAGCTTTTGATGTGGGCGGCTTTGGTTTCGAGGAAGCCGTTGCTGTGCGTGTATTTGAGGTCGTCGGCGAGGATGCGTTGGAGGGCGTTGGTGTCGGCGGCACGCATGGCGGCGCCGCGGGCTTTGTCCGCAGCCAATACGGCGGTGATGGAGGGGTCTTCGGCGGCGGTGGTCATAAGTAGAGTAATGCTCGCGACGGCGAGTAGGAAAAGGGTTTTCATGGGGGGAGGTTATTGAACGGCGGCGGTTGTGTCGAGGTTGGGTTGGAGGAAGCGGCTTTGAAAGGGCGCCGGCCACTGAGTGGAACACGGGACTGGAAAGTCCCGTGAACCGGCAGCCTGGAAAGGCTGGCCCACAGTGGTCGATGCGCAAAAGTAACTTTGAGAGGACTGGGCTTCGACGCGGACCGCTGAGGACAGCGGTCCCCACCTTTAGAATCTTATCGCGCGCTTCTATTGAGTTGGCTGCGGCTGCTCGATGGAGGCCAGCGCGCGGGCGGCGTGATCTTTGATGGGAAAGATCGCGGTGGTGGCGATGCGCCTCAGTTCGGGTATGGCAGGTTTGGCAATGGGACCTAAAGCTCCGAACGCTTCTTCCGCGGCAAGGTTATGATCATAGGCTGTTTTCTTTAGAGTGAGGACTTTGGCGCTATGCCGCATTGGGCCATCGTGGCGTTGCATGAAATCCAGCAGCAATGGAATGGCGTTGGTCCCGGCCTTGCGGATGGCGTTGCGCGCGCGGAGAGAATTCTGGTAAAATTGGCGGTTCTGCTGAAAACCGGGCGCGTTGGTGTCCTGAGCATCGGCCGCGAGATTTGGAATCGTGAGTATATCCGGACGGTAATTCATGATCCAAACGCTGAGGTGTTGCCCGTCGATGATTGGATCCGGCGGGGCTTTTCCGCAACTCGCGCCCAGGAGCGCGAGCAAAGCGCAAACGAAAATCCGATTCGTGCGATCCGAGGACATGGTTGGGATAAATCGTATATATCAAAACGCGCTCATCGTGTCGATCACCGCGCGGACGCGGGGGACTTCGTGGGTGCGGAAGAGGTCGGTTTTGCCGAAGGCGGCGAGGACGGCGAAGAAAGCTTCGGCGTTGCGGACTTCGTCGCGAAAATATTCGAAGGCGTGCGGCAACGCGTGGCAGACAGGGTAGCCGAGGGAGCGGAGGCGGAAGGTGTGGAGGAAGGTTTTGATTTGGTGTTGGACGCGGACGGAGCTGTCCTGGAGGTTGCGGTAGTAGAAGCCGAGGCCGGGATCGATGAAGATTTTTTCGACGCCGAGGTGGCGGGCCATTTCGATTTGGCGTTCGAAGTAGGAGCGCATGATCGGGATGGGATCGTCGGTGAGTTTGAAGTCGCGAACTTTGCGGACGTTCTTGCCCTGGACGTAGCAGATGATGACGGCGGCGTCGTGTTTGGCGACGAGGCTATACATTTCTTCCACGTCGGAGTTGCCGGTGAGATTGAGAATGGCGGCGCCGGATTCGAGGGCGGCTTTGGCGACGGCGGGTTGGTAGGTTTCGACGGAGACGAGAACGCCGGCGCTGTGGAGGCGTTGGATGACGGGGAGGAGTTTCGAGTTTTGGAGGTCGGCGTCGGCGATGGCGGCCTGGGCGAGGGTGGATTCGGCGCCGACATCGACGACGGCGGCGCCTTGGGCGTGGAGGACGAGGCCGCGGTGGACGGCGGCTTCAGCGGTGAGGCAGACGCTCTCGCGATACCAGGAATCGGGGGAGAGATTAATGACGCCCATGATCGCGGGGTGGCTGTTGAATTGGAAGGGATGGCCTTGGACCGTGAATCCTTTGACGCGGGCGTGGGTTTCGGCGCGATATTTTTCGACTAACTCCGCGAGATATTCCATCTGCAACATGGGGCGATGATGCCTCGCGAGAATGGGGTGGGAAGTGTATTTTGGCGGATGAAGGGGAAGGATTTGGAGGTGGCGCATCCGCCGGAGACGCGTGAATTGGATGGGTTGAGGAAGGCGGCGAAGAAGTGTAAGGCGTGTCCGCTTTGGAAATCGGGGACGCAGACGGTTTTCGGCGAAGGACCGGCGAAGGCGCAGATAATTTTTGTGGGGGAGCAGCCGGGGGATAAGGAGGATTTGGAGGGGCGGCCGTTTGTGGGGCCGGCGGGACGCATGTTGGATAAGGCTTTGGAGGAAGCGGGGGTGGATCGCGCGGAGACTTATGTGACGAATGCGGTGAAGCATTTCAAGTGGGAACCGGTGGGGAAACGGCGATTGCATAAGAAGCCGAATTCGCGGGAGATCGCGGCGTGCCGGCCTTGGTTGGTGGCGGAGGTGGAGGCATCGCGGCCGGAGTTGATTGTGTGTTTGGGAGTGACGGCGGCGCAGTCGGTCTTGCAGAGGCCCGTGAAGATTAGCGAGGAGCGCGGGCGGTTGATGGATTCGGCGTGGGCGGGGACTAAAGTTCTGGTGACGATTCATCCGTCATCGCTTTTGCGCACGCAGGATGAGGCGGATAAGGCGGCGGCGTGGAAGTTGTTTGTGCGGGATTTGAAATTGTTGAGGCAGAGAGCGGGCGCTAGTTGAATAATTACGCGCCCCGCCGCCTGAAGGCGGAACTACATACGTTTGTCCATAATTTGCTGACGCGGCGCAGGTTTTCTGGCAAAAGGGCGCGGCCGCATGGACCAGAAACCGCCCGCAACTATTTCGTTGAGTTTCCCGCAGGATGAAGGCGCGGGGGATCGGATTGGGCATTACAAACTGTTGCAAAAGTTGGGCGAGGGCGGTTGCGGGGTGGTGTTCATGGCGGACCAAGAGGAGCCGGTGAAGCGACGGGTGGCGCTGAAGGTCATCAAGCTGGGGATGGATACGCGGCAGGTGGTGGCGCGGTTTGAGGCGGAGCGGCAGGCGTTGGCGATGATGGATCATCCGAATATCGCCAAGGCGCTGGATGCGGGGGCGACGGAGAATGGGCGGCCGTATTTCGTGATGGAGTTGGTGCGCGGGGTGAAGATCACGGATTATTGCGATCAGAATAAATTGGGGACGAGTGAGCGGTTGAAGTTGTTCACGCAGGTTTGTTCGGCGATTCAGCATGCGCATCAGAAGGGGATCATTCATCGCGACATCAAGCCTTCGAATATTTTGGTGACGATGCATGACGGGGAGCCCGTGCCGAAGGTGATTGATTTTGGGATTGCGAAGGCGACGCAGCAGGCGCTCACGGACAAAACGCTTTTTACGGAGATTCAGCAGTTCATCGGGACGCCGGCTTATATGAGTCCGGAGCAGGCAGAGTTGAGCGGGCTGGATATTGATACGCGGAGTGACATCTATTCGTTGGGCGTTTTGCTTTATGAATTGCTGACGGGGCGGACGCCGTTTGATCAAAAAAGTTTGGTGAAGGCGGGGCTGGATGAGATTCGCCGCATTATTCGGGAGGATGAGCCGCCCCGCCCTTCCACCCGCGTGAGCACGCTGGCGGATGCGGAACTGACCGAGGTGGCGATGCGCCGGCATCTCGCCGCGCCGCAGTTGATCGGGGTTTTGCGCGGGGATCTGGATTGGATCGTGATGAAGTGTTTGGAGAAGGATCGCACGCGGCGTTACGACACCGCGAATGGGCTGGCGCTGGATGTGAAACGGTTTCTGGCGCATGAGCCGGTTTCGGCGCGGCCGCCGAGCGCGGGTTATCGCATTCAAAAATTTGCGCGGCGGCACCAAGTTGGAATGGCGGCGGGCGCGGCGGTGGCCGTGGCGTTGATTTTGGGATTTGGATTTTCAACGTGGTCGTTCATCGAGGAACGCAAAGCGCGCTCACGCGCTGAAAAGGCGGAGAATGAACAGAAAACCTTGCGCGGGCAGGCTGAATCGGCGCGTGAAAAAGCCGTCGAGCAGCAAAAAATCGCCGAGGAGCAAAAATTAAAGGCGGAAGCGAACGAATTGGAGGCTCGTCGGGCGCTTTACGCCGCGGACATGAATCTTGTTCAGCAGGCGCTCAAAGCGAATAATCTGGGCCGCGCGCGCCGCTTGCTGGATCGGCATCGCCCGACCAACGGGGCGCCGGACCTGCGCGGCTGGGAGTGGCGTTATCTCTGGCATCAATGCCAAAGCGACGCGCTCTTCACGCTCACCAATCATTACACGCGCGCGATGTCGGTCGCCTTCTCTCACGATGGCGCTCTTGCCGCCGTCGGTTTCATCGAAGGCCGAATTGGCATTTGGAATCTCGCCGATCGTCGCCTCATTCAGACTCTCCAAACAAACGGCAGCCCCGCCTTCGTCGCCTTTTCTCCGAAGGCGCGCATTCTTCTAACTTCCAAAGAAGGCGGGAACATGCGGCTTTTGAACCTTGATACGCAGGAGGAAAAAGAACTGCAGGTTTCCGGCGGCAATTGGCCGACGAGCCTGGCTTTCTCGCGGGACGGCACGAAATGCGCGGCGCTGGCGGGGCGCAATGAATCCCTGGGGCGCGTGCGCGTTTGGTCTGTCCCCAACGGCCAGGTGATTGCGAGCATCGATGTGGAGACGCGCGGGAGCCTTCACCAGGGACGGATTGATTTTTCCACGGATGGCGAAGTGATTTTCCTGGGAGGCGCGGGCTGTGTGGTCGAAGCGCGCCGCATTTCTGATGGCGCTCAACTTTGGAAAACTCAAGGCGCTGAGGATTTAGGCCTAACCTCGATTGCCGCTTCGCCCAATGGAAAGTTTATCGCGGCCGGTTTCGGTTTTCGCAGCAACACCATCCGGATCTGGACCACGACGGGCGAACCGGTGGCAACGCTCAGCGGCCACAAATCGTGGGTGGCTGATCTTGATTTTTCTCCAGATGGCAAACGTCTTCTCTCCACCGCCGCCGATCAGACGCTTCGCATTTGGGATGCGGAGAATTGGAAGGAGCTTCGGGTGTTGCGCGGACACCAGGACGAAGGGCACGCGGGTGTGTTTTCTCCGGACGGCAAGCTGATTCTCAGCGGGGCCAAGGATGGCAATGTTTCGGTCTGGAGCGCCACGGAATCCAAAATCGCTGCATCCGAATTCACCTTTCCTGAGGGGATCGACTCGATCCATCTTCTTGGCGACAGCGAAGCGCTGGCTCTCACCCAGGAAAAATCGCCGGTCCTTTGGAACCTCAAAACGCGCCAACCGCGCCCGCTCGAACTTCCCGCGGAGGGCGGGTACGGCTTCGAAGGACACAATCAAATCTTTCATTACGACAAAAAACAATGGGTCACAATTTACGTTTACGAAAAAGGCAACCTGCGTCCTGCCGGGAAAGTTGATGTCGGCCCGAACCTGGGCTCCAGCGCCTGGTGGGTTGATTCCGGAGCCGTCGCCATCGGCCGAAATACAAATTATTTTGAGCTTCTCAACCTCAAATCTCCGGGGCAACGGCGGATTATTGCCACCGAATTCGCCGGCCCAATGCTGCCCTGGCGCTTCCTCGACGAAGGCCGCGTCCTGGCCGGAGTCGTCAACAACTCCGGGGAACTTTCCTTTTGGAACTTCGGAACTGGAGAACGCCTGCCGGGTTTTGAAAAAATCGTCATCAATACGACGTCTGCGCTTAATGTTGGGCCGGCGCGCGAGTTTGCCTTCGTCGGATTCGATACGACCCGACAACCGTACCGTCCTGAAATTTTTGTCTGCGACTTCGCCAAGGGGACGACGAAGCGGCAGTTTGTTTCTGAATCCCGCAATACCATCGTCTATTCGCCGGACGGCAAGTTCATCGCCAGCGGCTCGGATTCGGGCAAAGCGTTCCTGCATAGTCCCGTTGACGGGCAAATTATTCGCGTGCTGCACGGTCATCTCAACAGCGTTTCCGGCGTCGCGTTTTCGCCTGACAGCAAACGGCTCGTCACCAGCAGCGGCTCGCCCGAAGCGCTTAAAATTTGGGATCCCTCGACCGGGCAGGAAATCTTGAATATCGAAGGAGAGGGCTCGCTCCTTGGCGTGGTGAATGTCAGCGCGGACGGGAACACGATTCTGGCCGGGAGCCGGAACCGGATAAAGAACTGGTTCCTGTGGCAGGCGCCATCGTGGGAGGAAATTCAGAAGGCGGAAGCGCAAGGGCTTTAAGGTTTTGCGCGAATTTTTCGGTTCGTTACGGGGGGGCAATTCGGGTTAGACCTGATTCGCGCCCGCTCTTTCCACCAATCGTGATGCGGGAGCGCCCCCACTAGTTGGCGAAGGCGCTTTAGCGGACTCTAGTGACCGCATGTTAAAGCGTTCTTCAGAAAACCAAGGATCCGAATGAGCGCGGGAGAAGTTATTGTGACCAACCAATTAACAAGCGCGAAGAGTTACACCATGAAATTGACTGAATCGACTGAAAGTTCCAGCTATCCGATTATCGTTCATTGCCATTTGCGATGGGAAGGGGTGTGGCAACGCCCGCAACAATTCCTGTCGCGCATTTCGCAGCGGCACAAAATTTTATTCGTGGAGGGTCCGATTTTGCACGAGACGGACGCGGCGCCGACTTATGAACTGATCGAAGTTCCACAGTATCCAAATGTGACGGTGATGCGGACGCATTTTCCGGCGAGCCGTTTCCAGAATGGGGCGTGGGTGGATGCGGAACGGTTGCGATTGTTGCAGGAGGCGATGCGGAATGAGTTGAAGGGCGCATTCGATGAGCCGGTGCAGTGGTTTTATGATCCGATGGCGGCGCCCTGTTTCGTTGGGAAATTGAACGAGCGCGCGGTGGTTTATGACTGCATGGATGAGCTATCGCAGTTCAAATTTGCGCCGCCCGAGTTGCGCGCTCGAGAGAAAACTTTGCTGGCGGCGGCGGATGTGGTTTTCGCGGGCGGACGGAAGATGTGGCTTTCCAAATCGAAGCAAAATGACAACGCGCATTTCTATGGGTGCGGCGTGGATGTGAAACATTTCGCCAAGGCGCGGGCGAAGGAGACGGAAATCCCGGCGGATGTGGCTTCATTGAAGCAGCCGATTCTCGGATATTTCGGCGTGGTTGATGAACGGCTGGATTATGAATTGATCGCGAAGCTGGCGGATGCGAATCGGGATTGGAGCGTCGTGATGGTCGGGCCGGTGGTGAAAGTGGATCCGGCGTCGTTGCCGAAGCGGGAAAATATTCACTGGCTGGGGCGGCGCGAGTATGCGCAGTTGCCGAATTACACGAAGGCGTTTGATGTTTGCATGATGCCGTTCGCGTTGAATGAGGCGACGGAATATATCAACCCGACGAAGGCGCTGGAATATATGGCGACGGCAAAGCCGATCGTTTCGACGGCGGTGCCGGATGTGGTTTCGAACTTCGGCGAAGTGGTGAGCATTGCGATTTCGCCGGATTGTTTTGTGGAAATGTGCGAACGCGCGCTGGCGAATCCGGATGAGGAAGCCATCGAGCGTGGGCTGAAGATGGCGGATAATAATCAGTGGGAAGCCATCGTCGCGAAGCTCGAAGGGCACATTGAGGATGTTTTGAAAAAGAAGACGCCGGCGCCTCGGCCGCAGCAGCGCGCGCGCCGCACAAACCTTGAACCTGTGGCGGCCTAAGAATTTATGTTCGATTATCTTGTCGTCGGCGCTGGATTCGCCGGATCAACTCTCGCGGAACGTCTCGCCTCGCAGGCGGGGAAAAAAGTTCTGATCATTGATAAACGTCCGCACATCGCGGGCAACGCCTACGATCGTCATGACGATGCGGGCATCATGATTCATCAATATGGGCCGCATATTTTTCACACGAATTCGAGGCAAGTGTTTGATTATCTCTCGAAGTTCACGAAGTGGCGGCAGTATCAGCATTGGGTCAAGGCGTGTGTGGATGGGCAGTTGGTGCCGATTCCGATCAACCTCGACACGATCAATACGTTGTATGGTTTGAATCTGACTTCGATGGAAGTGGAGAAGTTTTTCGCGTCCGTGGCGGAACCGCGCGAACAGATTTTGACGAGCGAGGATGTGGTAGTCAGTCGCGTGGGCCGCGAATTGTATGAAAAGTTCTTTCGCGGTTACACGAACAAGCAATGGGGATTGGATCCTTCGCAGCTTGATGCGGCGGTGACGGCGCGTGTCCCGACGAGGACGAATCGGGATCAGCGATATTTCACCGATGCCTACCAGGCGATGCCGGCGCATGGTTACACGCGCATGTTCGAAAACATGCTGAATCATCCGAACATCAAAATTCTTTTGAATTGCGATTACCGCGAGGTGGTGAAGCACATTCCCTTCAAGAAGATGATTTACACCGGTCCGGTTGATGAATTCTTCGATTACCGTTACGGAAAGCTCCCGTATCGTTCGTTGCGTTTCGAGTTCGAGACGCATCACACGAAGGTTTATCAGCCCGCGCCGGTGATCAATTACCCGAACGACTACGCCTACACGCGCGTGACGGAATTCAAATATTTGACGGGGCAGGAGCATTCCTCGACGTCGATTGTTTACGAATTTCCGCAGGACGAGGGTGATCCGTATTACCCGGTGCCGCGGTCGGAGAACGCGGAGCTTTACAAAAAATACCAGGCGCTGGCGGAAGCGACGCCGAACGTTTTCTTCGCGGGACGGCTGGCGACTTACAAGTACTACAACATGGACCAGGTGATCGCGCAGGCGCTGGCGTTGTTCAACAAAATCTCGACGAGCGACGACCCGATTATTCAGACGCCGACAGCGACGCGTTCCACCGAGACGGCCCCGCGCAGCAATGGAAATGGCGGGAGTCCGCGTTCGCGGCGGCGCCAAATGGAGGAGATCATAAAGTCGTAGGTTGACACATGCCGCCGCGGGAATCGATGGGGTCGGTCGCAACGATGTTGTTGCCGATTGAGAAATTGAAGCAGCCATCGCCCCGCGGCGTTCCTTTTGAACGGGAGATTCACGAATTTCTTTCGACGAACCTGAGCGGCTATACGGTCGCGTCTGGAAATATTTCCGGGCATTGGAAGGATCACGACGGGTGCGATCATTACGGCGAACATCGGCAATATCGCGTGGCGCTGCCGCCTTCGAAGACGGCGAGAGAGACGCTGGACCTTTTCATCGGAACACTCGCGCACGAAATGAACGAGACGTGCATTTATGTTGAGCAGGCGGGGGAGGCGTTCCTGATTTACGCGACGGTTTAGCGGGCTTGATGCCGGAGGGTGATTCGTGCGCCCTGCCGCCTGAAGGCGGAACTACATGCCCACTTAGCGTTAGTAACGAGGGGGCGGCTGGAGCTTGGCGGGATCTTCGGCGGCACGGGAGGTTCCGTATTTTTCGGCGCGGGCTTGGTCGCGGGCGCGGATCAAATCGCGGCGGCGCAAATCCAATTCGGACAGCATTGACTCAGAAGTTTCGTAAGCTTTGAATCCGGAGGGGATGGAGAATTCATCGGTGCCGGCGGCGAGCGGGCGGATTTTGCTCAGATTTAGAATCACGACGCGGCCGCTGCCGGCAATTTCGAAGCGGGTGGGCAAGCCGTCCTCTTTGGCAAGCACCTCGATTTCGTTGGTGATCGCGCGCATGGGGGCATACGCCTGCAACGGTTCGCTAAATAAATAGGCTTTTTGAGTGAGAGCATCCCAGAGCGCGCTCATATCGCCGGCTTTGAAGGCGAGGCTTCCGTTGCGCGCGGAGAAGTCGCCAATCGAGGTGGAGCCATGCGAGGTGACTTCGGCGCGGGCGGAAAAGTTTCTTTGGCCAAAGAGCGCGGCGAGTTCCGCACTGAGAAAGGTGGGCGGTTCGGAGCGACGCATGACGAGGGCCTGGTCCTCGCGATCCTTCGCGCAGCCGGCGGCGAGGGCGACGGCGGCGATTGAGATGCAAACGGCAAAAAACTTCATGGGGCAAAATTAGCAGGCCCGCTTGCTTTCCCGCAACCACTGCGCAAGGCTCGCGGGATGAAAGAGTCGAGCACGCCGGGTCCGAACAAATTGCCGGGACGTTATATTCAATTTGCGAAGGATTATCCGAAAGTGTTTGCGGCTTATGACGCGCTCGGCGCGGCCACGGCGGAGGCCGGTCCGCTGGATGCGAAATCGCGAGCGCTGGCGAAGTTGGGAATCGCGGTGGGAAGCCAGCTCGAGGGGGCGATTCATAGCCATACGCGGCGGGCGCTGGAGGCCGGTTGCAGCGCGGAGGAAGTTCGGCAGGTGATTCTGCTGGCGACGACGACTTTGGGCTTTCCGAGCATGATGAAAGCGCTCTCGTGCGCCGAGGACGTTCTGACGAAATCTTAATTCGCAATCGGCAGAAGTTTTGCTACTTTGGGGCGTGCTCCGCTCGTCAGTCCAGGCTCTTCGTTTTTGCATTCTGCTTTGTTTCACACTGCCGGTTTTTGGGCAAACGATCCTGCGGGAATATTGGCTGGGCATTCCGGGCGACACGATTCTTGATTTGACGACCGATCCGGCGTTTCCGGCGTCGCCGACGGGGCGGGAGAATCCGACGATTTTTGAGGGGCCGACGAACTGGGACGATAATTACGGCGCGCGTTATCGCGGCTATGTGAAGCCGCCGACGACGGGCGCTTACACTTTTTACATCGCGGGCGATAATCAGTGCGAGCTTTGGCTGAGCACGGATGAGGACCCCGGGAAACGGCGATTGATCGCGCGCGTGGTGACGTGGACGGGTTCACGGGTCTGGCAGGAAACGCGCGACGGAAACGCGGCGGCGCAACGTTCCGCGGCGATCACGTTGAACGCGGGGCAACGATATTACATTGAGGCGCTGCAAAAGGAGGGGCTGACCAATGATTGTCTGGCGGTCGGGTGGCAGATTCCCGGCGGGACTTTGGAAA
>JADMIO010950835.1_pt1 | contig 11373 bp, 7 predicted proteins | sample 8958161 | NCBI WGS metagenome assembly JADMIO01 (sample SAMN16585339, study PRJNA669376) | soil metagenome | isolation source: Crop rotation soil | place: USA: Cullars Rotation, Alabama | collected 2011
GGACGGGCGCGCCGCCTTCGCGAGTCGGGCCGGCTGAAGCCGGGCTGAAGCCGGCCCCCACGAAGAACCGGCTCGCTCGAAAACTAGGAATGGACGCCGGGCGCTTCGTGGCCGGTGCGCTGCACGTACTCGACGTACGAACCTGGATACAGGTGCGGCTCCTTGTCGAGCCCCGTCTCACCGCCAAGCTCCAGCACGCGATTGCTGAGCGCCCGCAGGAAGGCGCGGTCGTGCGACACGAACAGCATCGTCCCCTCGAAGTTCGTCAGCGCGTCGATGAGCATCTCCTTCGTGAAGAGATCGAGATGGTTCGTCGGTTCGTCGAGCACCAGCAGGTTCGGCGGATTGAGCAGCATGCGCGCCATGACCAGGCGCGTCTTCTCACCACCTGAGAGGGCTCGGATCTTCTTCTCCACGTCGTCGCCCGAGAACTGGAACGCGCCGGCGAGGTTGCGCAGCACGCCGATGCCCTCGTGGGGGAAATCCTTCTGCAGCTGCTCCTCGATGGTCAGGTCGGGGTCGAGCACATCGAGCGCCTGCTGGGCGAAATAACCCATCTTCACGCTGGCCCCAATCGTCACCGTGCCGGCGTCGGGAGCCAGCACGCCGGCCACCATCTTGAGCAGCGTGGTCTTGCCGGCACCGTTCTTCCCCATCACGCACCAGCGCTCGCCGCGCCGGACGGTCATGCCGAAGCCGTCGTAGATCGTGCGCGCGCCGTACGCCTTGGCGACGCCATCGATGACCGCCACCTGATCGCCCGACCGGGGCGGCTGCCGGAAGTCGAACTTCACCGCACGCCGTTTCTTCGGCAGCTCGATCTTCTCGATCTTCTCCAGCGCCTTCACCCGGCTCTGGACCTGCGCTGCCTTGGCAGCGTTCTTCTCGAAGCGCTCGATGAAGCGCTGCTCCTTCGCGAGCATCGCCTGCTGACGGGCATAGGCGGCCTCCCGATTCGTCTCGCGAATCGTCCGCTCCCGCTCGTAGAAGTCATAGTTGCCGGAGTACGACGTAATCTCACCGCCGTCGATCTCGGCGATCCGGCTCACGATGCGATTCATGAACTCGCGATCGTGGCTGGTCATGAGCAGCGCGCCCGGCAGCCCCTTCAGGAACTGTTCGAGCCAGATGATCGACTCGATGTCCAGGTGGTTGGTCGGCTCGTCCATCAACAGGACGTCTGGCCGTCCGAGCAGCACGCGCGCCATCGCGACGCGCATCTTCCAGCCGCCCGAGAGGTTGCCCACGTCGCCGTCGATGCGCTCCTCGTCGAAGCCGAGCCCGAGCAGCACTTCGCGGGCCTGCGCCTCGAGGCCGTAGCCGCCCAGGTGCTCGTATTCCTCCTGCACTTCACCGAACCGCGCCAGGATACGGTCCATGTCGTCGCCCTTGGCGGGGTCCGCCATGTCGCGCTGCAGCGCCTCGAGCTCGTGGTGCAGATCGCCGAGGCGTCCGCTCCCGGCAATCGCCTCGTCGAGCACGGTGCGGCCCGCCATCTCCTCGACGTCCTGGCGGAAGTAGCCGATGGTCAGGCGCCTGGGCACCGACACGTCGCCCTCGTCGGGCGCTTCCTCGCCGATGATCATGCGGAAGAGCGTCGTCTTGCCGGCGCCATTCGGCCCGACGAGGCCGACCTTCTCGCCCGGATTCAACTGGAACGACGCGTCGACGAAGAGGACCTGCTTGCCGTACTGCTTGCCGATTTTCGAGAAGGAGATCATGGGGTCATGGCAGGTCTGAAGGCCTGCAGCTACGTGGCGGGCCGCTACGTACGTTTGAGGCGTCGCCCCACGGCGAGGCCGAAGTGATACGCGCCTTCCTGCTGCAGCCAGACGTGGCGCGCGTGATTGTCGGCGAGCTCCACGATGAGCATGCGGGCCTGCTCGGGCAGCGCCGCCGCGATCTGCTTGACCAGCTGCTCCTGCCGCTGCACGTCCACCGGCGCAAACAGCTCGTCCTCGTGAATGGCCTGCAGCAGCGCCTCGTATTCGTCCTCGGCCAGCTCCTCGGCATCGGAGAACGACGGGATGGACCGCTGCCGGCCGTCGAGTTCGAGCTTGGCGGCGCAGCGCTCCGCCAGGTCGAGGAGTTCCTGTGAGGTCGGCATCGTCCTAGTTTAAGCCGTGGATCGCCGAACCCTCCGGCGACGGGCGGACGCCTATGCCGACGGGGGCCGCTTGGGGGCCAGGAGCGTCGCGGCGCATTCGGCCGCTTCGCGAACCAGGTAGCCCATCTTCGGATGTGACGGCTCCATGTCGACGGCAAGGCTCTCGGCACGAACCGTCTCGGACGTCGTCGGTCCGATCGACGCCACCACGGCGCGCCCCAGACCGGCGCGGACCTGGCTCGTGAGCCCCATCTGCGCGGCCACCTGCAGCAGATGGGTGAGCTGTGTCCCGGTCGTGAGGAGCACGACGTCCACTCCCCCGTCCGCAAGCGACCGGCACGCGTGGCGGAGCGGTTCGAGGTCTTCGGGCAGCGCCCACTGGTAAATCGGCACGCGCGTGAGCAGCGCGCCACGCTCTTCGAGCGCGTGCAGCAACTCCGGATTGGGCGCGCCGTACTCCTGCACGGCCACCCGTCGAGCCCGCAGCGGCATTTCCTGGTCGCGCTGATCCAGCGCGGCGATGAGCTCGCGCCAGGTGTTCGGCTCGGGAGCCTGCAGCCACGGCGCCAGCCCGATCTCGCGCAGCACGGCCGTCGGTTTGGGCCCCCGCGCAGCAATCGGGATACGTCCAAGCGCGGCGATGAATCCCTCGCGCTGGCCGCGCACCCTGTCTACGAGCTCGAGGAGCGCGCGCGTACCGACGCCGGTCAGCAGGACGATGAGGTCGAATTCGAGACGCAGGACGGCGTCGGCAAACGCGAGCGCTTCGGTGTTCGACTCGAGGGGAATCTCGCGCATCGACGGCGCGATGAGCGGGCGGCCACCGTAGGACTCGACGATGGAGCCCAGTTCCTTGGCGCGACGGCTCTCGAGGACGAGGACGGACAGACCGTCGAAACTCGGTGGCGGCACCGGGCGATTTTACCAGCCGGCCGCGGGGGGAGCCCCGCGGCCGGCTGCAGAACTACTGGCGCGCCGACGCGTCGGCGTGCAGGTAGGCTTCTTCGCCGTGTTGCGTGAGGTCGAGGCCCGTGCTCTCGTCCGACGCCTCGGCGCGGATCGGAATCACGAGGTTGATGACCTTGAGCAGGATGAAGGTGACGACGCCGCTGTAGACGATCGCCGTGAGCACGGCCATCGCCTGGATGCCCACCTGCCCCGGGTTGCCGGCAATCGCGCCGTCGAAGAGACCGTTCAACGATTTCTCGGCGAAGACGCCCGTGAGGATGGCGCCCACCGTGCCGCCGACACCGTGCGCGGCGACGACATCGAGCGAATCGTCGAGCGACGTCTTGGCGCGGATGATCAGCGCGAAGTAGCTCGGAAAGGCCGCCAGGCCGCCGAGGATGAGACCGTTCATCGGGCTGATGAAGCCCGCCGCCGGCGTGATGGCCACGAGGCCGACGACGATGGCCGTCGCAGCGCCGACGGCCGTCGCCTTGCCGAGGCGAATCCAATCGAGCAAGGTCCAGACGACCAGCGTACCGGCCGGCGCGAGCATCGTCGTGACGAACGCCAGACCGGCGATCGGGCTGGCGGCCAGAGCGCTGCCGGCGTTGAACCCGAACCATCCGAACCACAGGAGGCCGGCGCCAAGGAGCACCAGCGGCACGCTGTGCGGCAGGAGCGAGGAGGACGGGTAGCCCTGGCGTTTGCCGAGCACGATCGCGGCCACGAGCGCGGCCGATGCCGCGTTCACGTGCACGACGGTCCCGCCGGCGAAGTCCCAGGCGCCCATGTCGGCCAGGAAACCGGCGCCCCACACCCAGTGCGCGAGCGGCGCGTACACCACGATGGACCACAGCGTGATGAAGGTCACGTAGGCGCTGAAGCGCATGCGCTCGACGATGGCGCCCGAGATCAGTGCGGCCGTGATGATGCAGAAGGTCGCCTGGAACGCCATGTAGAGCGCGTGGGGGATGGTGAGCGGAACGATGGCGCCCTTCTCGCTCAGGTCAACGCCGCTCAGGAACGCATAGCGCATGTCCCCGATGAAGTTCTCCGTCGACCCGCCGCCGGCCGACAGCGCCAGCGTGTAGCCGATCAGCGCCCACGCCACGCCGACGAAGCCGAGCGAGATGAAGCTCATCATCATGGTGTTGAGCGCGTTTTTCGACCGCACCAAACCGCCATAGAAAAACGCGAGGGCTGGCGTCATGAGCAGCACCAGCGCCGTCGAAATCAACATCCAAGCTGTGTCGGCCTGATTCATTCTTCACCTCGAATGGTGGCGACCGTCGCGACCGCCCTCAGGCCCGGCTATAAGGCAAGGGGGATGCCACGGTTCGGCTGGCGCTCCACGGCGAAATTGCCCGTGTTTTTGCCATGCCGGCCTCGTCGATCCAACCCTTTTGGTACCGAATATTTGTTTTCCTACAAGGATGAAAGACTCTTGCCGCTGGGCTCGACAGCGCTTGTCCGCTGGCCGCTGGTTCTAGACAAGGATGTCGATGGATCGAGGCGAATTCGACAAATATGTCTAAATGAGGCTTCGCTCATTCAGAACGCAGCGTTTAATTGCCCGCGCTCCGCGTGGGCGGCTTGGACGCGAGCAAGGCCCTCAGGTCGGCGCTGACCGGCGGCCCTGGAGAGAACACGGCTTCGTTCGACTGCCACGGCGTACGGCAGGCCTGACTGCGCTCGTACAGGCGCAGATTGGCGGTCATCCGGCGCACATCAGGGTTCAGCCCTGCCTGCGACGCCGCCGCGATGATCTCGCGCTGGACGTTGGCGGCGTCAGTGAAACTGCCCACCTCCGCCAACGCCATCGCCAGGGTTTCGCCCACCTGTGTCGTCCTGTTCGTCGACGCCAGTTCTCGAGAGATGGCCAGCGCCTGCTGCCCGTTGCGCGCGGCAGGATCCGGGGCGGCAGCGAGGAGACGCGCCAGGGCGTGGCGAAGCTGCAGGTCGTCGGGCAGCGCGCGTGTGGCTTCTGCGAGCAGATCGCGCGCCTCGCGATAGCGCCCCAGCCGCACCAGGGCCATCGCCTGGTTGAATCGCGCGTCGGCCGCGCGCGGATTCAAGCGCACGACCTCCGCATACTGCGCCAGCGCGGCCTCGGCTTGCCCCGCGCGGCTCAGGGCGTCGCCGAGCCCTTGGCGTGCCTCGAGATAGTTCGGGTTGAACTTCACCGCGGCCTGGAGGTGCATGATCGCCTCTCGACCGCGGCCGGCTGATGCCATCAGCACGCCGAGGCTGTAATGCGCCTTCGCCGCCGTTTCGTCCGGACCTTCCTGCGGCGCGAGCGTGACAACCTCTTTGAACGCGTCGAACGCGCCGCTCACATCGCCTTGCAGCGCCAGCGCGGTGGCGAGCTTGTGGCGCAGCGATCGCCCGAGCATCGTGTCGCCCGGCGCCAGTGGTATCCCCTCGCGGAAGAAGTTCTCAGCCGCCTTGTAGTCGCGGGATTCGAGCGCGCGGACGCCGCGCAGCTCGAACGACAGCCCGCTCTGCAGCGACAGATCGAGCTGCTGGCGCACCGGGTCCGGCACGAGGACCTCGGTGTTCTTCCACTGCTTCAGATGTTCTTCGGCCTTCGCGGTGTTCCCGAGGCCCCGGTAGGCCATGGCCAGCGGCGAGTGCACGCTGGCCCCGGTCGGGTGCACGCGCAGCGCCTCCTCGAGCACGTCGACGGCGCGCGAATAGTCCTTTTGCGCCAGAGCGGCCTGCCCGAGTCCGACGATGCCGGCCACGACGTCCGGCCTGAGCGACCGCGCACGCTCGAAGAGCGGCTGCGCCTTGGCGGGCTCGCCGTGATCGAGATAGAGACGTCCGAGCCAGATGAGGGTCGGCACATCGTCCGGCTTCAGCTCGAGGGCTCGCGTGAAGTCCGCCAGCGCCTTGTCCGGCTCGCCGCGGCTCTTGTGCAGATGTCCCAGCAGATAGGGCCAGCGGGCGTCCGTCGGCGCCAGGTCTTCCGCGTTCAGATACGCGGGTTCGGCGGCTTCGTAGAACTCGCCGGCGTGCAGCAGCATGGCCAGGCCGCCGTAGGCTTCGGCCTTGTCGGCGGCGGGCGCATCCGGCGTGCGCCGCAGTGCGGCCAGCGCGGCGTCGCGCTCCTGGATCTGCGCACCGACCGACGCCTGCACGCTGGAGAGATCGGGCAGCTTGATCGGACGCTCCCCGCGAGGCACCGCGGCCTGCCCAGTAGCAGCCGTCGCCGTGGGGGGCGTGCCGGCGGCGGTCGTGCCCTGCTTGGAGCACCCGCTGACGGCCACGAGCACCGTGACGAGTCCCACGATGGCCGCCGCCGTCGCGCGTGTCACTTCCCCTGGCCTTGCGTGAGCGTGGTGTAGCGGCCGGTCGGGACGGAGGTCCACTCCTCCCTCTTGCCGTCGGGCCACTGCACGCGCACCGCCACCGCCTCCGGCGCGGTCGGCCCCAGCCCCACCAGCACGCGCGGATCGTTCGCGGACGCATAGCTGCCGTCGGAACGTACCCGCCGCCACAATGGCGCCGCATTGGGCCGCACCACTTCGACGCGGGCGCCGAGCGCCTCGCGTCTGCCGCCGTCGGTCAGCACGCGCAGCCCGATCCACTTGTTGGCGTTGCCGACGTTGTTGATCAGAAGCCGCGTGGGACCGGCCGCCACGCCCACGAGCACGTCGGTGTCGCCGTCGTTGTCGATGTCGCCGAAGGCGCCGCCGCGATTCACCTCTTCGAGCTGAAACACCGCCCCTGCTCTGGCCGACACGTCCTCGAACCGCCCGTTCCCGAGGTTGCGATAGAGCTGGTTCTTCATCTTGAGCGGGAACGGATCCTTGGCGCGCGCCTGTGCCTCGATGATCGACACGCTTCCGTTCAGGGTCAGCAGGTCGAGCCACGAGTCGTTGTCGTAGTCCCACCACGCGGTGCCGAAGCCGGTCTTCGCCAGGCTGGGCGGCCCGAGGCCCGACGCCGCCTTGGCGTCCTCGAACGCGCCCTTCCCATCGTTGACGTAGAGGATGTTCATCTGCGCCAGCCAGTTGGTGATGAACAGGTCCTCGTCGCCGTCGTTGTCGTAGTCGCCGGCGTCGATCCCCATGCTGGCTTCGGCGTTGCCCGCACCGTTCACCGCCGCGCCGGCGAGGAACGCCGACTCCTTGAACGTGCCGTTCTTCTGGTTCATCCAGAGCTGATTCGCCACGCCGTCGTTGCCGACGTAGATGTCGATCCAGCCGTCGCCATCGAAGTCGGCCGTCGACACCCCCAGCGCCGGACCATACGCGCCGCCGACGAGCGCCTTGCGCGTCACGTCCTCGAACGTGCCGTTGCCACGGTTGTGATACAGGCGGCTGGGCTGCGCGCGATAGCTGTTGGGCGGACAGTAGTCGTGCTGGCCGGTCACCGCGAGGCAGTCGATGTCCGCGTCCGTGCTGTAGAGGAGATAGTTGCCGACGAAGAGGTCGAGGAAACCGTCGCGGTCGTAATCCACGAACGACGCGGACACGCCCCAGCCATCGGGATCGCCGGCGCCGGACTTCGCCGTCGCGTCCGTGAACGTGCCGTTGCCGTTGTTGTGCAGCAGCACGGCGCCTTTGAGACCGGTGCGATAGAGGTCGACGAAGCCGTCGTTGTCGTAGTCGCCGGCGGCCACGCCCATCCCATAGGTCTTGACGTCGAGGCCGCTCGCATCCGTGACGTCGGTGAAGTGCAGCGTTCCCGTCTCCTTCAGGTCGTTGCGATAGAGACGGTCCCGGAGCGGCCCCTTGGGCGGGAAGATGGCGTCCTTGAGCGTCTTTCCCTTGCCGAGCATCTGACTCTGCACGAGATAGACGTCGAGGTCGCCATCGTTGTCGTAGTCGAACAGCGCCACGCCCGGCGCCATGATCTCGGGGTAGTAGCGCTCCCCCGACATACCGTTGAAGTGGGTGAAGTCGATGCCGACGTCGTGCGCCCGCTCCACGACCCAGTCGCCGGCGGGTTTGGCGGGTGCATTCGAGGGCGGCGGCGTCGAGGAGTTGCCTCCGCAGGCAGCGGCGAAGGCCGTGACGGCCAGGGCGAGAAGGGCTCGTTTCACGCGGAAATGATCGTACACGACGAGGGCCGGGTTTCCCCGGCCCCCGGTGTCGGACCGCCTGAAGGCGGTCCCCACGAAGAAGCGCTAGAAGTCGATCGTGGCGTTGAAGCGCACGAACCGCGGATAGAGGATGGTCAGCGGCCGCAGCCACGTGCCGCCGTCGGCACCCCAGGCCTGGTTGTACGTCAGGCCCGGGTTGGCGTTGAACAGGTTGTAGAGGTCCAGCCCCACGAGCGTGCGGGTGTGGCCGAACCGCAGCACCTTGGCGAACCGCATGTCGACCTGATTGACGCGGTCGCCATAGAGCTGGCCAGGCAGGAGCATGTTGACGGCGGTGGTCGGCGCGCCCAGCGACAACGGACGGCCAAGGGAGGCCGCGGCGATCGCGTTGGGCACGTTGTAGTTGGCCGCCACCGACGTGCCGTTCGTCGCCGTGTCGTTGCCGCCGACGCCGAGCGTGCCGGGCTTCAGCTGGAAGCTGGCGCTGACGGCGACGTCGATCTTCGGCACCGTGTAGGCGGCCAGGCCGCGCACCTGCGTCAGCCACGGCTCTACGACGCGGCACGAATCCGGCCGCTGCCACGTGCCGGTCACCAGCAGGATCTCGGGCACCTTCGCGACGACTTCACAGTTGTCGCGCACGCCGCGGCCCGTGCTCGTGCCGCCCTGGATGGTGAGGCCGTTGCGCAGGCGTGCGTTCACGTTGATGTCGACGCCGTGCCAGTACTGGATCGTCTGGCCGTAGTCGTCGGCGAACGTCACATAGTTGCTGCTGGTCGCGGCGATCGTCGGATCCGGGTTGAACGCCGAGATCGTGGCCCCCGACACGTCGAGCGGGATGCCGACGCCCGTCGGGGCGGTGAAGGTGAACAGGTCGTAGTCCGAGGCGACGGTGGCGCGGTTGTCGGTCACCGTGAAGCCGTTGAACCAGCGCCGGTTGTAGCCGACTTCCGCCGACACGCGCGGCAGCACTTCGTGCTGCACCGACGCACCGAACTGCCAGTCGGACGGCCGCACGCCCCAGCCGTGCAGGATGTCCGGGTTCACCGAATCGCGTCCAAGGACCTTGCCGAAGTTGAGATTGTCCCAACCACCGCATTCGCCGTTGGCCGCCGAGTTCATCAGGTCGCAATCGGGCACGTAGTTGAAGTTCGCGTCGGTCCACGCGCGGTTGACCGTGCGCGCAAAGCGCGTCGCACCGGCCGGGTTCAGCTGCGTGTAGCGGTTCTGGTTGTTGGCGCTCTCGAGATACTTCCCGATGTTGACCTTGAGCGACGTCTTGCCGTTGCCGAACAGGTCGTAGGCCACGCCCATGCGCGGCGTGATGTCGTTGAACCCGGTGACGCCTTCTTCGCGCGCGAAGGTGATGCCGCCATTGGGATGGAAACGATCCGCGTGATCGATCCCCTGGCCTTCGGGCGACCAGCTCCAGGCGCGGTCGAAGCGGAGCGCGCCCTGCAGCGTCATGCGGCCCATCGTCCACTGGTCCTGCGCGTAGAACGACGTGGACTGGCTGCGGTCCATGATCAGGAAGTCGCCGTAGTTCATCGTGATCCGGTTCGGGATCCCGTTCGGCACCTGCACGCCCTGCGCGTTGAGACCCGACCCGAACCGGTAGTTGATGCGGTTCTGGTTGTAGTGGTTGAAGTTGTCGGTGCGGTTGTAAATGCCCTGGTAGCCGAACTTCATGCTGTGCGAGCCCGTCACGTAGGAGACCGCGGCCTTCCACGGCGTCGGGTTCTGCATGTTGTTGAAGTTCCAGTCCAGCCCGCGGTAGATCAGGTTCGCCGGCATCGTGAACGGGTTGCCCTGCTTGTCGATGCCGTTGATGGCGTTCTGTTCCTGCACCTGAATGAGGTTGAGAATCGCACCCGGCTGCTCCATCCAGCCCCACTTGCTCATGTAGCTGGAGATGCCGGCTTCGAGCAGCAGCTTGCTGGTGAGCGTCGACGTGTAGGTGGCCTGGATGACGCTCTGGTAGGTCTTGGCGTAGCCGAACGCGCCGCCGCTCGTGCCCTCGGCACCGCTCGAGGCCTCCGGCGCCTTGTTCGTGGTGGTGCCGCTCGCAATCCAGTTGTCGCCACGGGTGCGGCAGGTCCCGTCCTGCTTGTCGGCGGTCAGCGTCGAGCCGTTGCACTGCCGCTGATAGTCGTAATAGAAGCCGACCTTGTTCTTGGGCGTGACCTGCGAGGTCAGACGGATCGCCTGAATCGTGGTGGAAACGGCGCTGCGCGCCGGCACGCTCTTGTCCGGCACGTACGACCAGCTGTTGGCGTTGCCGGCATTGGCGTTGGCGTACATGTTGAGGATCTGGTCGTGCGAGCCGATGTCGCGGTAGGTCCCATAGAACCAGAGTTTGTCGCGCTTGATCGGGCCGCCGAGCGCGCCGCTGACGTCCCAGGTCTTGTAGAGCGCCGGCGGGTCGGTGAGGTTGTAGCTCCTGAGGCGATCGTCGAGGTTGCTCCCCTGCGACCACTTGCCGGCCTCGCTGAAGAACGCGTTGCCCGAGAACGTGTTGCCGCCGGTCTTCGGCACGAAGTTCACGTTGGCGCCGCCCATCTCGGTTTCGCCGAGACCGCCGGAGAGCGCCACCTGCATTTCCTGCGAGTTGGTGTCGACGATGTAGCCCGACACGCCGCCGCCGTTGAACGCCGAGCCGACGCTCAGGCCGTCCACCGACACGCGGCCTTCGTTGCCGCGGCCGCCGTGGCTGTAGAAGATGCGCATGGCGGGGTTGAGGTCGATCTGGTTGCTGCCGCCCGTGATCGAGGGCACCAGGAAGACGAGGGCGTTGTAGCCGCGGGTGGCCGGCAGCGCCTTCAGCGTTTCGTCGTCGACGATCTGCTGGCGGCGCGTGCTCTGCACGTCCACGATCGGGCTCTCGCCGGTGACCGTGATGGTTTCCTGCACGCCGCCGACGCGCATTTCACCGTTCACGGTGATGACGCCGGAACCGGAGACGTCGAGCATCTCGCGCTTCACGGTGGAGAAGCCGGGAAGGGTCATGGTGACCGAATAGGTGCCGGGAGGCAGCTCAGTGATGCGGTACTGCCCGCTGCCGTCCGAAGTGGCGTTCCGAACTTTTTCGATCAGCACCGAGCTGGCGGCTTCGACAGTGACGCCGGGCAGCACGGCTCCGGAGGCGTCGCGCACCACGCCGGCGATGGTGGCCTGGGCGGACGCCGTCGAGGGGATCAGCAGCGCAATCGCCACCGCGGCGACCGCCAGGACCCACTTCCTTGAGTGCATACCTTCTCCTCTGTTGGCT